>Ga0194035_1000610_pt1 | contig 20085 bp, 24 predicted proteins | sample JunL2320m_MetaG_FD_148680 | JGI IMG/M metagenome (GOLD analysis project Ga0194035, IMG submission 148680) | Anoxic zone freshwater microbial communities from boreal shield lake in IISD Experimental Lakes Area, Ontario, Canada - Jun2016-L239-20m | ecosystem: Environmental > Aquatic > Freshwater >...
GAAGACTGCTTCGGTGAAGCCCGCTTCACCGAAGCTCAAACATGCGAAGCCGGCTCCAATAAAAGGTACACCTGCGAAAGCCAAATCGCATCCAGCCGCTTCGAAAGGAAAGCCTACGTCTACGCCAAAGTCTCAGCCGGTACAATCCGCTGCGAAGAAGCGCAAGAAGTAGCCGGCCTTCGATTATTGGACGGCCACTCGTAGTCCCCCTCCACCAAGTTTTGCGGCGATCTCTTCCGCTTCTGCCAGCGTACCTGTGAACACGATGGCTTCCCCATCATGGTCGATTTTCCACGCAAGCTCAAAGGCCTTTGTGGGGTTCATGCCAGGAATATATTGGCAAAAGAGTGCAATGACCTGCTCATAGGTATGACACTCGCAGTTGAATACGATCACACGCGCATCGACCCCGGCACTTGTGTCGACGCTGGTGGTCTCTGTCGGGACTGGGGTGGCGAAGGGGGTTTTTATACCGGCCATGGAGACGAATACTAACAGACTTGGTTGTAATTTTTAATAGCCTACCCGGATAAGCAGAAGATTGGTTTTCGGCCAATGTTCCCGGACACACGATTGCGCATAGAGCGCGAAATGAGCAGGGGAGTCTGTGACTGGTTGCAGCTGGTTGGTCAGGGCGAGGGTCTGCGTATAGACGAGAGCGGCCGATGTCTTTACGAGGGCGAGCCCATATTCATAGTGGTACCCTTCTTCAAGGGTGAGGCGTCTCTTCGAGAGAGCTCTCACCTGATCGAGAGCATAGGCCTGCAGTCTAAACGAATCGTCCATGAGGCGTAGGAGTGCGGCGGGGCCTGGCACCAGACGGTCGCCGATACGAAGACTGTGGGATGGCTCGAACAGTCCACGTTGAAGGCGTCGGTCCCGGCGAAGCGCTTGGTGAAAGCGCGCACGCCAAAGGGGGTCGCGCAGGTCACGATCGATGGCGGCTGCCAAAGCCGGTGAAAGCGGCCCACTCACATCATAGCCCTGCACGAGGCGTCCGGAGTCGACGAGGTCTGGAAAGCTCATACCCATGCGGTCTTGGAATGCCGTCATCCCGGACATGGGGGTCAATTGCAGTGCCATGAAGTCGCGAAAGTGGACTGTCGCAAAGCGAGCCAGCAGCCGTGCCAAGGTTTCATGGTGGCAGAGGTGAAAGGGGTAGAACAGGGCGTGGGGTGCTCGGGGTCGATTCATCGACAAAGTTTCATGGTCATGTTAGGGTTTGCGCGTGCGATATCTCTTCACGTCGTGGCTTGATTTCCTGCTCATCTTTGTTCCGGTGACGGTCGCGCTCGAAGTCCTTCGAGCCGATCCACTGCTGGTCTTTGTGTCGGCTGGATTGGCCATTATTCCGCTGGCGGGCCTGTTGGGACGGGCCACCGAGCATTTGACGACCCATGTCGGCGCCGGTATCGGCGCGCTGCTCAATGCCTCGCTCGGCAATGCCGCGGAATTGATTATCGCATTGGTGGCTCTGCGTGAGGGCCTTCACGATGTCGTCAAAGCCTCTCTCACCGGCTCGATCCTGGGCAATATCCTACTCGTCCTCGGTGTCTCCATGTTTGCCGGTGGATTAAAGTTCGAACGACAGAAGTTTAACCAGACCGCTGCCGGCATGGGCGCCAGTCTTCTGCTCCTGGCTGCTGTGGGTCTCATCATTCCTGCGCTCTTCCATGTCACCGCCGCCGATCGTGGCGTCGAGGTTGAGCAAAAGTTGAGTCTCACTATCTCGTTCGTCTTATTCGCCATATATGTCGCAAGCCTGTTGTTTACGTTGAAGACGCATCGTCATCTGTTTGCCGGAGAGGCCCATAGTGCTTCGGATCTCGGAGAGCAGCCATGGACCAGAGGCGCGTCGATCACGGTACTCACGGTGGTGACCTGTCTTGTGGCCTTGATGAGCGAGATGTTGGTAGGGGCGCTGGAGTCGGCTTCGCATCAGCTTGGACTCACGCAACTCTTTGTCGGCGTCGTTCTGGTCGCTCTGATTGGTAATGCGGCTGAACATTCCACGGCGGTCATGGTGGCATTGAAAAACAAGATGGACCTCGCCTATGGCATTGCGGTTGGGTCCAGCCTGCAGATTGCGTTGCTCGTTGCCCCATTGCTCGTCTTCGCCAGTTATCTCTTCGGAACGCCGTTGGATCTGATCTTCACACCGTTCGAGGTGGCTGCGGTGACGGTCTCGGTCCTAATCGTGGGATTTGTGGCGATGGACGGAGAATCGAACTGGATGGAAGGCGTGATGTTGATCGGGGTCTACCTGATGCTGGCCATCGCCTTTTTCTTTCTGCCGGCCTGACAGGATGCTGAAAAAGCCCGCGAGCTTCGTTCTCACCTCGAAAGCATCCTCAACGTAGCCCAGAGGCTACGCCTCCGGTGCTTCCATCGGCTGCGGCCTTGCTGGCAGACTTTTTGAGCATCCTGCGAGATAAACCACATGAATAAGATGACCAGACAAGCCAGGCTTGTCTCACGAGGCTATCCTCGTCTCAGAATTTATCCATGTCAATGACTTCCGTCGCCTCCCATAGATTCTTCTGCTCTGCGTCCGCCGATTCCTTCACGCGATCCTCTTCCGTCTCCTCACCGAACTGAACTGTTTGTGTCGGCACAGGCGGTTTCTGCTCGGACGGAGACGAGTCTGCCTCTGGCGGCGACGGCTGTCTTATTCGCTTCTTGGCCGGGTCCATATTAACAGGCATGGTAACTCCGAAGTGATGGGTGTTCAGTGTCCATCCGACCGAAGGATAAAGTCAACCGAGTAAGGTCGTCGCGCGCGCGAGTAGGTTTATATATTCTTGCAGGCTGTTCAAAAAGGCCGGACTTCTCACCCGCCCAATCCTGGCGCGCCGAGACGCGCCTTGTCCCAAGCAAGGCCGCAGCGAGTGAAGGGCCGAGGCGTACCCTCTGGGGTACGTTGAGGGTCTGAACAATGCGAGAACGACGCTGGCGGGCTTTTCAACAGCCTGCTAATACAGCTGCCCGGTGATGGTGTCGGCCTGAAGGAGCCCTCGTGCCGATAGTCGGCTGCGCTCACCGTCTACTTCGATCAACTGTTGTGCGAGTAATTTTTCGGTGATTGTTGCACGCCCATAGTTCGCTGCATGCTGATGAAGGCTCTGTGAGGGAATGCCTTGAATGAGACGTAACCCGAAAATCACGGCGTCACGAAGTTGTTCTTCCTCAGAAAGTCTCGTGCGTTCTTCAATAGGAAGGCGGCTTGCCATGAGCGATCTGTCATAGACCGCGAGGTCGGCGACGTTGCCGAATCTTGTTCCGTCCAGATAGGATTGTGCGCTTGGGCCGAATCCAAGGTATTCGCCGTTGGTCCAATAGAGCAGATTGTGCCGACAAGCATATCCAAGTTTGGCATAGTTCGATACTTCGTACCACTCATAGCCGGCATCGCCGAGCATCTGTTGGGTTGCCTCGTCCATTTCAATCTGAAGACCTTCATCCGGAGCCGGACTCAGCTGGCGTTGGATGTTGGAAGCGAGCCTCGTGTCTACTTCGACCGTCAGGGCATAAGCGGACAGGTGTGCCGGCTCCAGCGTCAGACAGTGGGCCAATGTCCGTTTCCAGTCCACTAGACTCTGACCGGGCAGCCCATACATTAAATCAAGGTTGATGTTGGTGAATCCGACGGCTCTGGCCTGAGCCACTGCCGTGACGGTTTCACTCACGGCGCCGGGCCGTCCGATTCTGGCCAGGTCAACATCCTTCATCGACTCTGCGCCGAAACTCATGCGGGTGACGCCGGCTTGATACAGTTGTACGAGATCCTGCTCGGAGATCGTGGAGGGGTGTGACTCAACGGTAATTTCACAGTCTGAGACGAGGGTGAAATGCCTGCGAACCTCGGACAGGATTGTGGTGAGCTGAGTCGCGGCGAGCGCTGTCGGTGTGCCGCCACCGAAATAGACAGATTGGATGGGTCGGCTTGCGGTTACGTATTGCTGCCCCGACAGTCCAATCTCCTGCATGAGGGATCGGACAAAGGTTTCTGCGCGCGGTTCACGATAAATCTCAAGATAGAAGGCACAGAAGTCGCATCGCTGCCGGCAGAAGGGGATGTGGAGGTACAGACCGAGGGGAGGGGGTATCATCACAATAGACTGAATCCTTGTGGTTTGGAAAAATCCCTAGCGAGGACGATTTCAATTTCATCTGCCGGGGACTTCCCACGATTGCGTATGTGTGTCTGCCAGGATTTGTGTCGACGCAACGATTCGAACAGTACCTTGAGCAGATCCGGCTTGATCCGTGCTTCCCACTCTCGCACCCAGGCCTGGTTGTCTTCCTCGCTCTCATAGTCGTCTGGAAACGAAGCCTCCAGGCTGAATCGAAGGGTGAAAGTTTTTTCTTCCTGGTACATACAACTCCTTGAAGCCTGCCCGATTGCGAAGTGATCGGCCCGCTCTTATAATGTCTCCCTGAACAAGGAGAACGATCCATGCCTATCTTCGAATATGTCTGTGGCGAATGCAATCATCGATTCGAGCTGTTGGTGTATGGCTCAGCAGAAGCTGCCTGTCCAAAGTGCAAGACCACGAAGTTGGAGAAACAAATCTCTTCGTTCGGAGTCGGTGGCACAGATGGCTGGGTGTTGCCAGGTAATGGTGGAGGTGCCTGCGGAAGCTGCGGTGACCCGCGCGGCTCCGGTTCCTGTTCCACGAATTGAGGATGGAGTCCGGCGACCAGGCGCTGCAGCGTGCCATTGCCACGATCTCTCAGTCCGACCCGCTCACAAAATTGCTTGAACAGGTTAAGCTTGGCCGGATGAAGCCTACTGATGCCGGGCTGCGTGCCGTGACCGATTCCTGGTTAGATACCTATAGAAAAACTATTGAGTCCGGTGGATTCACCAGGCAAGCCTTGCGTCGCATCGATCCATGCCCTCGTCTGGCAGTGCTGATCGAATGTGGAGTGTTGACTGGTGAGCAGCAGGCGGTCACTGCTCTCCGCCAGAGCTTTGAACGGGCCGTCGCCGCCGCAACGGAGTAATCTCACCCCATGAGGGCTCTCTGGTTCATCACGCTTCTGTTCCTGACCGTAGGATCGGGTGGAGAGGGGTGGGCTGAAGACGCGCTCGGTACGAAACCGCTCCTGACGATCACGCGCAAGGATCTTTCCACAGTCCTGCCTCCGGACTGCCATATCCTGACCGATCCTCACTCCATTGAGCAGCTTCTTGACACACTGGATGGAACTCCTCCGGACTGGGGCATGGTCTATGGTCATGGACATCACGATTCTGGCCTCGACGAGCGGTTATTCACCCTGAACCGGGAACGGGATGCGAGGCGTGCGGGGAAGAAAGCACTTCAGTGGAAGGTGGTCTTTCTCTGGTCTGGAGAACTGTCTCGCTATGAGCCAACGGCGGGCGGGTTTAGTATCGCCATAGGTCCGATCTTCACAGCCACCAGATGGGGCATGGTCCGATTCAAAGCCGAGGATATGCCGGGCAATCTGATGGTGATTCCCCATCCCTGCCAGCGTGAATCGCTTCAACGTAAACTCAATAACGGTGAGAAGATTGAAGTCGATGTCGCCATGACCGGCAGGCTTATTCCAGAAGAATCCATCGTCTATGATTTTTCCCATGACCAGGAGGGGCTGGGTATCATCATGCCGGTTGTGCGAATCGAGCAGATCGATTATCTAGCTCGCAGTATTCATGACGGTTTGTCACGAAATCGCTGAGCCGCGTCGCGAGATCGCCGACGAAGGTTCGTTATGTTCGCTCAGAAGAGCAAGGTAGGGGTTCTGAAAGATCGAAGTGCGCCATATCGCCGAAGTTCGAACAGACCGGATGGGCAGTGCCTGCATTGGTGCCAGCCCGCACAATCTGCGTCGTATTGAATCCTGCCTCTGCGGCTGCATCTAATTCCGCCTCAATGTCCGACAGAAAGAGAATGTCTTTAGAGGAGGGGGTGAGTATCTGGCCAATGCATCGGTATGAAGCCGACTCGGTTTTTGCTCCTATGCTCGTATCGAAGAAGTTGGAAAACAGGCCTGTGAGATCGCCGTCGGTTGTATGTTTGACGAGTAGACGTTGTGCCTGTTCCGATCCCGAAGAATAGAGGGCTAGCCGGAGACCGTTTCTCCGCCAACGGTTGAGCACAGGAACCACATCTTCATACAGACCGGGAGTAAAGGCGCCTGCTCGGTAGCCTTCAAGCCAGATCATGCCTTGAATGGCCTTCAACCCCGGGTGTTTGCGGTCCTCTTCGATCCACCGACAGAGGATACCGGGGAGCTCTTCGTAAGAGGGCCGTCGTCCAAGCTCCTGCACCACGGTATCCTGACAGGCTTCCGCCCATTGGCGAAGGGCCGGCACATTCTGTTGCTCTCGCAGGAAGGTTGCTAATCGATGCTTTGCATAGGGAAAGAGAACCTCGCGGACGAATGCCACGGAGATAATGGTCCCTTCGATATCCATGAGTACGCAGCGAATCATAGTCCGACGTTATCAATAGCGTTGTTCAATGCCGGATTCGGTGTATTGGGGCACCCAGCCGGCCTGGTTGGTGAAAACTCTGATCGCGCAGACGTTGGGGTGGGTGCCGAGATCGAACCAATGTTTCGTGTCGGCGGGAACAGAAACCAGATCCCCCTGCTCGCAGAACAAGGCGAATACCTCATCCTCTACGCCTTCCATATGGAACCAGAATTGTCCTTCCCCATGGACAAAGTAGCGGATCTCGTCTTCTGAATGGGTGTGCTCCCGTAGAAATTTTTCCCGGATGGCGGGGAGATTCGGCGTGTCGGGTGTGACACGTACGACATCCGAAGTCTGATAACCATGTTTCTCCATGAAGGGCGTGAGCCACTGATTGCAGGCTGCCAGCACTTGTGTATCGGTCGCGTCGCTCGGAAGGCCGGTGTCTGTTGGCCATCGTTGGTAGAAGATTCCGCGCTGGTCGAGAAACAGGCGGATCGCCTGCTCATCGGCGAGCAGCATATTCTTGTCAGGCATTCGCAGGGTAGCCATGGCTTCGTACCTCCCGCTCACATTGCAAGAGAAACTCAAACACTTCCAGATGACGCTTCGCTGTCGCGATATCCTTTCCCCATACGTAGAGCCCGTGTCCGGCCAAGAGAAACCCATAGCAGGGTTGCGTACGCGGGAGACGGGTCTTGATGTGAGCGGCCAATGCCGGTATGTCTTGCGAGTTTGGAAACACCGGCAGGACAACCTCACAATCGTGAGTTTCAACCCCGTCGAAGCCTTTGAGCAATTCCCATCCAGAGAACTTCAGGCCATCGCATTCTCCTGCAGATCGGGACAGCAATGCCGCAGCCAACGAATGAGTATGCAACACTGCGCCGGTCCCCATTGCATGGTAGAGCATGACATGCAGGAGTGTTTCTGCCGAAGGTTTCAATGTACAGCCGTTCACTGGCACGCCAATTCGGTCAACGGCAAGAACCAGAGCTGGGTCGAAGCATTCTTTATCCACTCCTGAGCTGGTGATGGCGCAAAAGGCCGGCGCCGCATGTTCAGGTAATCGCACGCTGTAATTCGTGCTGGTTGCCGGAGCCCAGCCTTTGCGGGAGGCCCATTGGGCGATGTCGGCAAGCTGGTCGGCGAAGACCTTGAAATCATAAATGTCGTGCATGGATGCTTATTCTTTCCGTCGGGCGTAGTCCTAATGGTAGCTGTATATGCCTATGGCAGAAGTGCAAAACATACTGGCTGATACGCCAGGTCGAGCTGCATTAGAACGCATCTTTGGCGCATCGAAAACCGGTGCCGCTGGGGCGGCTGTCCATTGTGCCCCAGTCTCGATCACTCGTGCGAAGACTGATAGCCGGTTTGAGCCAGGATCCGCCCCGCATCGCTTTAATCGCCCCGCGCGAAGGTCCCTGGGGATCTGAGAGGGGGGCCTCTCTGTAGTAGTTCGGGTTATACCAATCCTGCACCCATTCCGCGACGTTGCCTGCCATGTCGTGCAATCCGTACGGGCTGATGCTCGCGGGGAAACTGCCGACCGGCAGAGTGAGCACGTTGCCTTTGAGCCCTTTTTCTTTTGAAATCTGTGCGCCGTCGCCCTTTATCCAAAAGGCATCCCAGTCCGCTCCGCTCTGAAAGTCGATGGTTCGTCCTGCCCAATAGCTGGCGCTGTTGGCCCGATTGAAGTCCCACTCATTTCCCCAGGGGTAGCGACGTCCATCGGTGCCGCGTGCGGCCTTTTCCCATTCCGCCTCGGTCGGCAGGCGTTTACCAACCCAGCTACAGTAGGCTACGGCATCGTCCCAGCTGACATTGACCACGGGATGGGCGCCGATACCGGAGATCGGCGCATCGTTTTCCCACAATGTGGATGCAGGGGTCGAGTGTGCCGGTGCACGGTGCTTGGTTGCCCGGACAAACCGCGCATAGACATCGTTCGTGACCTCATAGCGGTCAATCCAGAATGGTGCGGTGTAGACGAGGCGTTGAGGTTGTTCGTCGGGAAGGCCATCGCTGCCGGCTGGATTTCCCATCAGGAATTCACCGGCAGGAACCAGCAGCATTCCGTTGGAAGGAAGGGAGCTAATGGCCAATGGCGGATGGCTGATGGTTAGAACAAGAAACCCGAATAAGAGATAGATTACCAAAGTAGAATTTAGGTCTTTTTCAATCCACAGGCTTTGGCGACGGCATCACGATAGGTTTGCCAGAGCGTCAGGCATTTCTTGAGGCAGCTCAGTACAGCTTGCTGTTGGCTGTATGTTGTCGCATAGTCCACCACCATGGCGTAGGCATCATGGCGGTGGCCGGCCTCGACCATTTGGTGAGCTCGAATCAGATCCATGGAATCGGGGGGCAGGCCGTGGTGTTTGACTAGCGGGTGGCGGAGGACGATCGCTTCGATGTCTTCGACGGTCTTGGGCTTGGAGGGAGCGGAGATTTCCGCGCGATCTTTCAAGCTACCTTCCACGAAAACAGTCAGGGCCGCTGCTCCAATGACCCAGTCCCGGCTGTTCGAGACACGGTCCAGCCAGGCGCGGTAGCGCCGGCTGGCCGGTAAGAGGCGTACCCTGTCAAAATCGCTCGCCGGAAACCCAAGGCCTGCCATCATGGTCAGGAACAATTCGGGGTGAGACTTTCCCAACGAGAGCCCACCGGTGTCTTCTTCGTAAATATTATCAGCGAGCATCCGGCGAACCGGAGCCGGGGGATTCTGCCCGTAAATGTGAGCAAGGAACACAGGAAAGTCACGCACGTATACGCTGTATTCCTGTTGGAAGTGGCGCTTGAGCTGATCGATGGTGACTGTTCCGTCGGCGAATACCGGCCAGGCCCAGTGATGCTTACGATCCATTATCCGCAGGAGCTCCTCTTGGAATCGACTTTTCGTCAAGGATCGTGTCATGTCTGTTGCCTTCCTGGTGAGTGGCTCGATACAATTCGATTGCGTGGAGGTGTGTACATGAATCAGGTCACGGTTCAAAATCCGGAAGACATTCTCTCGATGTTGGCCGAGGTCTCGCTTCGAGGGACCGGCTTCGTGACCGACTGTCTCCTCGACTATGTGTTGGAAGAGGGCTTCACTGAGCCGATCTTTCTCAATGCCACCGGGGAAGACCCGGATGCCTATTTTAAAGGGCAATCTCCTGCCTGGGCGGTATATCAGATCCGGGAATGGAAACGGGTATTGACCGTTTCGGGTGGTCCAGGTAAAGAGCGGCGTGTACAAATTACAGAAACGCCCTAGCCAGCGGGTGAGTGTAAAATGGATGAAGAGAAAAAGCAACGAGACGAAGGCGTTCAATTATTCTTGGCCAGGTTGCGCTTGGAGTGTGCGGCATGCCGATGATCCGTCTTACTGAGCCGCAGAGTATGGGCGAGCTGGCAATGATTACAAGCTTGCTGGAGGGCAGCGGCATCGCCTACATCGTTCAGAACGAACATGTCAGTAGTTTGTATCCCGGACTTCCCATTCTCAACTCGCGCGTCATGGTCGACGAGTGCGACCAGCTTCGTGCGGAACTGTTGCTAAGCCGACTGCGGTTGGCGGTGCGTGATGTTTCGTTGTAGCCGTGAGTGACAGGCTACGGTCGAGCTTTTGGGCTGTGCGGGTTTGACGGGGACTGAGTGGGAAGCCGTTCCCCTGAGCCTTGGAACCATCCGCCGTTGAGAATACCCTCTTCAAAGTACAGATAGCGGTGTTTCACCGACGCAGCGCTTTCCCAATCTTCAAATATCCATTCCTCGCGGCGGATGCCTTCTTTGGTGAACGTCGTGTTGATGGTTTGCGGTCCTCCCCAGGCTTCTAGTACCTGCTCCTTCGACATCCCGACCATGACGCGATGTTCCGCGATATGTTTTTGAAAGTTCGGGTCATTAAGTTGTGCGATGAGCGGCCAGATTACCATGAGGAGAACAAAAAGCCCAAGCCCGGCATAGATGATAAGCCGAACCGGGCGTCGGCGGATAAAGGGGATGGGTTCTTCCAGATCGGTAGGAGAGGCATTCATGGATTCATGGATAGCCGTGGTGGTTTGATGCATGATGCGACGCATCGTAGCAACGTGAATTGGAGAGAGTCAAGCCGAGGCGCTGGTTTCTCTATATTAATCAGCGCGATATGGAAAGTGAGCTATACTGGATCAGTACAAATGCTGAGGTGTCCAGGAAAGGCCATGATGAATTCTGAGTCAAAGCAGGGGAACAAGCCGAGGCGCTGGATTCTCGCGGTATGGCTCCTGGCTGTCTGGGGGGGCCTTGTCATGCCGCTGTCTTCAATTGAAGTGTCGGCAACCACCATATATTCCTATATCGATGAGCAAGGCACACCCGTGATGACAGATAATTTCAATGCGATTCCTGAACGGTACCGTGCAAAGGTTAAAACATCTGAACAGACAACGACTGCTCCTCAGGGTACCTCAACTGCCGGCATCATTCATGAGCGCATGTCGAACTTTGGGGCGCAGCTTCGAGGTATGGTTTCCGGAGCTGCCCCCGGCATCTCCGGGCTTTCCCCTTCACAGTCTGAGATTCTCACCTACGCTGGTCTTGCGGCGGTAATCCTGCTCGTTGCCATGAACGTGAGCAAAGGCCCATTTATCCGCCTTCTGGCTTTGGGGTGTTTGATCATGCTCGGTCTTGCCACGCCAATTTTGCTGTATGTGTCGAATGATGGCCCGATGGATGTGATGAAGAACAAAGCTTCTCAGGTCGAGAAAAAACACCAAGACCGTATCCAGCAGATTCCGTAACCCGTCTCAGCGATCCCACAAATCAATCATCAATGTCGGCTAGTCCGCATACTTGGGGACCGGTATCTTCTTGGCCGTGGGTGGCTGAGGAGCGAGTCGGTGCTGAGAGAATTCTCGCGAGTAGGGATTCGGGATGGGGTCATGGGTGTGTCGCTGGCGTTGCTTCACCAGGTCGACACTTTGCGTACTGATTTCCACGCGATCGACCAGCGCCTTGGCTGTGAGTGGGTCCGGCAGGCCTTGCAGCGAAAATAGCTGAAAGGCCAGGGTCCACTCCAACTTGTCCCTGGCTGCCTCTTTCACAATAAAACGAGCCGCCGGTGACGCGGCGCCTTTAAACAACAGTACCCAAATATTCGATCGGAATGAGGGAGCGGCAGGATCCTCTGAGGGGTGAAATTCCGGGACGAGTGAGGGGATCTGGGCGAGGGGGACGGAGGGGGAGAATTCAATATCGACGAGCCGGACGAATAACGTTTGATTCTCGATTTCATCGTTGGGATCGGCGGTATAACTAAATGAGTATCGGACATCGATGCCATCACGTGTAAAGGTATAAACATCTTCGCCGTTTTCAGGCGAGACGAGCTTCCGAAAGTATTTCTCCCAATCGGTGATGGCATAGTAGGTAAAGACGCGCAACGCGGACTTTCGATCGCGCACTGCCTGTGGCATTCCGAGCTTTTGATGTAACTCCGTTTGTGTCAGCCCGAGATAGCCATCCTCAAAATAAGGGGCCGCAAGGGCTGAGGAAGGCTGGAACCAGATGCCAGAAAACGATAATAGAAGCAGAGATAAGAGGATGGTATGGATGGAAGGATGCAGGAGCACAGTTTCTCTCCACCTGGTGGCGGCATCGTATCGGCGGCTTTTCCCTCTGTCAAGGCGAGAGGGTCTGGGTTGCTTGCCGGTATAAGAACCGGTCGGTTATGATGGCCGGGCTTTCTTCACCGTCACAGCGGATTCCATTGCGGAGACAGATCGTATGTCTGCATCGTTAGAGGCTTTACTGCATGAACGCATTCTGGTCCTCGATGGGGCCATGGGGACCATGATCCAGCAGCGAAAACTGGATGAGGCCGCGTTTCGTGGTGAGCGGTTCAAAGATTGGAAGAAAGATCAGCGAGGGCACAATGATCTGTTAAACCTGACGCAGCCCGCTATCATTGAAGAGATCCATCGCCAGTACTTCGAGGCCGGCGCCGACATTGTGGAGACGAATACATTCAACGCGCAAGCCATTTCACTGGCCGACTATGGCATGGAGTCGTTGGCCTATGAGATTGCGAGAGCCGGAGCCGAATGCGCCAAGCGTGCTGCGGTGCAGGTCATGGGGGCAGAACCTGGCCGGTCGTGCTTTGTGGCCGGCGCCATTGGACCGACGACGAAGACGTCGTCAATTTCAACCGATGTCAATAATTCGGCGGCGCGTGGCACCACCTATGACGAACTGGTGACAGCCTATTACGAGCAGGTCTGTGGCTTGGTCGACGGTGGAGTGGATGTGTTATTGGTCGAGACCATCTTTGATACGCTCAATGCCAAGGCGGCGTTTTTTGCCATCGATAAGTTCCTCGATGATCGTCACATCAGGCTCCCTCTCATGGCTTCGGTGACATTTATTCAAGCCGGCAGCAATCGTGGGGTGACGGGCCAAACGATTGAAGCCTTCTGGAATTCCATCTCCCATGTGCCCTTGCTCAGCGTCGGTATCAACTGTGCGCTAGGCCCCAAAGAAATGCGTCCGTTGATTGAAGAGCTCTCGCGCCTGGCTCCGATCTATGTGAGTAGCCATCCGAATGCCGGGCTGCCTAATCCATTGCTGCCGACGGGGTTTCCGGAGACACCCGAGAGTCTGGCGCCCCAACTGAAAGAATGGGCGCAGAGCGGCTGGCTGAATATCGTCGGGGGCTGTTGTGGGACGACACCCGGCCATATCAAGTTGATTGCCGAGGCCGTGAGGGGCCTGCCTCCGCGCGTTACACGGTCCGTCGAGCCTCATACCAGACTCAGCGGGTTGGAAGCGGTCACGATTCGGCCGGAATCGAATTTTGTGAACATCGGTGAACGGACCAACGTTACGGGATCACCGGCTTTCTCCAAACTGATTCTGGCAGGCGATTATGAAGCCGCGCTTTCGGTGGCGCGACAGCAAGTAGAGGGGGGCGCCCAGATCATCGATATCAATATGGACGAAGGCATGCTCGATTCCCAGGCTGCCATGGAGAAGTTCCTACGATTGGTCGCATCGGAACCGGATATCACTCGCGTTCCCATCATGGTGGATAGTTCGAAGTGGGATATCCTCGAAACTGGGCTGAAAAATATCCAGGGCAAGCCTGTCGTCAATAGCATCAGCCTCAAAGAGGGCGAAGCCAAGTTTCTCCAGCAGGCTAAGTTAGTTCATCGCTATGGGGCTGCCGTGGTGGTGATGGCTTTCGATGAGCGCGGCCAGGCCGACACGTATGAGCGTAAGATCGAGGTCTGTGAGCGGGCCTATCGCCTCCTCACGGAACGCATTGGTTTTCCCGCCCAGGACATCATCTTCGATCCGAATATCCTCACGGTGGCGACCGGCATCGAGGAGCACAATAACTACGCGGTGAACTTCCTCGACGCCACGCGCTGGATCAAACAACATCTTCCGCTGGCAAAGGTCAGCGGCGGCGTCAGCAATATTTCCTTCTCGTTTCGCGGCAACAATCGCGTGCGCGAGGCGATGCATGCGGCGTTTCTCTATCACGCCGTCAAGGCCGGTTTGGACATGGGTATTGTGAACGCTGGGCAATTGGCGGTGTATGAGGAGATTCCCAAGGATCTTTTGGAACTGGTCGAAGATGTGCTGCTGAACAGGCGACCGGATGCGACCGAACGATTGGTGACGTTTGCCGAGACTGTCAAGCAACAGGGCAAGGCGGTGGTGAAAGACGATGAGTGGCGCGCCGGCACGGTCGAGGAGCGCCTCTCCCATGCGTTGGTGAAAGGCGTGACCGACTATATCGAGCAGGACATCGAGGAGGCGCGACAGAAGTATGCCAAGCCGCTGCATGTGATCGAGGGACCGCTGATGGCCGGGATGAACATCGTGGGGGACCTGTTCGGGTCCGGCAAGATGTTTTTGCCTCAAGTGGTCAAGAGCGCCAGGGTCATGAAGAAAGCCGTGGCCTACCTCATGCCGTTTATGGAGGAGGAGAAGAAAAAAACAGGCGCGTCGAGCTCGAATGGCAAGATCCTGCTCGCGACGGTCAAGGGCGATGTGCATGACATCGGGAAGAACATCGTCGGGGTGGTGTTGGGATGTAATAACTACGAAGTGATCGATCTTGGGGTGATGGTGCCCTGTGAAAAGATCTTGGCAGCGGCACGCGAACATGGGGTCGCGATCATTGGGTTAAGTGGGCTGATTACCCCGTCGCTGGATGAAATGGCACATGTCGCACGCGAGCTGACGCGCGAGGGCTTTGATCTGCCGTTACTCATCGGCGGCGCCACCACAAGCAAAGCCCATACGGCCGTGAAGATCGCTCCGGGCTACAATCATTCCGTGGTCCATGTGCTGGACGCCTCCAGAGCGGTAGGTGTTGTCGGCAGTCTAGTGAATGCCGACTTGCAGACTGACTTTGCCAAGAAGGTGCGCGCCGATTACGATCAGATCCGCCAGACCCATCAGGACAAGGGAGTTAAAACCCTATGGACCTTGGAGCGGGCGCGAGTTAATCGATTCCAATCGAATTGGGCTGAGATCAATATTCCCATCCCGGCGTTTACGGGAGTGAAGGTAGTGTCGCAACAGCCGTTGGATCAGCTGATTGACTATATCGATTGGTCGCCGTTCTTTCACACCTGGGAATTACGCGGGCGCCACCCGACTATTTTTAATGATCCTGTCGTGGGCCCGAAGGCCAAGGAGCTGTATGACGATGCGCGGGCCTTGCTCAGCAAGATCGTGGAGCAACGATTACTCACCGCTAATGGGGTCTACGGATTCTTTCCCGCCAATAGTGTGGGGGATGACATTGAAATCTACCGTGATGACAGTCGCACGGATGTCTTGACGACCTTCCATACCCTGCGTCAGCAATCGGAGAAACCGGAAGGGCAGAGCAGCTTTGCACTTGCAGATTTTGTCGCGCCGAAAGAGTCGGGGCGCGCGGATTATGTCGGAGCCTTTGCCGTGACGACAGGAGTCGGAGTGGATGTCTTATGTAAAGAGTTCGAGCGTGACCATGACGACTACAATTCCATCATGGCTAAAGCTTTGGCCGACCGCTTGGCTGAGGCCTTTGCCGAATATCTCCATAAGCAGGCCCGCGAGGCCTGGGGGTACGGTAACGGAGAGAAGTTGTCGAGTGAGGATCTGATCCGTGAAAAGTATCGCGGCATCCGACCGGCGCCCGGCTACCCAGCCTGTCCTGATCACACAGAGAAACGGTTGCTCTTCGATCTCTTGTCCGCAGAACAGCAGACAGGGATCACTCTGACTGAAAGCTTCGCGATGTGGCCTGCTGCCTCGGTCAGCGGGCTCTATTTCGCCCATCCGGAGGCCAAGTATTTTGCGGTGGGGAAGATTGGGAAAGACCAAGTGCTCGATTATCAGGCGAGAAAAGGGATACCGCTTTCAGAGCTGGAACGATGGTTGGGGCCAAACCTGAACTATGAACCCACCGGAGAACAACGGAGCAAAGCTGGTTGATTTGGTTTATTTAGTTTATTTGGTTCATCTGATTAGTTTCGTTCAACCAAAGAAACCAAACTAACGAAACAAACCAAATAACAATCTTCTGAGGCTAGGAGGCTTCTGCTAATACGGTGTCCTGGACTGGTATCCTTATCGCCGCAGTCAGCGCCGACTTTATCCACCGATATCGTTCTTCTGCCCAGCGATTTACGTCCTCTGAATCAGTAAAGACCAGCTCCCAGGCTTTGACGGCGTCCAGCATCAGCAACTGGTGCGGGTGATTATTGTCGGACATGTAAACCACGAGTACCGCAGATTTTCCGGTGAGGCTGATATCCGTAAATACGTGCAGCGTGGCGCCATTCGGTAAGGTGATATCACGTGAGGCGGCCTCAACGAGGGGATGGTACATCCGCTGAAGAAATTGGGATGTCACTTCGTAGGCGTTGGTCGCGCTTAAAAGCCGGGGGTTCGGTTTTTCTCCAAACAGGTTCTCGGTCAGATAGGTTGCAGCCTCCCAGGTCGGCATGACTCCGGATGTGACCAAGGATTCGCACAGATAGGCGATCCAATTGCGTGTCACTCTCTGTTTGCGGGCCGCCGTTACCTTCTTTGCCATAATCGGCAATCCTTTCGCATGCATGAAATATTCATATTGTGGGTACAGGGCCTGAGGGTCTGTGCGAGGGGCTGTACCTGACGAGATGAAGGAAGTATATCGGCGGGCGGAAAAGTGGTCAACGAAATGACGAAAAGGATGCTAGGCGGCTGCAGGCCCCGAAGAATCGGGAATCATTGCGCGCGGTAACTGGTCGGCATATTGGTCATGGATGTGCTTGATGTCGTTCAATGAGGCGAAGAAGACATCGAGGAGCTCCGGGTCGAAATGCTCCCCCCGATGCTTGGTCATAAGATCGACGGCGTGATCAAGGGAGAAGGCGGGCTTATATACCCGTTGTGTGGTGAGAGCATCGAAGGCGTCGGCGATTGCGGCGATCCGTCCTTCCACGGGAATGGCCTCGCCTTTCAGCTTCCGGGGATATCCATTGCCATCCCAACGTTCATGGTGGGTCCAGGCGATCGAAGCTGCGACCTTGAGGATTTCCGCATCCGATCCGCTAAGGATGCGATAGCCGATTTCCGCATGTTGAGAAATGACGGTGAATTCTTCCGGTGTAAATTTTCCGGGCTTGAGGAGCACATGATCCGGTGTGCCGATTTTTCCGATGTCGTGCATGGGACTGGCGGTGCGGATCAAGTCGCATCGTTCGGAGGACAGTCCATATTTTCTGGCAAGTAACTCACAGTAATGGCTCATACGCTGAATATGTTGTGCCGTGGCACTGTCTCGGTATTCGGCGGCGATGGCGAGTCGTTGAATCGTTTCCTCTCGTGAGAGACGCAATTCCTTTTCGCTGAGCTCGAGCCAATCGAGCGCTTGTTGGAGAGCCATCGTCCTGGTTCTGACGACATCTTCCAGGTTTTCCCGGTGCAGGCGATTTTCAAGTTCAAGCCGGCGGCGGCGGAGCGCATTGGCGACATCGATCATGACTTCATTAGACTCGAACGGCTTGACGATGTACCCAAAGGCGCCCATGTCCAGCGCAGCATTCGCCAGCACCGAGCTGTCAAGACCGGTTACCATGATGACGGCGGTGTTAGGATACAGGCTCAGGGTATTGCGGGCTAGATCCATGCCCGACTCACCGGGCATATTCACATCACACAACATCAATGCAAAGGGTTGTTCCTCGAGCTTTGCCCGCGCCTCACGCGCATCGGCCACGAGGACCGTCTCATATCCATGGGATTGAAGCATGTATCCCAACAGCCGACGGATCGGTTCTTCGTCATCGATGATCAGAACGCGCTTGAGCGCAAGGAGCGCTTGATGGGCAGATCGGTCAAGGAACAACGTCATAATTTGCTGGTCTGTTATATATGAAGAAGGGTACCGTCTTGCTCAGTGGATTTCCGTTTGTGTTGCGATATCTAGAGGTCTCAAGAGAACTGTACGGCCAGGTGCACCTTTTGTGCCAATGTATTTTAAAAAACTGCAGGTTGTGGGTTTATCGCCAGATAACATTTTCATTGCCGAGGAGCAGCGGAATGCTGCACTGTCACAGTATTTTGATGGCTAGCAGTCGCATCGTTGATCAAAGTCCATGTGGGTCATGTGTCTGGAGTGCGCGCGCGCCTGTACAGATTTAGCCGTCAGCACCGCATATTTTTGTACAAATTGATCGGAAGAAATGGTCAAAAACATGAGCCATTCTCTGCAGGCTCCGCTCGCTGATAGGGTCACAAGCCCGCATTATTTACGAGGGTTCGTGACGAAACCGCCGAGACACCACGCGAGACGGGCGCGCGAAGCCGCGAAGGAAGGAGGCATACTTGAAACAGTATGTTGACTGACTGAGCGGTGAGCCCACCCGCCGTCAGGCTTGCTGTAGCGGTGTATCGGCGGTTGCAGTAGAAGCTTTCGTGAATGATGCGGGCGAGGCCAGTTTCATTGCGCTTTCGCAAGGCCTTCACTATAATGCGCGACATTAATCAAATGGAGTAACCAATGAGCAATGCAGCGGGACTCGTGCGCGCCGACGGAAGGCGAAAAGATCAACTTCGTCCGGTGAAAGTAACGCGAAATTTCATTAAACATGCCGAAGGGTCTGTCCTGATCGAAATGGGTGATACCAAAGTGATTTGTACGGCCTCGATTGAGGAGAAAGTGCCTCCGTTTTTGAAGGGGAAGGGGCAGGGATGGGTGACGGCAGAGTATTCGATGCTGCCTCGTTCAACCCACGAGCGATCCCCGCGTGAAGCGGTCAAAGGAAAACAGGGCGGCAGGACGTTGGAGATTCAACGGCTTGTCGGGAGAGCCCTCCGTGCGGTGACAGATATGGGCCAGATGGGAGAGCGATCGATCTGGCTCGACTGTGACGTCATTCAGGCCGACGGAGGAACTAGAACGGCGTCTATTACAGGAGCGTTTATCGCACTAGCCGACGCGTTCACTGTCCTCAAGAAGCGAGGCCTGATCAAGAAACGTCCTTTGACGGACTACCTTGCTGCCATTAGCGTAGGAAAAGTTGGTGGGGAGATTCTCGTCGACCTGGCCTATACAGAAGACTCAATGGCCGATGTCGACATGAATGTGGTCATGACCGGACAAGGGCGCTATGTCGAAGTCCAGGGCACAGCAGAGCGGACTCCTTTTGCCAAACAGGAAATGGATGAGTTCATGGCGATGGGATGGAGCGGGATTCAGACTCTCACCGCGTTGCAGAAGGATCTGATCGGGGAATTGGAGTAGGGCAGAGACGATGATTCGTGAATTGGTCCTCGCCACACGTAATCGGCATAAGGGAGAGGAGCTTGCAGCCCTCTTAGGCGATCTGGGCATTACGATTCGTACGCTCGATGAATTTCCAGATGCTCCGGACGTGGTCGAAGACGGGGACACCTGCGAGGCGAACGCGATCAAGAAAGCCAGGGCCATCGCCGAATTCACAGGCTTGCTGGCTGTCGCTGACGATACGGGGCTGCAAGTGGATGCGCTCGGTGGACGGCCCGGTGTCCATGCAGCCCGTTATGCCGGCGATGACGCGACGTATGAAGACAACTGTCGAAAGTTGCTGCGGGAGTTGGCGGGTGTGCCTCGTGAACGACGAACTGCTCGCTTTCTGACCGTCGCAGCGATCGCACTGCCTTCAAATGGAGTACGAGTGGCACAGGGAACGTTGGATGGAGTGATTGCGGAAGAGGCGAGTGGGACGTTAGGATTCGGGTATGATCCTGTGTTTCTCATTCCAGAATTAGGAAAGACCTTAGCGCAGCTGTCGGCGGATCAAAAAAATACCATCAGCCATCGCGCGAAGGCATTTGCGAAGGTGCGGGAAATCGTGCGAAGTTACGGTCAACGGTCATTGGTCAATGGGTAAGTGGAACAGACCCGCATCGTATCCTCTCTCCTTGCTTGACCGATGACGAATGACGACTCAAACGTCGGGGCGTAGCGCAGCCCGGTAGCGCGCCTGCTTTGGGATCACACTAAGGGGGATTGCTGAAGTCCTTGATAGGAGCGGCAATCCCCTTTATTTATGCGGTGTCCAGCCTCTCGCCTCTTTGTTTCTCTTTGTCGTTCTCTGCCTCCATTTAGCCCGGTTTGTGCAGCCCGCTAACACCGTAATAAC
>Ga0194035_1000614_pt1 | contig 20021 bp, 17 predicted proteins | sample JunL2320m_MetaG_FD_148680 | JGI IMG/M metagenome (GOLD analysis project Ga0194035, IMG submission 148680) | Anoxic zone freshwater microbial communities from boreal shield lake in IISD Experimental Lakes Area, Ontario, Canada - Jun2016-L239-20m | ecosystem: Environmental > Aquatic > Freshwater >...
CGTCCGTGCGCCGTCGAGCAATACGACGGCGATCTCGCGGAGATCCTCACGACCGTACAACGCGACAAGTTGCAGGCCAGGGTCGCCCAGCTCGTGAAGCATCGACGCCAGCGCACGCTCGAAGGCCGCATCGCGAAGCAACACGGTCTCGACCTGATCGGCGACGCGCAAACCACTCGTCAGCCCAGCCTGCTCCGAAAACTCAGCCAGGATCCGGCGACAGGTGCCATGGATTGTGCCGATCCATCCACTCTCGACGAGTGGGATCAGATCGTCACGCCCCTCAAAGCGGAGGCGGCCACGAATGCGTTCGCGCATCTCACCCGCGGCCCGTGTCGTGAAGGTGACGGCGAGCACCTGCGCGGGCAAGTGGTTGCGCTCCGTCACCGAACGCACGTAGCGCTCGACAAGCACTGTGGTCTTGCCCGACCCGGCTCCCGCATCGACGAAGACACCACCCGGCGCCTCAACGGCAGCGAGTTGCGCCGGCGAAAGCTCGTGACGAGCGCGGCGCGCGGTCATAGTGCCACCCGACAGATGCCACGGTAGTCGCAGAACCGCGTACAGAGCTCGCTCTTCTGCGGATCGTGGCGTACGTCGCCATCACGAATCCGCAGTACCCGCGCTGCGGCCTCGCTGCGGGCAGCCTCGAGCGCAGACTCAAAGTCGTCGTGACTGAGGCGATCCGCCCGAGCAGTGTTGGCTGGCAAGACGTCGAGCTCGTCGACATCGACAATGCCGCGCACGTGGCCCTTGCGAATCGAGACCAGCAGACCACCGACCGGCTCGCGGCCGAGTACCTCGCGCAGCGCAAGGAGATAGAGCGGAATCTGCAGTTTTCCGTCGCGGATGATCTCGGCGCCGGTGCTGATCGTGCTGGTCTTGTAGTCGACGACCATCGCCCGGGCGGTGAACGCGGGGTCTGCATCGATCCGATCGATCTTGCCCGACACGTGCGCGGGGCCGACGTTGAGCCCCTCTTTGCGGCCAGGCTGCGCACCACGCCCACCGAAGGCAACCTCAAACTCTGTTGGCACCAGCGGTGCTGCATTGCGTGCCGCCTGCTGGATCAGCCGTGCAAGATCGCGACGAAGGCCCCAGCCGAGCAGCTCGAGCGTGAGCGGATCCCCCGCCACAACCGGCTGGAGTTTTACCATTTCCTCATCGACGATCCGCACCATTTCGACCATCGCGCGGTCGGCATCGTCGGGGCCAATCACCGTCGTCTGCAGGAGCGCCGGTACCTCTTTGTAGAAGCGGCCGAGCACCGTATGCGCGAGCGTGCCCACGCGCAGGCGATTGTCGATCGGCTGATCGATCACGCTTGGCCTGAGACGACGCTCGATAAACCAGATCTGCGAGCAATCACCAAAGCGGTCGATCTCGGTCACACCAAACATCTCCCGCGCACGCAGCACATCGACGACGCGTGGATCGACGAGGCGCGTGTTGCGACGCGGCGCGGCGACAGCGCGGCGTATCGCACCACTGACACCCGCCACGCCCGCCAGGCGCAGAGCCTCGGGGCGATCGGTGGCCGCGAGATGGGCGATGCTGCGGGCGCGTTCGCGCACGGTTGGCGCCTCCGTAAGCGGCAAGACGGCGTCGGAGAAACGGCGACGGTAGGTCGGCGGCGGGTCGCCAGCGGCGGTCATCAGGTCTTCCCAAATTGCTGTCGCTGCCAACGGGCTGCCTTCGTCATCGGAGACGCGACGAACTAAAACAAGCCTCCGCCGCGGACGCGTGACAGCGCTGTACACGAGGTGGCGTGCGACATCGCTCTGGTCGGGAGCCTCGACCAGCGGATCCTGTGCAGCTGACGTCCCAACACCAAACATGGGTTCTTCGAGGCCCAGCACGATCGCCACATCGACGTCGATCGTGCGCGCATCGCGAGGGTCAAGGATGCAAATCGCGTCGGCGCGGGTCTGCCGCATCGAGACGGTCAACTCGGCGAGGAGGTCTCGCACCTCAGAGCGAGACGGCGCGGGCTCAATCAGTTCCAACGTCTGCAGGTACGACAACACGCCGGCGGCCACGGCCACGTCTTCGCGCACCGTCGTCGTAGCAACGGGGGCGCGATCGCCGTGGGCGCGCTGCACCATGCCCCGCACCGCGGCGGCAACCTCACCTGCCGCCGACTCTCCCCCACGCGAACCCGGTGGCAGTGCGAGGGCGCGCAGGAGCGGTTCGCCCGCCTTCTCGATCGCGTTCTCCAGCGTGTCCAGCGATCGCCGCATCGGGCGCTCGCTGCGCTCAACAAGATGCGCTGGCGCTCCACTCCACGGCGAACGCAGCCACGTCAGCCGGTCGGTATCGGTTGGCTCTGGCGCCCAGGCCAGGCCGAGCAGTGCTACGAGTGCCCTCCCAAACGGTGTCTTGACGAGCGCGAGCTGTTCCTTACCAACGGCCTCAATGCCTGCCTCGCGCAGTTGGCGCACCAGCCGCGTGCGATCGGCTGCGCCCCGCGGGCCAATGATCGCAATGCGTTGCCCCGAGACACCCTCACGCAAGGCCTCTGCGACACAACCGACTACGACCTCGGCCTCGCCACGCTCGCCCTCGACCTCAGCCGTCGCAATGCCAGTCAGGTCGGGCGCTGCAGCGCTGCGGTCGGGCTCTGCCTCTCCGAGCCGTCGTTCCAGCGCCGCGAGACCCGAATCGCGATCAAACGAGCCTGGAGCCAACTCGACGATGCCGTCACTGCCCGCCAAATCGGCCAACCGACCCACGACGGGCTTCAACACGACGAACGGACTACGACCCGCCTCGTACGGCAGACTGACGACGGCCCGTGACCGCTGGGCGATCAACGTCAACAACGTCTCTTGCGCCAGACTGAGGTCGTCGAAGCCCTGAGCAAACAGCGCTTCGCCGGCGGGCCAGGCGGATACATCGCGCCGCACTGCGGCGATTACCTCGATCCGCAGCCGCGCGCGATCCACACGCTGCGCCGCGTCGAGCGCGGCCCACCACGTTGCGTAACTCTCTGCCAGCGCAACATCCCCCGCCGCGCGTACGTCGTCGGGCCCTAGCAAGGCCGAACCGAGTCGATCGAAGCGCGCCGCAAGCGCTGCGGTTGCCTCGGGCAACGCTCGCCGCAGAAGTACCTGCCGCGCAGCGCCATGGAGCACTGGCCGCCGATCGCCCGTCGCTCGAGCGATTCGCTCGAACAGCGTGTCGAACGTCACGACATCCGCCCCCACCACACCGGTCTCCCGCGACAGGAGTTCTCGTTCTGTCACCGCCTTGGCGGTCTGGTCCGGCACGACGAGAGCGGCCGTGCGCCCAGCAGCGAGTTCGGCGAGGTAGCGCTCGTAGAGCGCCGCGATCTTGCCGGCGTGGGCCGGACCGATGATCAGTTCAAGGGCCACGGCGATTCGTCGCGCCCGAAGGGCAAACCCTTACGAGGTCTGCTCGGGCGGCGACGCCTCGATGCGCTCTGCCACCAACTTGTTGACGCTCTCCATGCCATCGGAGTAGGCGTAATTGATCTTGACGAATGGCTCCCACTTCACCGGGACCGCGTCCTCGGGGAAGATGGCCTCGACCGGGCACTCGGGCTCACAGGCACCGCAGTCGATGCACTCCTCGGGATCGATCACCAACATGCGATCAGTTTCGTGGATGCAATCAACAGGGCAGACGTCCACACAGGACCGGTCTTTCGTGTCAATACATGGCTCGGCGATGACGTACGTCACAAGATCCTCCGCGTCGATTTGCGCGTTGGCAGCATACCTCAGAGTGATCCGTGATCCGTGCGGTGCGTCACACCACTGCTCCGGCTGCCGGTGTACGCTGCGCACAGTCATTTTCGAATCTGATTGGAGAAATTCGTGTCTAAACCAGACCAGCCCGACGCACAATCGCGTCGGGGATTCCTCACGGGTGCGGCTGGCGTCGCCATCGGTGCGGGCGTGCTCGGTGCCGCAGGAACCGCGGCAGCGGCACAGTCGCCAAGCACGACCGTGCCGTCGATCCATCCGCCGGTGCACACACCCTTGCCGGCGCATCCGCACCACAACCGCAACCGCTTCGAAAATGCGCCGGGCGGACGGATGACGATCCGTCTTGCTGACGGTCCCGTCACGCTCGACATCGACAGCATTGAACCGCTTGGCGTTGCTGCCGAAGCCAAGGCTGGATCGCCACTGTGGCGCGACGCCTTCCGTGTCAACCTCAAGGGCCCGAAGGGCACTGACATTCCCCAGGGAACGCACAAGGTGAGCATCGGCAACAAGTCATTCGACCTCTTTGTCGTGCCCGTCATGAGCACGGGCGGCCACCGCCGCTTCGAAGCAATCATCCACCGCGCCTACCATAGGAGTGCACATGCCTAGCTCTGAGCCGTACCTGGGATCCGTTGACCTTGCTGGATACAGTTACGCCAACGTGGGCTTTGCCTTAGCCGACGGGTCACTCATTCCGTGGTCGCAGAACACGGCGCTGTTATCAATTCTTCAGTCGACCTTCGGCGGAAGTTATGGTCAGAGCTTCGGGCTTCCCGATTTGCGCAGCCGCATGCCGATGGGTATGGGCCAGGGAAATGGATTGACGAATTATGTTTGGGGTCAGAAGGGAGGCCAGGAGTCAGAGACCTTGGTGATTTCCAACCTGCCACCCCACGCGCACGAGGTATCTCTCGGAGGCGCGGCAGGAGCGGGTTCCCATCCCGCGGCCAGTGGCAGCACAGGCACGACGAATGCGACGACAGCACCAACAGGCAACGGACTTCCGTTCTCAACCCTCCCTCCCTTCCTCGCGTTGCCGTACCTCGTCGCGATTACAGGGGTATACCCCTCGCAAAACTAGCTACCGTCGTCAAACTCGCGCAACGCCGTGTCGACCCGCGCATCAAGCGCGGTGTCGGCCGGCGTCTGCGTGCGACGGGTGCTCCGTCGGCGGCGCCAAACGAACACGAGTGCTACGGCTACTACGAGACCGCTGACGACGAGAGCAATTGGAGCGACCCAGGCGACGAGGCCAATACCGGATGCTGGCGGTGCCGCCAACACTGAGGGTCCGAAATCCGCCACGAGTGCGTCCTCAACTTGCTGCTTTGTCCACCCCTCCATGCGCTTCTTCTCGACGAAGGCGCGGATGCGATCGGCTGCAGGACTATGCGAGAGATCGAGCCGGCTCTGACACGTTGGGCACATCAGCTCGCTCTCGATGTCGGACATCGAAAACTGTGGCTGCGCTGCCGAGGCGATCGGCACGAGCACCAGCAGGACGGCGAGCAGGATGAGGAGACGACGGATCATGTTGAAGCCTGTGCTTTGGCAATCGCCTCGCGCAGGCCAGCAGCGGTGACCTCACCCGGGAACCAGGCGACAGCCCGCCCCTGCGCATCAAGGACAAATGTCTCGGGAAACGCGCTGACGCCCCAATCTCGAGCGACATCGCCACCGTCATCGTGCACCAGCGGGTAGGTGAGGCCGTAGGTCTTTGCAAACGCACGGGCGTCATCACTGAGGTCCTGCGTATCGACACCGACGAAGGCGATGCCTTGCGGCTGTCCGTCGGTGACCCAGAGATCTTGCAGAATCGGCGCCTCATCCTTGCAGGGGTTACACCACGAGGCCCAGAAATTGACGACGACAACCTTGCCACGCAACGAGGCGAGTGCGAGTTCGCCACCTGTGAGCAGCGGAAGGGTAAAGTCGGGCGCAGCTGGTTTGGTGCCCGAGGCAACCTCGGACGGGAATGCCCGTGCACCCGACGTGTGCATCACGGCACGGGCCAGCACAACGCCAAGGCCAAGCAACACGACTGCGACGACCAGTGCAACAACACGCTTCACAGCGATGCAGTCTACGCGCGACCCGGCGCGCTAGAAGATGACGACGGGTGTGCCAACATCAACAAAGCTGTAGAGCTTCTCCGCCGACGCGATCAGCATACGCACACAACCGTGCGAGGCATAGCCGCCAATCGAGCCCGCATCGGGTGTGCCATGAAGACCAATGTCGTCACGGTCGAGACCCATCCAACGCGTGCCCAGCGGGTTGCTTGGGCCAGGTGGAATCGGCTTCGAGTCCTTCGACCAGCCGGCCGGCGGATACCACCACGGATCCTTCTGCATGGTGACGATCGTAAATTTGCCCGATGGTGTCGGGGATTCGGGTGCGCCGACCGCGACCTTGAACGTCTGCACGATCGTGGACTTGGCGTTGACAGGGGCGTACAACCGCAAGACGCGATCCCGCTTTGAGACCGTGATGACGTAGCCAAGCTGTTCCAGCGTGGCCAACGTGTTGACCTTCACCAGTGGAATCACTGCCTGCTGGGCACGCAACTGTGGTTGGTTGATCGCCATGCGGACCTGGCTCTCAACCAGCTTGCCGTCAGGGGCCGAACCGGCCTTGCCGAGCTTGATTATCGGCTTGGCGCGAACCACCCACGCTGAGGTACTACCCTTGTCGCTCGCGAGGCGCAAAATACGCTTGACTTGGTCCTTCAGCTTCGTCTCGCTGTACGTGGTCGTCACTGGCGTATTGCCACCAGCGGTGCGAGCAACAGCGTCGGTCACGGCAGCCTGAGTGCCATACACCGCGCCGACCTGACCACTCGTCACCTTAAACACCCTCGTGTCAATCCGAATCACAACTGGCTGTGCGAACGCCGTGTTAACGGTCGTCAGCGCAGTCGCTGCATCCATGCCAGAAATATCGACCCCAGCCACAAACGAGCCTGGGACGGCAATACCGGGTGTCGGCACAGGTGCTGTCGTCGTCGTGTCTTGAGCGGAGGCAACGGTCGCGCCAAGAGCGAGCAGAGCGAGCACAGTGATGAATGAGAAAAATTGGCGCCAGTGCATACAAATCAACGGTTTCAACTCTATCCCACGTTTTCCTTCACCACTGCCGGTTGTGAGCCTGATCGCTACCGTATGCATGTGTCGCAACCTCCACTCAGTCCTGATGCCGCTGACCGCGAGCTGGAAGTCCAACTCCAGACAGAGCTCGCACTCGCCAAAGCCGAGCGTGAGGCCACTGCGGTGCGCGACTCGGAGCGCCGCCACGCCCGTTTCCGCTTCTTTTTGATCGTCGTCGTTCTGCTCGGCATCGCTGCGGCCTTCGCCTATTTATCGCTGCAGACGTTGCGCTCCGCGTTCGGGGCCTGACGAGTCAAACCGGCGGGCGGTATACCCTGCCGTAATGGCTCGTCGTAACTCGTCGCTCAAACCGCAGCTCAATCAGATCCGCACGTGGGTCGCTGAGGGTGTCACCGATATCTGGATTGCGCACCAGTTGGACACGACACCAGCCGAGGTTTCGGCCTTCCGTCGCCAGCAGGGACTGTTGCGTCCGGATGAGGCCGCCGCTGCACCTGCAGCACCGAAGCCGCGTCGCGCGCGCGCCAGTACTGCCACAACGCCCCGCACGCGAACCCCGAAGGCTGTTGTTGACGAATCCGCACCCGTTGAGTCCGGCGAGGATGAGCCAAGCGCCGACGCCTCCTCTGATGACGGCGAAGCCCCCGCCAAGCGCCGCCGTCGTGGCCGTCGCGGTGGACGTGGCCGCGGCCGTTCTAGGGTCGACACAATCGCCGCCACGCTTGCACGTGATGATCAGGGCGTGACGATCCACATCGATGCGGCTGTGCTCGAACTCAACGTCTTTCGCGAGCACTGGCTCGAGTTGACGAACGGCGTTATCACCGTGACTGCCGACGGCATCACGCTTGCCGCCGTACCGCCTGAGACCGACGATGAGCCCACGGACGACGATCAACCTGTGGCCGCCGACGAGTCGGAGCCAGCAACCGCCTAGTCGGTCGCCATTCGCGCCTCGACAGCGCAATCAGCCATGCGGCCGCGCTCCAACGAGGACACGACAAGTGCGCACTTGTCATGTCCTCGGTGCCAAGCGAGTGGCCCCAGCTTGCGCAACGCAGAGGTGTACTACTTGCGGGCGTCGCGTGCACTGCGCTGCAGGCGGGCGCAGGCGAGATCGACCAGCAATGGTGTCGAGCGTGGCGGCGGCGTGGGACTTGCTGCATCGAGGGCGACGTCTGGTGCCCAGCGGTCTGCCTCGCGCCACGCGTCGGCAAGTTGATCAAGAGAGTACGACTGCCCCACTCGGCGAACGAGTTCGCTGTAGACGGCCGAGTAGGCCCGCTCAAAGGCTCCGAGTCCCCGCACGTCGAGGCCCGCACGCACCCGCCGAGCCGTACCCGGAGCCTCGCCCCAGGCCTGAATCGCCACCTCGGTCTTGGGATTCGGATTCACTGCGGCTGCTCCATGCAGCAACGGGTCGGCAGGCCACCAGCCTCGGCCAGCAGCACCTCACCAATCGCGTACGGTGGCGCCGCCAAGGCGAACGCCACGTGAGCATGGAGGCACTTGACGCCCCGCTCCGACCGCACGCCGCCGATGCCAAGGCCGAATTGAGGACGCAACTGCCGGTGTCGTTCCATCGCCTCATCGAAGCCGACCGCAAGTTCGGGGTCGTTGGCAAGACGCTCTTCAAGCGCCTTAACTCCACCCTCCCCCTCCAGGACACCGACGGCATGGACGAGGCCTGGACACGAGAGCCAGTAGGCCGTCGGGAATGGCGTACCGTCTGGCGTGACAGGCGGCTGTTCGACCACAACCGGCCAGCCGGCCACACAACGACAGGCCACACGCAGCGGTGGGTAGGGCGTTCGTCCCAGCTGTTGCTCCAGTCGCACCATGTCTGTCTCGTCAAGCACGGGCACAGCGTACGCGGGAGGAGCCTCCGCACGCACGGCGAATCGGTCAGCGTGCGGAAGTTGATCATCATCGGAGTCGTGGCGCTGCTGGCTGTGTTGTTCGTGCAGCCAATCCGCGCCTACCGTGCTGCACAGTCCGAATTGACGACCGCGCGCCAGCAGCTCGACAGCGCCCGCGTCATCAAGGATCGTGCCGTCAAGGAGCGCGATGCCCTTGGTACCCGCGAGATGCTGGTCCGCGAGGCGCGCCGACGCGGCTACATCTTCCCCGGCGAGACACCGTTCTCCGTCGGCAACCGCTAGACGGACACCACATCCGCGCGGTTGTGATGTCCGCCTCGTGGGATCTTCGCTGGGGTTGAGGGGACATGACAAACCGGGGTTTGTGGTGTCCCCTCAGCAGTTGCCGCTGCTCCACATGCGGACATCACAACCGCGCGGATGTGATGTCCGCCTCGTACGCAAACGCGAACGGTTGCGTTAGGACTGCTTGAAGTTGCCCGCGTTCCACTTCGCCAGCTGAGCCGGCGACTGCTGGTCGAGCCAGCGGGCGAGGGTGATGAAGTTCACGCAGGCGGTTTCGGGGCGAGTGCAGGCTTCGCGCAACGTCCGCTCGAGGGCGTTCATATACGCACCATTGTTCCAATTGGCAAAGTGCGAACCCGTGATGTACGGGGCACGGTTGCCACGGTACAGCGAGTTGATCGCGTTGATGTAGCTCTGGTAGGTCGTCTGCTCAAACTCGTCGGCCTGCGCCTGCGTCTCGGCCTTGCCGTGATTGACGTAAAAGTTGTAGTCCATCGCCAAGGTGTCGTATTTCGACCCCACGCGCTTGATCGACGGCATGGCGAAGTTCCAGAGTCCCTGCTGTTTGGTCGGCCAGGCACCGAAGATACCGGCCTGGCTCGCGTCATACTCAAATCCGATCTGCTTCATCGCGGTGTACAGCGCCGGCTTGTTGCCTGACAGGCACGGCGTGCGACCACCATGAAAGTCCTGCTTCGTGTAGATCGGTGTCGGAATCTTGCTGAGACCATTGATGCCCGCCGGGTCGAGCATGAAGTGCTCCCACTGCGACTGTTCGCTGACCCATTCTGCCGACGACCAGGCATCCGACTGTTCGCAGATATGCGAGACGTAGTGCGAGCCAATTTCGTGCCCAGCCGCACGGGCCGTATTGAAGTCGGTGACGTTGTCGACGAGATTCTCAGCAGCGGACTTCGGCCCAGCCAGTTCTGCGTAGCCACCGAGGTTCGAGAACCCCCGTGGTTCCTGCGGAGGCTGGTAGACATCTTTCTTGTCAGGCAACAACATGTAGATACCGCTGACGAAGAAGGTAAAGCGCGCACCGACGTCGTCGGCCACCTTCAGCCAGCGCTCATACATGCGGTAGTCGGCTGCACCGTCGAATGACGAAACGATGAACTGCGGCGGGCGTCCGTGAGACAACGCCGTCGCGATCGCAGCCTGTGCCTGCGGCGAAGGTTCCCAGTCGGGCAGAATCTGGCTCGGATCAGCGGGGGTGCCGCCACCGGCTGCCCCATCGCTCGCGGTGGCGTCCGTCACAGCCGCAGCTGTCGTCTGTGCCTGCTCAGCTGGCTTCGCTGTCTTACCGTCTGCCTTGGCGGGAACGACCACAGCCTTCACGCTCGTTGGCTCGGCCCCACGCGGCCACGCCATCGCTGCACCGACGGCGACGAGCGCCGTCGCAAGTACGAGTAGGAGCACGATCCGTCGACGGCGTACGGCAGCCTGCTGACGGTGGCGGGTGTAGCTCGTAGGTGTGCGAGTTGCCATCAGGAGACGAGCGCGAATCAGGAGACTGGCGCTGTGCCTGACTGTACGACCGCCTCAAAGCTCTTTCCTGCCATGCACGGTAGGCCCGCGCACGTTGTTACAGACTTGAGATCAGTGCGTTTGAGCGAATGCAGCGCGCCCAGGGTACGTTGCCCTCGCGCCGAGGAGTTCCTCGATGCGCAGGAGACGGTTGTACTTGGCGACGCGATCCGACCGTGAAGGTGCGCCCGTCTTGATCTGACCGGTCGAAGCGGCTACCGCGAGATCGGCAATCGTGACGTCTTCGGTCTCGCCTGAGCGGTGCGACATGACAGAGCGCATGCCGGCGGAACCAGCGACCGCAATCGCGTCGAGGGTCTCGGAGAGCGTGCCGATCTGGTTGACCTTGACAAGCAGAGCATTACCGGCTCCTCGTTCGATCCCCATCCGCAGGCGCTCCGGGTTCGTGACAAAGAGATCGTCGCCCACCAGTTGCACACGATCGCCAAGCGTTTTCGTGAGCAGGGCCCACCCATCCCAATCGTCCTCCGAACAGCCGTCCTCGATCGAGACAATCGGATAGCGGTCGGCGAGGTCGACCCAAAACGCGACCATCCCCTCAGAATCGAGATTACGACCATCGCTCGGCAGCCGGTAGAGCCCTGCGTCGACGTCGTACAGCTCGGTCATCGCCGGATCGAGCGCAATCGCAATATCTTCGCCCGGCCGATACCCCGCGCTCTCAATCGCGCCCATGATCAGACGCAGTGCCTCTTCGTTCGAGGAGAGGTCGGGAGCGACACCACCCTCGTCACCAACGGCAGTCGAGAGCCCGCGCTTCTTGACGTCTGCGCGCAGTGCATGAAACGTCTCGACGCCCATCTGCAGACCCTCACTAAAGCTCTTGGCACCGACCGGCATGATCATGAACTCCTGCAGGTCGAGCGCGTTATCCGCGTGCATGCCACCGTTGATGACGTTCATCATCGGCACGGGCAGCACGTTCGCGTCGGCGCCACCGACCCATTCGTACAACTCAACGCCAGCACTGGCAGCAGCTGCGTGTGAGGCTGCGAGCGATGCACCCAAAATCGCGTTGGCACCGAGGCGACCCTTGGCGGGCGTGCCGTCGAGTTCGATCAATGCGGTATCGAGCGCACGTTGATCGGCAGCATCCATCCCGCGTAGGCAGTCGGCAATCTCACCGTTCACGTGCCCCACCGCGTGGGTGACACCCTTGCCACCCCATGCCGAGCCGCCGTCACGAAGCTCGACTGCCTCCCATTGGCCGGTCGAGGCACCGGATGGCACGGCAGCGTGGCCTCGAGCACCATCCTCGAGTACCACGTCGACCTCAACCGTCGGGTTGCCCCGCGAATCGAGGATCTGTCGTCCGTGAACCGAGGTAATTGCGCTCATGCTGTTCCTTCGTCGGGTGCCTGACGGGCTAGGCGAGTCTTCGCGGCGCGATAGTACCGCTCTTGGTCATCGACCGGCAGCGCTGCGAACTCGAAACCCTTCTCCGCAGCGATCCTCTCGGCCTCCTCGACACGCAGTCGAAAGCGCTTGGTGGCACCTCGCAGCGCCGTTTCGGGATCCACCTTGACAAGGCGTAGGAGGTTGATCGCGGCAAACAGAATGTCGCCAGCCTCGGCTCGCACAGACGGATCGGGCTCTGGGCCCGCAACCGGGTGCTCGGCGAGTGCCTCGACGAGTTCGGCAAGCTCGGCCCGTACCGCCTCCTCCGCCCCCGTCCACTCGACCCAGTCGAACCCAATCGCAGCAGCACGCTTCTGCGTCTTGAGGGCCACCAGCATCGTGGTCAACGAGTCGGGAATGTCGTGGAAGATGCCCTCACGACCCTCCTGCTCTCGCTTGATGCCCTCCCAGCGCTCGAGCACGTCGGCGCTGGTCTCGACCGTTGTCTCGCCGAACACATGTGGGTGACGACGGATGAGTTTGTCGGAGATGCCCTGGGCGACGTCGGAGAGGTCGCCGGCGCCAACCTCGCGCGTCATCAACGAGAGAATGAAGGACTGAAACAGCAGGTCGCCGAGCTCGTCGACCAGTTTTGGCCCAGGTGGACCAGCAAGTGCCACATCGGCCAGCTCGTAGGCCTCCTCAATCGTGTGCTGCACGATCGTCGCGGGCGTCTGCTCTCGATCCCACGGGCACTCGCTGCGAAGCCGCACGGTGATCTCCCACAAGCCGCCAAGCGCCATCGCGGTAGCGCGTGCCGCTAACGCTTCACCGACAGGCAGGCTCTCGAGCGCTGCGTCGTCGCGCACGAGCCGCCACGCAGCCAGGTCGTCGGCCGCGATCACCTCGGCAGACGGATCATGTCGGACACCACGCTCGGCAAGCCAATCGGCAAGGTCACCCGTCGCACGGATGTCAGCGACACCCGCACGGACGAGTTCCTCGAGACCCAACGCGGGCACACCAGACGGGTCTCCCCCGCCCAGTGCGACAACGCGCCGAGCTGTCATGCGTTAGCCCGTGGTCGTTGCCGTCGAGGTGGTCTGTGCCGGCGGCATCGAGTAGCCCTTGGCAAAGGCCGTCTTGCTCTCGTACGACTTCTGCACGCCCTCGAACCACTTCGTTGCGACCTCGTTCTTCTTGGCCTGCGTCATCTCGTCGATGATCTGCTGCTTGACGTCGTTGAACGGTTTGACCGTAGCGGGCGTGATCGGACCGAGCGCCTTGATGATGTGGCACCCAAACTGCGACTTGACCGGCGGATCGGTGATGTCGCCCGTATTGGCGAGGCCAAAGGCTCCCTTGCGGAAGTCGGCATCCCAGTTCTGGTCGTCGGTGATGGTGTACACGCCACCCGTGTCCTTGGAACCAGGATCGGCCGAGTACTTCTTGACCAGAGCGTTCCAGTCCTTCGGATTCGCCTGCACTTCCTTGAGTACCTCAGCGGCCTTGACGCAATCGGCATCCGTCGCCTTACCCTTGGGCGGGACGTCAATCAGGATGTGCGCAACCTTGCGCGACTGCGCAGTCGTGTACTTCGTCTTCTTGTCCTTGTCGTACTGCTTCTGCGCCTCTTCGGCCGTGACAGTCACACTCTTGGTGACGTTGTCATAGAGGCCCTGAGCCTGCTGACGCAGTTCGAACTGTGCCGTCAACTCTGCCTCCGTGAGTCCCTGCGCCTTGAGATAGGCCTGGTACTTGGCGGGCTTGTTCTGGCAGCACTGCAGCTTGAATGCCGCGAGGTCGGAGTCGACCTTTTTCGGATCGACTTTGATCTTCTTGGCCGTGGCCTCCTGCGAAATCTCAGCGTTCTGGACGAGGCTCTGCATGACCTGCTGCTTGAGCGTAGTCTCCTCGGCGGAGCCCTTCTTCGGTGCCTTTTGCCCGTTGGCAACGCCCTGCTTGACAGCGGAGGCGTAGAGCGAATCGAACTGGGCCTGCGTGATCTGCTGCGTTGCGACTGCCGCAACGCTGCCGGAGGCGACCGTCGGCTTTTCGTTCGAGCCAGAGCCCGAATCGGAGCCACCACAGGCCGCTACGAAGAGTGCAAGCGAGGCGAGCAAAATGACGAGCGGTGTAACTTTACGCATACGAGGATTGGCTCCAGAAGATAGGTTCGAACAAACGCGACTGGGAAACTATGCCCCGATGGGCGCTTCCGAACGCAGCCCGATCATAGCATCGGCTAGTTCGCCAGCCCGCTCAAGGAGTGTGCCGGATTCCCGCGGTGGTAGCCCAATATCGTCTTTGGTGGTGACTGCACGCAGGTCCGGGAACTGTTCTCGCAAGGCACGCACTTCGTCCAATGTGATGCGTGCGCCGCGAATTTGCACGCCGTCTTTACGCACCTGAATCGCGACAGCGCCGAGTGGTGCAACGGCCAGGCGAAGCTCTTGCATCCCAATCAGGTTTGCCACCGGCTCTGGCACAGGGCCAAAGCGGTCGGCAAGTTCGAGTTCTAAGTCGCGCAACTGATCGATCTCGGTGGCGAGTGCGATGCGACGGTGGACATCCATCTTGACCGCCTCAAGACCTACGTAATCGGCTGGCACGTACGCATCGAGGGCGACATCTATCCGAGGACCCGCAGCGAGCGACTCGGGTGCGACACCCTGCAGATCAGCCACGGCCTCGGCCAACAGATCGCAGTACAGCTCGAAACCGATCGCTGCGACGTGGCCCGACTGCTCGTCGCCGAGCAGATTGCCGGCCCCGCGCAACTCGAGATCGCGCATGGCGACACGAAAGCCCGAACCGAGCTCGGTGTAGTCGGCGAGCGCCGCGAGTCGGGCTCGCGCCTCTTCGCTCAACTCGGTCGCATCGGGGTACAGCAGATAGGCATGGGCAGTCACATCGGACCGGCCAACGCGGCCACGGATCTGGTACAGCTGGGAGAGACCCAGCAGATCGGCCCGCTCTACAATCAGCGTATTGGCCGTCGGAATGTCGAGTCCCGACTCGATGATCGTGGTCGCGACCAGCACGTCTTGGTCGCCTCGGAGGAACGACGCCATGGCCTCTTCCAGTTCGCGCTCCGACATCTGGCCATGACCAATTCCGAAGCGCAATTCGGGACACAGCTGGCGAAGGTGCACTGTGGCCTCCTCGATCGTCTCGACGCGGTTGTGGAGATAAAAGGCCTGTCCGCCCCGCTCGATCTCGCGTCGCAGCGAGCCTGCAACCTGCTCGTCGTCGTACTCACCAACGTGTGTGTGAATCGGACGACGTCCACGTGGTGGCGTCGCGATGACCGAAATATCGCGCAGTCCTGCGAGCGACATGTGCAGCGTGCGTGGAATTGGCGTCGCCGACAGCGCGAGCACATCGACCTCGGTGCGCATCTGCCGCAACAGCTCCTTCTGCGCCACACCAAAACGCTGCTCCTCATCGACGATGACGAGCCCAAGGTCGGCCGGAACGACGTCGCGCGAGAGCACACGGTGGGTGCCAAGCAACAGGTCGACCTCGCCCGCACGGAAGGCCTCGACCGCAGCCTTGGCCTCCTTGGCGCTACGCATGCGCGAGACGACCTCGATCCGAATCGGCAGGTCGAGCAGACGGTTGCGGAACGTCGCGCCATGCTGCTGCGCGAGAATCGTGGTCGGCGCAAGCATCAACACCTGTTTGCCCGATTCGATCACGCGCACCGCGGCACGCAGCGCGACCTCGGTCTTACCAAAGCCAACGTCGCCGCAGATCAGGCGATCCATCGGGCGATCCTGCGAGAGATCGTCCATCACCTCTTCAATCGCGCGAGCCTGGTCGTCGGTCTCGCTGTAGGGGAAGCCCTCCTCGACGCGTTGCAGGAGCTCGCCCGGTTCGCTGTGCGCGACGCCTGGCACGGCCTGGCGCTGCGCATACAGGACCAGTAGCTCACCGGCCATCTCGCGCACGGCCGTGCGCGCACGCGTCTTGAGCTGCAGCCACGACTTGCCACCAAGCTTGGAGAGCGCTGGCTCGCGCCCATCGGCACCGACGTAACGCGTCAGCTTGCTGATCTGCTCGTGGGGCAGGTAGAGCCGGTCTTCACCACGGAACGCGAGATCGAGGTAGTCGCGAGTGACGCCGCCTACGGTGCGTGTCTCGAAGCGCTCGAAACGCCCAACGCCGTGGTCTTCGTGGACGACGACGTCGCCGGGACGCAGATCGCCGAACGATGAAATTGCGCGACTCCCGCGGGTTGGCGCAGTACGCCGCGACCGGAACAGGCCACCACCGGCGATCACCGCGATCCGTGCGGTTGAGGCAACCATGCCGCGTCGCAGGGACGACGTGACGGCGTAGACGCCGGCGGCCTCAGGTAATTCCTCGCCCTCCTCTAACCACTCGACATCGACACGCTTGAGTTGACGTACCGCACGATCCGCGTCGCCCGTGTGCGCGAACGAGAGCACCACACGCAGGTCCCGCCGGACGAGACCTTGCAGGGCGCGCTCGATCTCGGCAAGGCCACGGGCGGCCAACGCTGGTGGATGCCCTTCAAAGACCACGGCCTGCCCGCTCGGCAGCATGTCGAGCCGATGAGCGCTCTCGAGGGTCTCGGCGAGCGCCTCGTGCGTCAGGTACGCACGACGCGCAGTGCCAAGGATCTCCTCGATACGTTCGCGGCCCGCGGCCAAAATCTCGGGTGCATCCCAGAGCACGAGCGGGCCAGCGGCGAGGAGCTCGGGCGCCAACGCGACGAGACCTTCGGGGAGATGCGGCCCTTCGTCGCCCAATCGTTCGGGCACGTCGCCCGCATCGCCGTCGACAGCCGGGTGGACCGTGATCGCCTCGAGCACGCCCAACGACCGCTGCGTGAGTGTCGAGAACGATGAGAGCCGCTCGATCTCGTCGCCGTAGAGCTCGACGCGAGCCGGCTCGCGGCCCGTCGTGGGAAAGATGTCAACGACGTCGCCACGAACGGAGACTTGCCCGCGCTCGTCGACTGCACCGTCAACACGCTCGTAGCCCATCGTCACGAGTCGACCGACGAGGACGTCCCGATCATGCGTGTCGCCACGACGAATCGTGAAGCCCTGTGGACGCGTTGCGCGACCGGGCAACTTCTCGACGAGTGCCTCGGCGGAGACCGCAACGATGCCACCTTCGGTCAGGACCGCGAGGGCATGGGCGCGCTCACCGACGAGATGCGGCGAGGGATCAAGGCCCGAGCCCCAGTCGACGCCGCGGTGCGGCAAAAAGGCGACGGCAGCAGTTGGCGCGAAGGCGGCAATCGCATCGGCCAATTCACGCGCACGATCATCGTCTGCCACGACGATTGACAGTGCAGCACGATCCGTCTCGCGTCGCCACTGATGCAACGCTGCGACGACGAGTGGCAGGATCGCCTCGGCACAGCGCGCCGCCACAGGCGAGGTAGAACCGAGCCGATTGGCGACCTGTTCGACGCCATCTGTCTCGGCGAACGCGGCTGTAATGGCCTCAAGACCAGCGATCGCCTCCGGCGGCGGGGTCGGTTGCGGAGTAGTGTTCTCTTCGTCCATAGGTTTGGCGCGCCAGAGCGGCCGTCGAAGCCTACGTCCATACTGCCCAACGGGAGTCAACGCATGGCCCGCACCACCGATCAGTTGATCGCCGAGCTCTCCGATTACCTTCGCATTCCCTCGATCTCGTCAGGCGATGGCACGGCCGAGGACCTCGCTGCAGCCGCTCACTGGGTCTGCGATCGGATCGTTGCCGCTGGTGGTACCGCCGAGGTGCTCCCCACGCAGGTCAACCCCCTCGTCGTTGGTCAGCTCCCCTCCTCGACGGGCAGTGGCCCCCACGTCTTGTTGTACGGCCATTACGACGTCCAGACCGTTGCCCCGCTGGCAGATTGGACGACACCTCCGTTCGAGCCCACGATCCGAGACGGTGCGCTCTACGCGCGCGGCGCCAGCGACGACAAGGGCAACTTTCATTCGCTGCTCGCCGGCGCAGCCGGCCTGGCAGAGGAGGGTTCCTTGCCGGTCAACCTAACGATCGTGCTCGATGGCGAAGAGGAGATCGGCGGCCATTCGGTGATCGACTGGATCGAACAGCAGCCAGCCGGCCAGTACGACGCAGCGCTCGTCTTTGACGCGGGCTTCGTCGAGCCGGGCCACGTCGCGATCGAAGCCGGTGTCCGCGGCGTCATCACCGCCACGATCAGCGTCCGCACGGGAGATCGCGATGCTCACTCCGGCCTCTATGGCGGCGCAGCACTCAATGCGGCCCACGTGCTCAGTCGTCTGATTGCCGACCTCTCGGCTGGCCCGGATGGGCGCCTCCACGAATCGCTGATGGTTGGTGTTGCGCCCGCCTCGCCGATCGAGGAAGAGGCCTGGACAACCCTGCCCGATCCAGCCGGCGAGCTCGCCATTGCTGGCATCAATGCCGCCAACCCTGAGGCCTTGGTCGACTACTACCGTCGCACGACGGCGATGCCGACCTTTGACGTCAACGCAATCACCTGTCGCGATGCCGGCCAGAACCGCACGATCGTGCCGAGCGAGGCAACCGCCGCAATCTCGTTCCGTCTGGTCGGCGGCCAAGACTGCAAGCAGGTTTGGCAGGCAGTCCAGGACCTCCTGCACGAGCGTGCCCCGGCTGGCGCAACGCTCGAGTTCGCCGTTCGCGGCATGGCCGATGGTGCCACCTTCGATCCCGAGTTGCCGGCGATCCGCCTTGCCCGTGAGGCGTTCGAGCAGGCAACGGGTATGCCCTGCGCGATCGTCCGCTCCGGCGGCGCGATTCCACTCGTCTCGGCTCTCGCCAAGCAGGGTGTGCCGACCATCCTGAGCGGCTGTGCTCTACCCAACGACCGTATTCATGCCCCCGACGAGCACCTGCGGATCGATCAGTACGAGCTAGGCGTCAAGATGGCGCGCGCGGTCCTGACGGCATTCGGCAACCTCTAAGCGCGAGCGGCGTCCGCTCGCGTTCCTAGGAGGACACCATTGCGCCGGATCTACTCCGCGAAGCGGTAGGCCTCGGGCCGGCGGGCGCTAAAGATCGGAATGAGTCGACGCACTTCGGCCACACGTTTGCGGTCGATTGCGGCCACGCAGATTGCCTCGCCATCGCCCGCATTGGCAAGCACGACACCCCACGGGTCGATGATCATCGACCGCGCGTACCGTGCACTGCCCGCCCAGAAGCCATGCTGGTTGGCGGCAATGACGTAGGCGGCGTTCTCGATCGCGCGCGCACGTAACAACACCTCCCAATGGTCGCGTCCGGTCGCCATCGTAAATCCCGCCGGCACCATGAAGGCCTCGGCACCTGCCAGCGCAAGCTCGCGGTACTGCTCGGGAAAGCGCAGGTCGTAACAGATCGTCAGCCCGACCGGCCAGCCGGCGATCTCACTTAGTACGAGTTGATCGCCCGGCTTGTTGGCAGCCGACTCACGCGCCTCGGCGCCCTCCACATCGATGTCGAACATATGGATCTTGCGATACGTCGAGACCTGGTTGCCATTTGGGTCAAAGACAAGCGTGGTATTGCTCGCGCGCACTCCAGGCTCGGTGTTCTCACCAATCGATCCGCCATGCAGCCAGACGCCGTGCTGCCTCGCCCACGCCGACATCGCCTGTGCGGACTCGCCCTCAAGCGCCTCGGCCGCGGCCACCATCACATCATCGGAGCCCGTGCCGTTCCAGCGCTCCGGCAACGAGATGACCTCGGCTCCACGCGCTGCCGCCTTAGCGACCAAGCGCTCCGCGACGGCGATGTTGTCGGCGAGTGGTCGATCCGCATGCATCTGCACGCAGGCGACGATGGTCTCGCTCACGCAGTGGCTCCGGAGAGCGCGCCACCTAGCTTGCCAAGGTCAAGGCCACCGAGGCCACCGCCGAGAAGACCACCCAGGCCGCCACTCCCACCCATTAACGTCGTCAAGAGATCCGAGATTGGCTTGGCACCGGTCGGAGCCTGCACCACGACCGCGTCGGCCGGCACAACCGTCAGATCAACCATCAGAGCACCGGCACCAGCATCGCCCGAGCCACCCGTATTGATCTGGATGCGACGAATCACGTGCGTGTCTTGCGCAACCCAGACGCTGACCTCAGCGTTGCCCGCAGTCAACGCGGTCAGATCAATTG
>Ga0194035_1000616_pt1 | contig 19955 bp, 17 predicted proteins | sample JunL2320m_MetaG_FD_148680 | JGI IMG/M metagenome (GOLD analysis project Ga0194035, IMG submission 148680) | Anoxic zone freshwater microbial communities from boreal shield lake in IISD Experimental Lakes Area, Ontario, Canada - Jun2016-L239-20m | ecosystem: Environmental > Aquatic > Freshwater >...
TCGCGGTCGTGGACGCCGCGACCGCTGGGGCCGCAGCCGCGACCGTGGCGATCGCCCGCGGGGCGAAGACCGCGGCCGCCGCGAGGAGCGCTCCGAGATCGCCGCAGAACCCGCAGCGGAAGCACCGGAGGCCGCTCCGGCGCCGGTGGAGACCCCTGCTCCGGCATCGGTGGAGACCCGTGCTCCGGCACCCGCCCCAGTCTATGCCCCGCAGCCCGCAGCCATGGCAGTTGCCCCGGAAGAGCCTGCGCGCCGCTGGCAGCCCCCGGCACCAACCGTGACGCCCGCCGCTGTGGAGCGCAAGTCCGGCTGGTGGAGCAAGCGCTGATTACAAATTCGTCAGCCGACCACGTGCCGGCTGACGCCGCCTTGCTGAGCCTCAAACTCGCCTCATTCTCCACCGATTGACGGTCCGAGAGGCAGATATCCAATGCGTGCAAGGGCCATTCTTTATCGTGCGACGGCCCGCCTGATGGCGGTGCTGGTTGCCGTCATGAGCGTGGCCATCAGCGAGGCCGAAGCGGCTCAGAAGCGCGGGCCGGCGCTTCCTATTATCCGCGATGCCGAAATCGAGGGTCTGCTGAGGCTCTATACCAAGCCCATCTTCAAGGCGGCTGGGCTCAATCCCAAGGCGGTGAGGGTCTATGTACTCAAAGACCGCCACATCAACGCCTTTGTGGCCGGTGGACAGCGCATCTTCATCAATACCGGACTGATCCAGCAGGCGAAGACACCCAACGAGGTGATCGGTGTGCTGGCCCATGAAACCGGGCACATCGCAGGCGGCCACCTGGCCCGCATGGGTGTGGAAATCGACTCGGCCAACTACACCACCATCATCGGCATGCTGCTCGGCCTGGCGGCCATCGCCGGTGGCGTTGCTGCAGGCAATGCGGAAGTGGCGCAGGCGGGACAGGGCCTGATGATCGGTAGCCAGGGCCTGGCGCAACGCAACTTCCTCACCTATGCGCGCGGCATGGAATCCTCCGCCGACCAGGCGGCACTGACCTTCCTGACCGACACACACCAGTCAGCCAGGGGCATGATCACGCTGTTCGAGAAACTGGCGAGCGAGAACATCGCGGTGCTTGCCAATGTCGACCCCTATGTCATGTCGCATCCCATGCCGATGGAGCGAATTCGCAACCTCGAGGACGAAGCCAAGAAGTCGCCCTATTGGAACGCCAAGGATCCGCCGGCGCTGATCCTGCGCCACCAACTGGTGCAGGCAAAGCTGACGGGCTACATTGACGGGCCACAGGCGGTGATGCAGAAATATCCATCCTCCGACCAGTCGATGCCGGCGCGCTATGCCCGGGCCATTGCCATGTTCCGGCGCGGTGACATCAGGAACGCACTGCCGATCATCGACGGGTTGACGAAGGATCTGCCAGAGAACCCCTATTTCTGGGAACTGAAAGCGCAGGCTCTCCTTGAAAACGGCCGCGCGGCTGAAGCCGCCGTACCGGTGAAGAAGGCGCTTGAACTGCTGCCCAGCAACGGCCTCATCCAGATCCTTGCGGCGCAGGCCTATATCGACACCGAGCAGCCCGCCAATGCCAAGGAGGCGATCAAGCTCTTGCGCCAGGCGCAGCGCACCGAGGGCGACACTGCGGAGACCTACCGCCTGCTGGCCCGCGCCTATGCCCAGACGGGTGACATTCCACGCGCCGAGCTCGCAACCGCCGAGGCGGCCCTGATCATGGGCGACCGCAAGCTTGCCATGGAAAAGGCCCAGGCGGCCCAGGCGGCCTTCAAGACAGGAACCCCGGAATGGACACGCGCCAGCGACGTGATGAGCTTCGCCGGGCGTGACTGAGATGGACTAAGACGCCGCTTTGCGGCAAATAGACACCCGAACCAAGAGGACGACACTCAATGAATTTCCTGTTCCGCCTTGCCGCAGCCGCGGTCGCCCTGCTGGCCCTGACTCCCGTGGCCTTCGCCGATGGCAGCTTCAACGACTCCCAGAAGAAGGAGATCGGCGAGATCGTCCGCCAGTACCTCATCGAGAATCCCGAAGTGCTGCTCGATGTTTCCAAGGCGCTCGAGGCCAAGCAGCAGGAACAGGAATCCGCGCAGCGCAGCGCAGTTCTGCAATCCAACGCCGACCAGATATTCCGTTCGCCCGCCGACTACGTTGCCGGCAACCCGAAGGGTGACGTCACCATGGTCGAGTTCTTCGACTACAACTGCGGCTGGTGCAAGAAGGGCTTTCCCGAGGTGATGACTCTCCTCGACAACGACAAGAACCTGCGCTTCGTGCTCAAGGAATTCCCGATTTTTGGCGGCGACTCCGATTATGCCGCTATGGCTGCCATCGCCGCCAAGAAGCAGGACAAGTACTGGGAACTGCACAAGGCCATGTTTGAGCATGAGGGCAAGATCACCAAGGAGGCGGTCGACGAAATCGCCGCCAAGCAGGGGATCGATGTCACCAAGCTCAAGGCCGACATGAAGGACCCGTCGGTTGCCAAGGAACTGGCCGACAACCACGCCCTGGCCCAGGCGCTGAACATCAACGGCACGCCCGGCTTCATCGTCGACGACAAGGTCTCGCCTGGCTACCTGCCGGCCGATGGCCTGGCCCAGATGATCGACCAGATCCGCAAGGACGGCGGCTGCAAGCTCTGCTGAGCCGATGGCGCAGACCGCTTCCAACCGTCGCGGCGAGCGCCTATATTCGGCGGAACGGCGTGGGGAATCGCGGGGACCGATGAAACCTGTCTATGTGCTCAATGGCCCGAACCTGAACCTGCTGGGCCTTCGTGAACCGGCTATCTACGGTTCGGCGACGCTCAAGGACGTGGAGGCGCTTTGCCGCGCCCACGTGGCCACGCTGGGGCTCGCCATCGAGTTCCGTCAGAGCAACCACGAAGGCGAACTGGTCAGCTGGATACACGAAGCCCGCGAGAAGGCCTCCGGTATTGCCATCAATGCCGGCGCCTACACCCACACGTCGGTGGCACTGCATGATGCGCTGAAGGCCGTCGATCTGCCGTCTGTCGAACTCCACCTGTCCAACGTCCACAAGCGCGAGGCTTTCCGGCACACCAGCCTGCTTGCCCCTGCGGTCAGTGGCGTCATCTGCGGATTTGGCAGCGACAGCTACGTGCTGGCGCTCACCGCGCTCCACTCCCTCATCTCAGCCAACAAGAAGGGTTGACCAATGCCCCCCACGAAAAAGACGTCGGCCAAGTCCTCACTTACCGATCCCGATCTCGCGCTGATCACAAGCCTCGCCGAGATCCTCAACGATACGGGCCTGAGCGAGATCGAACTGGACCGCAAGGGCACCAAGTTCCGCGTGGCGAAGCAAGTGACGGCGGTTGCCACCGTGGCCTCCGCGCCCGTCATGCACGCTCCGGCCGCTCCGGCACATGAAGCGCCCGCTACCGCGGCACCCAAAGCCAGCGCCGATCATCCCGGCACGGTGAAGTCGCCGATGGTTGGCACCGTCTACATGGCACCCTCGCCGGGTGCAGCGAACTTCATTGAGGTTGGTGCAAGCGTGAAGGAGGGCCAGACGCTGCTCATCATCGAGGCGATGAAGACGATGAACCAGATCCACGCACCACGCGCCGGCAAAGTCACCGCGATCTACGTCGACAACGGCCATCCGGTCGAATACGGCGAACCCCTCGTGGCGATCGAGTAGAGGCCGATGTTCGACAAGGTCCTCATCGCCAACCGGGGTGAAATTGCGCTTCGCGTTCTGCGCGCCTGCCGCGAACTTGGCATCCAGACGGTGGCCGTCCACTCCACCGCAGATGCCGACGCCATGCATGTACGGCTTGCCGACGAAAGCGTGTGCATTGGCCCGCCGCCGGCGCGCGACAGTTACCTCAACATCCCCGCCATCGTCGCTGCCTGCGAGATCACGGGGGCGGATGCCGTGCACCCGGGCTATGGCTTCCTGTCGGAGAATGCCCGCTTCGCCGACATCCTGACCGAGCACGGGGTGAAGTTCATAGGTCCCTCGGCGGAACACATCCGCATCATGGGCGACAAGATCACCGCGAAGTTGACCGCGCATGAACTGGGCATTCCCGTCGTGCCGGGCTCGGAAGGCGGCGTGAATGACATCACCGAGGCGAAGAAGGTTGCGAAGGACATCGGCTATCCGGTGATCATCAAGGCCACGGCAGGCGGCGGCGGGCGTGGCATGAAGGTGGCACGCACCGAAGCCGACCTCGAACTCGCGATGAGCACCGCACAGTCGGAGGCCAAGGCCGCATTCGGCAATGGCGATGTCTATATCGAGAAATATCTCGAGAAGCCTCGCCACATCGAGATCCAGGTTCTAGGCGACGGTAAGGGCCGCGCGATTCACCTCGGCGAGCGCGACTGTTCACTGCAACGCCGCCATCAGAAGATCTGGGAAGAAGCGCATTCCCCTGCCCTCAACGCGACGCAGCGCGATGAGATCGGCGGCCGTGTGGCACGCGCCATGGAGAAGCTCGGCTACGAAGGTGTCGGCACCATCGAGTTCCTTTACGAAAACGGCGAATTCTATTTCATCGAAATGAACACCCGCCTGCAGGTGGAGCACCCGGTGACGGAGGCCATCACTGGCCTAGACCTTGTGCAAGAGCAGTTGCGCGTCGCGTCTGGCGCTGATCTTGCCTATACGCAGTCGGACATTTCATTCTCCGGCCACGCCATCGAGTGTCGCATCAATGCCGAGAATCCGAGGACTTTCGCGCCATCGCCGGGCCGGGTCGACGCGGTGCACTTTCCGGGTGGCCTCGGCGTCCGCGTCGATTCCGCGCTTTACGCCGGCTATCGCATCCCGCCCTATTACGACAGCCTGATCGGCAAGCTGATCGTTTCCGGCAAGAGCCGCACAGAATGCATGATGCGGCTGAAGCGGGCGCTCAGCGAGTTTGTGGTGGAAGGCATCGAGACGACCATTCCATTGTTCCAGCAGCTGCTCGCGGAGCCGGACATCATCGACGGCCACTACGATATCCACTGGCTGGAGCACTACCTCGCCCGCCAGGCCTGATGAGCTCAATCACGCCACAAATCCTGCTGCGCGCCTATGCGGCGGGAATCTTTCCAATGGCGGAGAGTGCGGAGGACAACGCACTGTACTGGGTGGAACCAGAAGAGCGTGGCATTATACCGCTCGATGGGTTGAGAATTTCCCACTCCCTGAGGAAGACGGTTCGCCGCAAGATCTTCGAGGTGTCCGTCGATCGTGATTTCTCAGCCGTGATCACAGCCTGCGCTGCGAAGACACCAGACCGGCGCTCCACGTGGATAAATGCGCGCATCAAGGCCCTCTACACCCAACTCCACCGCATGGGTTGCTGCCACAGCATCGAGTGCCGCCTCGATGGTGCGCTTGTGGGCGGACTCTATGGGGTGAGGATCGGCTCGGTTTTCTTCGGAGAGAGCATGTTCTCGCGCACGACGGATGCCTCGAAGGTGGCGCTCGTCCACCTCGTGGCACGGCTCAACCGAGGTGGTTTCGGCTTGCTGGACGCGCAGTTCGTGAACCCGCATCTTGAACGGCTGGGCGCAGTCGCCATGCCGCGCGCTGATTATCACAAGGTGATGGAGCCGTTGCTGGGCCGCGATGCGGAATTTTCCGCCTTCCGACAGGATGACGACCCTGAGGCAGTTCTCACCTGGGCGACGACGCCTCAGTCCTCGGGCTGACCTTCCTTGGGCTGTTCGGGCTGGCCAGCGGTGTCAGGCGTCGGCGTTGTTTCGACAGCAGGCGGCGGTGCATTCGGATCGCGGCAACCCGTCAGCCACACGTCATAGGTGGCGTGCTCAAGCGCATTGAGGCCGGGGCTCTCGGCAAACATCCAACCGGAGAAGATGGGCTTCCGGCTGTTGTCGGTTTCGACCTGATCGATCTGCACGAAGCTGGTGGTCATCGGCTCCTCGGTGACGGGCCTCGTAAAGCAGACATTGGGCTTGACGATAACGTTGCCAAACTGACGCTGCTCACCGATTGGAATTTCGAAGGACGTCGTAACGCCCGTGACCTTGTCCAATCCCGCGAACAGCGCGATCGGGTTGGCGATGCGCTCTGCCTTTGCAGGCCCGAAGGTGCAGGTGACGAGCAACAGGCTGAGAAACAAACGGTTCATGACGCCACCGCCTCTACGCGCAGCCGCACATAATCCGCCGTCCAGTTACCATCTGCATCACAAAGAGCAGGGCGCAAGAGGTCGATGGTTTCGGCCAGTGCATGCTGCGCCCCATCGCCGAACTGCGCGAAGAATGGCTTGCGGAACAGCATGAGCCAGCCCTCGATACCGGTTTTCAGCACCACGGGGCGCGGAATGAGCGCGATGCGCTTCACGTTGAAGCCGTGACGCTCAAGCAGCGCCTGATAGACCTGGGGTGCTGGAAAATACCACGGATTGGCAAGCGCCAAATCGCCACCACGCCTTTCGCCGATTGCCCGCATGGCGGTGACGATGGCCGCGACATTTCCATGACCACCAAACTCGGCCACGAAGCGGCCACGGGGCTTCAAGGCGCGGGCTATGCCGGACACGACGGCGTCGGCCTTTGGCATCCAGTGCAGGGCGGCGTTGGAGAAAACCGCATCGAATTCTGGTCCGAAGCTCAGTGCCTCCCCATCCATCAGACGGGCATCAAGCCCGCGCGCCTGGGCGACCGTGACGAAGTCGTCGCTGGAATCGACACCGACCACGTCGAGGCCCATGTCACGGAGTTCGGCTGTGAGGACGCCGTCGCCACAACCGACATCCAGAATGCGCTCGCCCGGCTTGGGTGACAACCACTCAACCACACCGGTGGCGAGGTCGGACACGAAGCGCGCATGGGTGTCATATGATCCGGCGGACCAATGCTGATGGCGCGAGTCAGGCCGGGCTTGCGCCATTACGGGGTCTTGGTGTCGGTGGAGGGCACGCCCTCTTCCGGAGCGGCCTGGTTGCCTGCGCCCTGATCGCTTCCGTCCGACGGAGTGGATCCCTGATCGCCCGACCCCTTGTTGGCGAACATCGCCTGGCTGATCAGCGACCAGATGTCGACAGCACCCTGGGTGTTGGAGATGACGCCACCATCGGCCAGCAACGCATCGGAACCGCCCTGCTCGAGGGCAATGAACTTGGAGCCGAGAAGACCTTCGGCCGTCACCTTGGCCGTGGCGTCGTCGGTGAACTTCACCTTGGGATCGAGTTCCATAACGACATTCGCCTGGAAATTCTCCGGGTTCAGCGTGAAGTCGACGACGGAGCCGATCTTGACGCCAGCAACACGCACATCTGTGCCAACGCTCACACCCTCGGCATTGTCGAACTCGGCGCTGACGCGGTAGGCGCCCGCAGCGTGACCTTTTCCGGATGTCTGATAGGCGAAGAAAAAGAACGCCGCTGCGATGATGATGACCGCAGCGCCAATCAGGGTTTCAACCGTTGAATTCTTCACGCCGCCCCTCCATTCAGTCGCTTGCCGGGAATAGCCGGGAACCCCAGCCGAAATATGACGGCCCTATTCCGGGCGCCAGGCTGAATAATCCGGTACGCTCGGCGCAGGCTTTGCGCCCGACAGGATCGAACCCTTGGGCCGGTAGGCGTTGGGCGTGCCCGTCTGATTGGCAACGAACGGCTTCTGCCAATCATACGGGACATAGTCTTCCTGGGTCGGTGGCACGTCGATACGATGGTGCATCCAGCCGTGCCAACCGGGCGGGATGGACGATGCCTCGGAATAGCCGTTGTAAACCACCCAGCGGCGCTCCTTGATTGATTCCGGCAGTGCCGACTTAGCACGGTAGTACTTGTTGCCGAACTGGTCGGCGCCGACGAAGTTGCCCTTGCGCCAGGTGTAGAATCGCGTGTTCAGCGTCTCGCCGTTCCACCAGGTGAAGAGCTGCTTCAGGAATAACATGTCGACTCGTCCGCTATGGGCAAATAGCCCCTGAAATTGCGGCGGAATATGACGGAAGGCAGGGCGCGCGTCCAGTGCCGAATTGCCATCTTGGAGGAGCTTGACGGGAGAGATCGCAGGTTGCACCAGCAATCCAGTGCAGACTGCTGATCTCCAGGGATTTTCCACCGAAACACCGACGCAGGGTTGAACGTTTCCCATTGTTTTCGGGGTGGAGCAGTTTGATTTTGTCAGCAGGATGAAAGGAAGCTACATCTAAGAAATAGACCAATGACAACACCTTCGGGCAAGACGCGAATCCGGCGTCGCGGGGCCCTGCTCCTGATCCTTTCTTCCCTGGCAGCGGCCTTGCCGCTGACCGGGCTTGAAGCCATGCAGGCTCGCGCCGATGACGGCGGCGGCAGCGGTGGTTCTGGCGGCAGCGATGGTTCCGGCGGCAGCCGCGGCACTGGCAGCGATGACAGCGGCAGCGACGACGGAGGCGGCGACAGCGGCAGCGACGACGGAGGCGGAGACAGCGGCAGCGACGACGGAGGCGGCGACAGCGGCAACGACGATGGCGGTGACGACGGCGGCGACGATGGTGACAGTGACGGTAGCGGTTCCAGCAACTCGGGCAGTGGGCGGAGCGGCAGCAGTTCGCAAGGTTCCAAGAGCGATGGCAAGCAACAGGGCCAGCCGAACTCACAACGAGATGGCGCTCTCGCCGTCCAGCTGAAGGGCCGCATCGCGCCGATTGGCGAGGTGGAAACGATCGCCGGAAAGGCGGTACCCGGCGAGATCATCGACGTCCGACTTTACCGCAAGAAGGATCTCTACGTTTACAGAGTCAAGATCATCCAGCGTAGCGGGTCAATCTACGATGTTCGGATCGATGCCGTGACCCGCAAGGTGCTGAGCGCCAGGGAACGCTGATGCAGGTACTGCTGGTTGAGGACGAGGCTATCGTGGCGCGAGGACTCACCGACGCGCTGCGGAAATCGGGCCTCGCCGTCGACCTTGCAAAGGATGGAGAGGACGCATGGTACCTCGCCGGCACCGGCCAGTATGCCGCAATCATCCTCGACCTCGGCCTGCCGCGCATTGACGGAATGACGGTGATGAAGCGCTTGCGTAGCGAAGGCGTCACCACACCCATCCTCATTCTTAGCGCGCGCGGCAGCTGGGCCGAGCGCGTCGACGGCATCAACGCGGGTGCTGACGACTATTTGCCCAAGCCATTCCAGACCGAAGAACTGCTGGCCCGCGTGCACGGCCTGATCCGACGCAGCAGCGGCATGACTGCCGCCAAGCTATCTAGCGACGGTCTTGAAATCGATCCCGCGTCCGCCACGGTCACAATCAAGGGCGTGCCGGTGGAACTGACACAGATGGAATACCGCCTGCTTTATCACCTCGTATCGAACGCCGGGAAAGTGGTCCCTGCAGCGGTACTGGCAGAGACGCTCTATTCGCATCACCACGAGCGCGACACCAACGCCATCGAGGTTCTGGTGGGCCGCCTCCGGCGCAAGGTCGGCAAGGACTACATTGCCACGCGACGGGGGTTTGGCTATTTCTTCAAGGGATCGGAAGAGACTTGAGCTGGTCCCTCAGGAAGCGCTTCCTGCTGACGTCCATGGCGGTAAGTGCTGCAGCCCTGATTGCTGCCGGGGCATTCCTCTACTACCTCTTCGAGCGGGACTTCAAGGCGCGCATTAACACCGAGGTTCATAACCAGTTGATGCAGCTGGTGAGCGGCCTCAACATCGACCCTGATGGCGAGATCCAGACCGAGCCCATGGCGGACCCACGCTTCCGGACGCCGCTGAGCGGCCTCTATTGGCAGGTAGAGGCAAAGAACGGCATGCTGCTGCGTTCTCGCTCGCTGTGGGATGGGACGCTGTCCACCGGTAATGGACCATGGACCGACATTGATGAACCCCAAGCCTTTACCGGACCCTTCGGCGAGCCCGTGCTGATCCACGCCCGATTGGTAATGCTGGGCGAAGCACCAAACCGCAAGCAACTGCGGGTGCTCATCGCCGTCAACGAGAGTGAAATCACCAAGCCCGCAAAGCACTTCGCCATGAACATGGCACTCTCGCTACTGGTCCTGGCGCTCGCCATGCTGGTGATCAGTTCGGTGCAACTCGGCATGGTGATGCGCCCCATCAACAGCCTGCGCACCTCGGTGCGTGACATCCGCGACGGCAAGGATACGCGGGTAACTGGCGATTATCCCATTGAATTCGACCCGGTCGTCAGCAAGCTGAACGCGCTCCTCGCGCAGCGTGAGGCGATGGTGGAGCGCGCACGCGCGCGGGCTGGCAATTTCGCCCACAGCCTCAAGACACCACTCACCGTGATCGACACGTTGCTCCCGGACTTGCGTGAAAGCGGACAGGGTGCCAGTGCAGGTGAAATCGGACGCCAGACGACTCAACTCAAGAAGCATGTCGATCGCGAGCTGGCGCGCGCGCGCATGGCGGCAGGTCACGGCGAACCGGTGCGTGACATCCGCTTGGTGATTGATGAGGTCGTGGCCACCATCCGGCAGCTGCCACGCGGTCGCGAACTGGAGTTTCGCGTGGAGGTGCCGAGGCACCAGCCCGTACGGATGGAGCGCGAGGATTTCATCGAACTCATCGCCAATGTTCTCGACAATGCGCGTAAGTGGGCCGGCTCAACCATTGAAATTCGGATCGAGAAAGTCACCTCCGAGGTGTTGCTGTCCATCAGCGACGATGGTCCTGGCATTCCTGCGATCCACAGCGAAACCATTCTGGAGCGAGGGCGGCGTCTCGACGAGGGCACCGAGGGCACCGGGATTGGCCTTGCCATCGTCAAGGACATCGCCGACGCCTATGGCCTGGCCACCACCTTTACCACGTCACCCCTTGGTGGCCTGCGCTTCGCCGTGACGTTGCCCGCCGCCTGACGAAACCTCATGGGATGGCGGTGATCAGGTCCTGCCGCGTACCCGAGCGCTCATGCTCCGACAGAATGGCGATGCCCTGAGCCCGTGCAAGTACTTCACGCAAAGCGGCGACGTCGGCATCTGACGCCGGGCGCTGCGAGGGCATCGCATAAAGATCGAAGCCATGCGTGCGCACCTCGCGCGTCAGGCTCACAAGGTAGATCGGCTTGTAGGTCGACTCTTCGGCAGTGGCGAGGCCAGTCTTGTAGATGCGGATGACTTCGCGAGCGTCGCTCTCACCCGACGCTGCGCGGATGAGTGTCAGCTTCGCCTTGAGGCCTTCATGCAGGGCGGGCCGCGGCGCCAGATCGGTCAGCATCGCATTGGGATTGAGGTAAGGAAGGCTCTGGCGCCATGTCCAGACCGGCGAGACCGTCCAGCCATTTGCCTCCAATTGGCCAGCGAGCTGATCGAGATTGCCTGCGAATTGCGCGATGAAGGTCTCTTCGGGCTTGCCAGCAAGGTCGATGCGGCGGGCGGGAAGCTTCTCCCAGTCCTTCTCCACCCATTGCGCGACGGGAACGAGAATCTGCGGTTCCGGCATGGCATACATTTCGCTTGCCCGCGTGAAGCCAGAGGCAACATGGAAAACACCGGCGGCCAGGAACGCGGTAAGCGCTGTGGCGAACAGGCCGAGTGGCTTTATCCGGCGCGGCGGAATGGCCTCGATGGCAACACCGAAGGCCGCCATCATGACGACACCGAAAGTGAGCCCCGCCAGCACATCCGAAAGCCAGTGGGCACCAAGATAAACCCGCGAATAGGCAATGGCCACGACGAGTATGGCGCAGATGGCATAAACAACCGCCCTGCCCCATCGGCCCATCGAATGGCTGACAAGCACTGCGAGAATGCCGAAGATCACGGCAGCCATGGTTGCGTGCCCCGATGGGAAGCTGAAGATGCTGGCGCCTGAATAGGAAAGCTCGGTTGGCCGCGCCCGCTGGATGCCGAGCTTCATGACGAGTTCGAAGAACTTCGCGGCAACGATGGCAATGCCCGCCGCCCATGCAGCACGATACGCCCGGTGCCAGACCAGCCAGCCGAGAATGGCCAGCGCCAGTGCGCTCATCACCATGGTGTCGCCCATCATGGTGATCACTGTCATCAGCTCGTCGGCCGGCGCATTGCGCGACTCGCGCATGAGCGTGGCGATGGAGACGTCGATGTTCGAAACCGCACTGGTCGATGTCGCACGGATCGCGAGGTTGATCAGAGCGATGAGGCCGGTGAAAATGATGGCGGCAAACAGCACGATCATTACCGAGCGCGGATTGTCCGGCGCCACGGCTCTGGCGAAACGCTGCCAAGAGCGGCCGCGCTTTGCTCGTGCCCAGTCCGAGACGCGCCCAAGCAGGTGATTGAGGAACGGCGAGACACCTGCCGCCGCAAGCCGGATAACAAACCCCGCCACTGTCAGGATGACGAGCAGCACGAGCAACACGACCAGGAGCCGGCCAGACAGCTCTCCGGCAAAGGCCAGCCCCTGCCCGATCAGCACGCCCGGCACGACATGTGCGAAGGACCAGAATATTCCCGACGTCACGTTGACGAAGACGAAGAACAGCTGGTTCATGCCGAACATGCCAACGATACCCGGCACCACCGACTTCACACCAGGCACGAACCGACCAATGGCAATCGACTTGCCGCCATGCACGCGTACGAAATCCTCACCCTTGGCAACGAGCTGCGGATAGCGGTTGAGGGGCCACAGCGTCTTGAGCCGTTCGCCGAACATCCGGCCTGCCCAGTAGGACAATTGGTCGCCCACAATGCAGCCCAGGCAGGTGGCAATGATAACCGGCCAGAAATGCAGATGCCCCGTGCCCACGAGGACTCCCGCCCCCACCAGAATAGCTGTCGAAGGCACGAAAAGCCCAATAATGAGAAGCGCCTCACCCAGCGCGATCAGGAAAATGATGACGAGCGCCCACTCCGGATTGGCGGTGAAATAGTCCAGATAGGGCTGAATATAGTCCAACACGACTGAGCGGTTTCCTTGAGGTGCGCGGCGCGGAGTTTAGCGAAATGGCGGCAAGTTCATAGCAGCGTCAGTGTTCGACCTCCCGCGCTTCCGCGGAAGCGCGACAATCCGGCCCAACCAACGGGATCTGCTCGTTGGGGTTCGCCGTGCTGTTCCGGCCGTCCACCCGGCAGCAGACCAGTGGCTGCAGCAGGATCAGCGCATGCGGCACCGCATCCATGTAGAAAATGGCCCGGGGCCAGTTCCGCCATCCAGTCGACGTGACCTTCCCGGGTCATGGCCTGGGCGGGACCGAAACAGGCAATCAAAAGGCATGTCAGAAGCGCACGCATGTTGCACACTTAATGAAATCGGTGTGGCAAATACAAGTCTCACAACTGCGTATCGACCATTGGATCGGCCCGGCGGCTGGTCCATAGTGCGACCGCGATGTCGGAAAGTGCCTGGGCCGCAGATTCGTTGAGTGTAACCCGCAAGTGGCTGGGCTTCGCGGCGTTGTGCGCGGGCATGTTCATGGCAGTTCTGGACATCCAGATCGTCATCACCTCGCTCGGCGTGATCGAAAAGGCACTGAAGATCGGTGCCGACCGGATGAGCTGGGTGCAGACCTCCTATCTCATCGCCGAGATCGTCACCATTCCGCTGACCGGGCTTCTGATGCGCATCTTCTCGATGCGCAAGTTGCTGGCCATTGCCGTGGTCATATTCACTTTGGCCTCGATAGGCTGTGCGATGAGCACGGGATTTGCGACGCTGGTGGGCTTCCGCGTGCTGCAGGGGATGGCGGCCGGCGTGCTGATGCCGTTGGTCTTTGCAGCCGTGTTCCTGTTGTTCAAGCCAGGTACCGAACAGGGCGTGGCGACCGTGCTGGCGGGCGTCGTGGCGGTGATCGCGCCCTCCACCGGCCCGATCGTCGGTGGGCTCATCACCGAAAACCTGTCCTGGCAGTGGCTGTTCCTGATCAATACCATCCCGGGCGTGATCACCATCGTGCTCGGCCTGCTTTGCCTGCCGTCCGAGAAGATGCAACTGCGGCTGCTGCGTGATCTTGACGTGCTGTCGGTGGTGTTCATCGCCATTTCGCTGGCCTGCCTTGAGATTGGCCTGAAGGAGGCTCCCGACCTCGGCTGGTTCTCGCCGGTGACGCTGTCGCTGTTCGCGGGTTTTGCCGTGCTGATGGTGCTCACCATCAGAAGACCCCGTCCCGCAGTGGATTTCAGCCTGTTCAAGGACCGCTATCTTGCCTATGGCTGCGCACTGTCCTTCGTGCTCGGCATCGGGCTTTATGGCTCGGTTTACCTGCTGCCGGTCTTCCTTTCGCTCGTGCGCTACTTGAGCCCTGTGGAGATCGGCCTCGTGGTCCTGGTCACCGGGCTCGCACAGCTCATATCGGCTCCGGTCTCGGTGCTGCTTGACCGTGTCTTGCCGGCACGCATGCTCAGCATGATCGGTTTTGCCATGTTTGCTGCAGGACTGTTCATGAGTGGCTTCGAGACAAGGCTCTCGGGCTATGACGAGTTGTTCTGGGCACAGGTGGTGCGAGGCGTGGCGCTGGGCCTGTGCATCGTGCCGGTCACCCGCTTCTCCATGGGCTTCCTGCCGCCCGAGAAGGTGAGCGATGCGAGCGGCCTTTATAACCTGTCCCGGGCGCTCGGCGGCATCATCGGCATCGCGCTCATCGACACCATCCTGTTCAGCCGTTCAGCGGAACATGCCGACCGTATCAAGGACCTGATGACGGCGGATCCGGAGGCGGCCGCCCGCCTGCTGCGCATTACCGCCGATGAGCTTCCCGACCCGACTGACCCCATGGGCCTGCTCGGCGTGATGGACACGATTCAGGAGGGGGCGGTAACGATTGCCGTCAACGAGGCATGGCTGCTCATGGGGGCCTGCACCCTCTCCGCGCTCGTCCTGCTCGTCATGCTTGGCCCGATTCGGGAGCCGAAACCCGGGGTACCCCTGGGGCAACAGGCGGAATTTTAGACCCTGGCGCGCAATCGCCCCCTGGGGATAGCGGTGATAGACATCTCCTGGGGTGCAATGGCCAAACTCTTTGGCAGCTTGACCAAACGGAGTTTACCACTCGCGCAACGGGGACACCCCTGTGGACAGCGCGCATAAGCCAAGTGAGTTCTTGAGCTTACCCTGAGAATCGTATGAACCTATGCAGGCGAGCGGCGACCTCCGGTCTTAAGGCACAATATCTGGTGTTAATCTTTCGTTAAGACACTATGTATTGACGTCCCTGTGCCTGAGGTACTAAATTCGGTTCAAAGGCTGAGGGGCTGAGAGGATGGGGTTGCGGGGGCAGCCTCTTCTTCAACGGAACACTCAAAAGAAGAGCCTGAAAGGCTCGGGGACGGCAGTTTCCGAGGACAGGGTGTGTGTGTCTTTGCAGCTGGGTGGATGGAGCACCTCGGGCGCTTTCGTGTGCTCGTGGCAACGATTAAAAGAGGGACTAGAAGAGAATGCGCATTGAACGCCGCTACACCAAGGCAGGGCAGGACGCTTACGCGGAACTCGATTTCCGCCGCGCCACCAGTGAGATCAAGAATCCCGATGGGTCGATCGTGTTCCGCCTAGAGAACATCGATGTCCCCTCGTCCTGGAGCCAGGTGGCGACCGACATTCTCGCCCAAAAGTATTTCCGCAAGGCGGGCGTTCCGGCCGCGCTGAAGCGTGTCGAGGAAGAAACCGTTCCCTCGTGGCTGTGGCGTTCCGTGCCCGACGAGGAAGCCCTCGCCAAGTTGCCCGAGAAGGAGCGCATCGTGGGAGAGCGCTCTTCCACCCAGGTGTTCAACCGTCTCGCCGGCACGTGGACCTATTGGGGCTGGAAGGGCAAGTACTTCAACACCGAGGAGGACGCGCGCGCCTTCTACGACGAGATGTGCTTCATGCTCGCCACCCAGAAGTGCGCCCCCAACTCGCCGCAGTGGTTCAACACCGGCCTGCACTGGGCCTATGGCATCGATGGTCCCGGCCAGGGACATTACTACGTCGACCCGGAGACGGGCCGCATGACCAAGTCCAAGTCGGCTTACGAGCATCCGCAGCCGCATGCCTGCTTCATCCAGTCGGTGGCCGACGACCTCGTCAACGAGGGCGGCATCATGGACCTGTGGGTGCGTGAGGCGCGCCTCTTCAAATACGGTTCCGGCACTGGCTCCAACTTCTCGGACCTGCGCGGCGAGAACGAGAGACTGTCGGGCGGTGGCAAGTCCTCTGGCCTGATGAGCTTCCTCAAGATCGGCGACCGCGCGGCGGGCGCCATCAAGTCGGGCGGCACCACGCGCCGTGCGGCCAAGATGGTGATCGTCGACGTCGACCATCCGGACGTCGAGGAATTCGTCGAGTGGAAGGTGCGCGAGGAACAGAAGGTGGCAGCCCTCGTCACCGGTTCCAAGACCGTCAAGAAGCACCTGCAGGCTGTGATGAAGGCCTGCGTCAACTGCGACGGCCCCGATGGCGACTGCTACGAGATCGATAAGAACCCGGCCTTGAAGCGCGCCGTCAAGGACGCCCGCAAGGCGCTGGTTTCGGACAACTACATCAAGCGCGTCATCCAGTTCGCCAAGCAGGGCTATACCGAAATCGAGTTCGACACCTATGACACGGACTGGGACGGCGAGGCCTATCGCACCGTCTCCGGCCAGAATTCCAACAACTCGGTGCGCGTCACCGACGAATTCCTGCTTGCCGTCGAGCGCGATCTCGACTGGCAGCTGAACTCGCGCCTGTCGGGCAAGGTGACCAAGACCGTCAAGGCCGCCGCCCTGTGGGACAAGATTTCGTTTGCCGCATGGGCCTCGGCTGACCCGGGCATACAGTATCACACCACCATCAACGACTGGCACACTTGCCCGGCATCTGGCCAGATTCGCGCATCGAACCCGTGCTCGGAGTACATGTTCCTCGACGACACGGCTTGTAACCTCGCCTCGCTGAACCTTCTGCAGTTCCGTGACCCGGTGACGGGCAAGTTCGACATCGCTTCCTTCGAACACGCCGTCCGCCTGTGGACGATGGTGCTCGAAATCTCGGTAATGATGGCGCAGTTCCCGTCGAAGGAGATCGCCAAGCTGTCCTACGAGTTCCGGACCCTTGGCCTCGGCTTCGCCAACATCGGCGGCCTGCTGATGACTGCCGGCATTCCCTATGACAGCCATGAGGGCCGCGCCATCTGCGCCGCAATCTCGGCGATCATGACCGGCATCTCCTATGCCACCTCGGCCGAGATGGCGAAGGAACTTGGACCCTTCAATGGCTTCGCCAAGAACCGCGAACACATGCTGCGTGTCATGCGCAACCACCGCCGCGCGGCCTATGGTGCGGCCGTCGGTTACGAGAACCTGCGCACCATTCCGGTAGCCCTCGACGAAACCGAGGTGAAGGACAGGGAACTCGCCATTGCAGCCCGCCGCGCCTGGGACCTCGCGGTCTCGCTGGGCGAGGAACACGGCTACCGCAACGCCCAGGCGACCGTCATCGCGCCAACCGGCACGATCGGCCTTGTCATGGATTGCGATACCACCGGCATCGAGCCTGACTTCGCGCTGGTGAAATTCAAGAAGCTGGCTGGCGGAGGCTACTTCAAGATCATCAACCAGGCCGTTCCGGAGGCGCTGCGTACGCTGGCGTACAACGCCGAGCAGATCGAGAAGATCATCGCCTATGCCGTGGGCCATGGTTCACTGGCCGACTCCCCCGGCATCAACCACCAGGCGCTGAAGTCGAAGGGCTTCGGTGAGGAACAGATTGCCAAGATCGAGTCGGGCCTCGCCTCAGCGTTTGACATCAAGTTCGTGTTCAACAAGTGGACGCTGGGTGAGGAGTTCTGCCGCTCGGTTCTCGGCCTGTCGGACGAGAATCTGAACGACTTCGGCTTCGACATGCTGGCCCACCTCGGCTTCTCCAAGGCCGACATCGACAAGGCCAACATCCACGTCTGCGGCGCGATGACGCTGGAAGGGGCACCTGCCCTCAAGGATGAGCACCTGCCGGTGTTCGACTGCGCCAACGCCTGCGGCCGCCTCGGCAAGCGCTACCTCTCGGTCGATAGCCACATCCGCATGATGGCGGCGAGCCAGCCCTTCATCTCGGGGGCCATCTCCAAGACCATCAACATGCCGAACGACGCTACCGTCGAGGACTGCGCCAGCGCTTACATGCTGTCTTGGAAGCTGGCCATCAAGGCCAATGCCCTCTACCGCGATGGCTCCAAGCTGTCGCAGCCACTCTCCTCGCAACTCCTGTCCGATGATGACGAGGACACCGACGACGTGGCTGAGGCGCTGATGACCAAGACCGTTGCGGCCCGGGTTGAGACAGTGGTCGAGAAGATTGTCGAGCGGGTGGTGGAGCGTGAGCGCTCGCGCCTGAAGCTTCCCAATCGCCGCAAGGGCTACACCCAGAAGTCGGTGGTGGGCGGCCACAAGGTCTACCTCCGCACCGGTGAATATGATGACGGCAAGCTGGGCGAAATCTTCATCGACATGCACAAGGAGGGTGCTGCCCTCCGTGCCATGATGAATAATTTCGCCATCGCGGTGTCGGTCGGCCTCCAGTACGGCGTGCCGCTGGAAGAGTTCGTCGACGCCTTCACCTTCACCAAGTTCGAACCAGCCGGCATGGTGCAGGGCAACGACTCGATCAAGAACGCCACGTCGATCCTCGACTACGTGTTCCGCGAACTTGCCGTGTCCTACCTCGGTCGCAGCGACCTCGCCCATGTCGAACCCTCGGAGATGGGCTTTGACTCTCTTGGCAAGGGCGAAGGCAGCGATAACGGACCGCGCGTTCCGGCGTCCCGCGTGCTCTCGTCGGGCTTCGTGCGGCGCCCCAACCTTGCTACCTCCAACGTGGTGGTGATGTCGAGCTCTCAGCCGATGTCGAACGTGGCTCCTGCGGCGGCGGTGACGACGGCCCGTGCCGATGCCGCACTGGCGCTGGTGGATGCACCGGTGCAGGTGACGACCAAACGCCAGGAGATGTCGGTGGCGGTCGAGACGACGACCTCTACCATCTCCGCAAATGACCGCCGTGCGGAAGCCCGCATGAAGGGCTACGAGGGCGAGAGCTGCTCCGAGTGCGGAAACTTCACGATGGTACGCAACGGCACCTGCCTGAAGTGCGACACCTGCGGCTCGACGAGCGGTTGCTCGTAACAGAGCGCGCGCGACAAGAAGTGATGGAGAGGCCGGACATGTTCCGGTCTCTCTGCTTTTTGGGGGCGGATAAGGCCGCCAAAGGCGATCCACCTGCGGTCGCTGTCATGTCATCTCGGCATCATCGAAGGCCTCTCAGGCCCTCGCCAAGGGCTCAAAACGGCACTCGAACCGCCTGCCCCAGAAAAATTATCCACAATTTCCTCGCCACCATGCCTGCAGAACTTGACAGAAACCAGCACCTGCGGGAGGTGCTGAAACGGCCGTTCATCCGTAGACTGACGAGCGTGAAAACGCCTAGTTTTATTGAGTTTTCCACTCTGTTCCGCGATTTTGTCCGTGCACGTACGGTTTCGCCATTTTTCCGAGCGTTTACCGATTGTTAGAAAGAATCCGAGAGCATACAAGATGTTGTTCGGCATATTGCCGAATCACACAAGCGGGTGCAGAAAACAAAACTATGACTGGTCAAGCTCGTATCCAACATGCCAGCTTACCTGTCTATGTGAGGCTTACCTGCGTTGTGGGGCACTAACAACTCTAGGAGAGACAGCAATGGCTGCGAAGAAAGCTGCGAAGAAGCCTGCCAAGAAGGCCGCCAAGAAGGCAGCCAAGAAGCCGGCTAAGAAGGCCGCCAAGAAGCCGGCCAAGAAGGCCGCCAAGAAGCCGGCCAAGAAGGCCGCTAAGAAGTAATACTTCGAGACTTCAGGACTGGACCCCGGACGGCGAAAGCCTCCGGGGTCAGTTCTTTTCTGGGGTTCGGAGCCCAAACGAAAAGGGCCGCAGCATGCTGCGGCCCTTCGTGTTTCTGTCGAGACCTTACTGGTAGACGTAGACCTTCGCGCCCACCTTGACCTTGTCATAAAGCTCTATGACGTCGGCATTCATCATGCGGATGCAACCCGATGAGGCCGCAGTGCCGATCGAGCCCGGAGAGTTAGTGCCATGGATGCGGTAGAGC
>Ga0194035_1000619_pt1 | contig 19877 bp, 19 predicted proteins | sample JunL2320m_MetaG_FD_148680 | JGI IMG/M metagenome (GOLD analysis project Ga0194035, IMG submission 148680) | Anoxic zone freshwater microbial communities from boreal shield lake in IISD Experimental Lakes Area, Ontario, Canada - Jun2016-L239-20m | ecosystem: Environmental > Aquatic > Freshwater >...
ACACGGTCGAATGCAAACCTTGGGATCGTGCTGGCTATCGCGCCGATTGCAGCTGTGCCCACCGACATAATCACTACGACGCCCTTCCCTGAAATCATTGCTGCGGTGCTGGCAACCTTGGGTCCTGCCGATGCGACGGCTGTGTGGGAGGCAATCGCGATTGCCCAGCCAGGGGGTATGGGCGACCGCGACACGTGGGATGTAGCTGGCAGTGCCCCAAATGATTTGCTCGCTGCGATGCATGCCGCGGCGGGGTACGATCAGATCGCCCACCTCTGGGCGCACGGCTACCAAACGCTGTGCAATGGACTCGTGCGCGATCTCCTGGGGGAACTGCACGCCGGACACGCCCTCGGCGATGCGATCGTGCGATCGTACCTGCGACAGTTGTCCCGCGAGCCCGACTCGCTGATCGCTCGGAAGCATGGGCTCGAACGTGCTGCCGATGTTTCGGCCCGCGCTGCTTGCGTGCTGGCACAGGCCGACAACTGGCGGAATGCTACGGCCGAATTCGACCGCCAGTTGCGATGGCCAGTTCGCCTCAATCCGGGCACGACGGCCGACCTTGTTGCCGCTGGGCTCTACATCCTGCTGATCGATGGCCGCCTCCGCAGCCTTCTGGGTGCCACGCCATCACTTCAATCGAGAGTTTCTTTGCCCTCTGCGTAGCCTTTGCCCAGACAGAGAGTACACTCGGCATTGAACATCAGATCCCACCCATCTGCAATCACACTCCATGCACGAAAGCTCTGGCGAACGCTACACAGTCAAACTCCGCAAAGCGGTTCACGTCTTTTCAGCAGGCCACTTTATCACGCTGGCCGATGACCTCTGCGAAGCCATTCACGGCCATAACTGGACGGTTGCCGCCGCGATCACAGGATCGCCGAATCCGCATGGAATGGTGATTGACTTTATTGAGTTCCGCGACGTGCTCTCTGGCATCATCGCAAGGCTCGACCACCACATGCTGCTTCCCACGCAGAATTCCTTGCTCCGCATTGCGACAGAACAAATCACCGCGGGACGGGCTGAGGTGACCGTGCGATTCGAACAACGCCGATGGGTTTTTCCAGCAGAGGAGTGCGTGCTCTTGCCTATGGCAAACACCACCGCCGAATGGCTGGCCCGCTGGATTGGCCGAGAACTCGTCGGTGAGCTTGCCGCCGCCGGCACATGCCTCTCGAGCGGATTGTCAGTCGAGGTAGACGAGTGCCTCGGACAGTCGGCAACATGGGAACTCATGGCGGACACCCAACCCGACTGACCACGGCTCACGCATCTCCGACAACGATCTTGCCTGCGGCTTCAATGGCCAGCGAGAGCACGCGAGCATTCACCCGAATGCGCATGAGCCCCGCACCGTCTGGATTCCGCTCCACCTGTCCGACGGTTCCCAACGCGAGGCCAGATTCGGTGAGATAGCGAAGAAATCCAGCCGACTGATCGAGCACTCGCGTGAGCTTGAATGTTGCCCCTGCCGCACACTCTGCCATTGAACGCGACGGTTTTTCGTCGGGCGCGTGCAAGGACTCCCCGTCCACCCGTGGAATCGGATCTCCGTGCGGATCGACGTCGGGATGCCCAAGGAAAACATCGATGCGATCCACCAGCAGATCGCTCACCGCGTGTTCCATGTGCTCGGCCTCATCGTGCACCTCATCCCAGCTCATGTCGAGAGTGCGCAGCAGAAAAAGTTCGATGAGTCGGTGTCGCCTGAGAATGCGTAGCGCTAACATCTTGCCCGCACGTGTCAGCGCCACGCCCTCATAGAGCCGGTGCGTAGCCAGCCTTGCTGCGTCGAGCGTTTTGAGCATGCTGGTCACCGTGCCAGGTGAAACGCTGAGCGCCGTCGCGATCTGTCCGGTGCTCGCGGGTTGCCCCTCCTGCGATGCGGTGAGTTGGTAGATCGTTTTGACGTAGTTTTCGACGGTCAGGCTGGGCACGTGGCAGGCCTTTCGGGCGCGGAGTATGGATCCACCGGAAGTCAGCGGCAAAGCTGGAGGGATTGCCGCGGATGACTCCTTGGAGCATTATGCCGTGCGACTCGCGTTCGTGTCTCCTTCTATCGGTATCGGTTTTCGCTTTTTTCTCCTGTGTTGCGAGCAATCTGAATGGCACTCAACTCGGAGGCTTATGAGATAGCCGAGCGGATGATTCGCGGTGCCGACGCACTCCATGCCTCGGTGCACGTGCGGGCAGGCGTGCGCGTCGTGGATTGCGGCGTGCAGGCTCCTGGCGGTCTGGCGGCCGGCGTTGAGATGGCCCTTGCGGCGATGGCTGGGCGGGGGCGGGCCTGGATCGAACCCGCCGATGTGCCGCACGAGCAGTGGGCTAGCGTCTGGCCGAAATGCCCTTGGCCGGTGGTCGCAGTGGAGAGCGATCAACCGTTGGCAGCGTGCCTCGCTTCGCAATATGCAGGATGGAAGGTGAGCACAAAAAAATACTTTGCGATGGCCAGCGGACCGATGCGAGCGGCCATCGGCCGCGAGGAATTATATAACGCGATTGGAATGCGAGAGCAGCCTACCGTTGCAGTCGGATTACTTGAGGCATCCGCACTGCCGCCAGAAGACGTCTGCCTTGAGTTGGCTGCCGATGCGCGAGTCGATCCATCCAAACTGATTCTACTCGTGGCACGCACAGCGAGTTTGGCTGGCACGCTGCAGGTGATCGCACGATCGCTGGAAACGTCACTTCACAAATTACACGATCTGCACTTCGACCTCAGCCGGATCAAAAAGGGCTTCGGTCGCGCGCCGCTGGCACCTGTGCCAAACGACGATCTTACGGCGATCGGCCGCACCAACGACGCCATCCTCTACGGCGGGCACGTCGTTTTGGAGGTGAACGGCGACGACGAGAGCCTACTCGAGATTGGGCCTCGCATGGTGAGCAGCTCATCGCCCGACTCCGGCGTGCCATTCCTCGAACTCTTCGAAAAAGCTGGCCGCGATTTTTATGCCCTTGACCCAGCCTTGTTTGCACCGGCGATGGTCGACCTCACCAATATCACCACGGGCAGTCGACACCGCTTTGGCACACTCTCGCCAGACATTGTGACGGCTTCGTTTCAGCCACGCACGACTGACGCGAACGTTGCTCGAGAGGCCTGATGCCGATGCGAGTAGCGATTGTGGGCGAACCAACTGGCTGGCACGTGGGCCGCCTCGTGGCTGCGCTCCAAGCCCGCGGCCACGAAGCAACAGTTGTGCGGTGGCACGAATTGATAGCCGTGGTCGCGGGTACAGCGGCGTCAGCCGAGCAGTTTCTGCCCCTGGCCATCGATCAGGCCGACATCGTTGTGGTGCGAGGGATGCCGCAAGGGGGCCTGGAGGACGTGATCTTCCGAATGGATGTGCTGGGGCGATTGGCTGCACGTGGCCAGCGGATTATCAACAGCCCGCGATCCCTCGAACTGGCCATCGATAAATACCTGTCGTTGGCAAAACTTGCCGCCGGTGGCGTATCGGTGCCCCACACGATTGTGGCCCAAAACCCTGCGACCATCCAGCAGGCTTGGCAGTCCCTGGGCTGCGATGCGGTCGTCAAGCCGCTCTTTGGGTCGTGCGGACGAGGCATTCAACGGCTCTCCACCCGCGAATCGCTGGAGCCTTTTATCGAGGCGGCCACAGCGTGCGGCAGCGTGGCTTACTTTCAGGAATTCGTGCCGCATGCGGGCTGGGACGTACGGATCCTGCTCGTCGGGGAACGGGTGTTTTCCATGCGTCGCGTGTCGGCCCGAGACTGGCGCACCAACGTGGCCCTAGGTGGTCGACCAGAGCCCTTTGATGCCCCACAGTCTTGGGTCGATCTGGCTCGTCGCTCGGCCACGCTTTTAGAAACAGAAATTGCCGGCGTGGACCTGCTGCCAGCCAACGACGGGCGACTCCTCGTCATTGAGATCAACGCCGTGCCTGGGTGGCGGGGCTTAGAGCAGGCCACGGGCACCGATATTGCCGCAGCGGTTGCAGAGCACCTCGAACGCCCGCTCAATCCGGAAAAATTGGTTTTCTAGGCCGTTCCAAGCAGGACAGTTGGGATATGCGACTCAAGCGAGCTGCCTGCTTTCTGTGCAGCCGCATGAATGCCCTACAAATAGGCATAGCTGCCTGAAAATAAGTCTGCGCCAGCTAGATGGACGTAAGTCTTTGTTTCACAAGCACTTCCCGCGATTGCTTGACAGCACTGACAGCATCCCGTTGAGCGAGAGACCAGGTCGCGTTTCCGCCATTGTGTCCGACGCATGAACTCAATCTCAGGGAAGGGCGATTTTGATGGCAACAACAAGGACGAACACCACAATCAGCGCAAGTGAAGGCCCCATCTCGGCCGAAAAGACCCGCGCAGGCCGATCTGGCACGGCCGACCATGCCGCTACGGCAGTCCTGCAGGTGGCCGAGCGGTTGTATCGCATGAACAGCCTCGAGTGGATCGTCTTTTTCCGAGAGGTTCTGGGGGTGGACGGAATCGTTCGGCGGACGTTCGACGACCCTGCCAGCCTGATCCGCTTTGAATGTTCGCCTCAATACGCCCGGATACGGGAAATGCTCGACGACCTGCGCAGCCGCCAGCCTGCCGAGCCAGACCGCACCACCGATCGCAGCGCCCTGCGGGTGGTGACCGTTCGGATGCCTCGCGTGCTCCACGAAACACTCAAGGCCGAGGCAGGAGATATGCGGGTCAGCATCAACACCCTCTGCATTTCAAAGCTCCTCAAGCTTCTCGATGCGGAAGGCCGACTCGACTTGGAGTCTATTCGCAGCAGTCGCCTTGGAGGAGCCGATTCTACCGAGGATGAATCTGCCGCCGATCCATCGATGAGCGCCATGAACACATCTAAAAAGGGATCTAAAAAAGGGAGTTAGGCGGATGCAGGACCCCAGCCAGGCTCCCCGGCTGCTTCGTCATTATAAAATTGAAAAAAGGACTGGAGCGGGCCTGTAAGCCGGGTTCTGTGCTTTGCGTCTTTGAGCGGCACGCAAAGCGATGACCATTTCTCTAGGACGCCGGTTACCCGACGCCTCCAGCAGCCGACCCGGAAGTGGGTGCGAAACGGGCCGTTTCGCGTCGGACCCGAAGGGCCGAACTTCTTCCTGCTTGGCCTTACTCCCAATGGGGTTTACCGAGCCAGGCCGGTCGCCCGGCCTGCTGGTGAGCTCTTACCTCACCGTTTCACCCTTACCGACGGGAATGACCCCGCAGGCGGTTTGCTTTCTGTGGCACTTTCCCTGACCTTGCGGCCGGTGGGCGTTACCCACCACTGAACCCTACGGAGCCCGGACTTTCCTCCCGCCAAAAAAAAGCCGCTGCGCTCGAAAGCACCTCGACATATTCTCCGGCCAGCGATCATCCGGCCCACTCCAGTCCCTCAATTTTTCTGAACCTGCATTTTTTGTCGCACGCTATCTGAAACGATCTTTTTAAATTCACTGCACAAATGTTTGCAGATGCGGCTGCATCGCCGCGTACGCCTCAGCGTATATACACGAAAAAAATGGTGAATGCGCTCCTTGTATAAAAACATTGACCGCGTGCCTATGACCCACTACGCTTCTTGTATTAGGATTTGATGCGACCTCTGGCATTTGAAGGGGAGGACATCCATTATGACGCTCTACGGTGAATTGCAACCGATCGGTGGCGGCGATCCCATCCCACTGCTCAAGACTCCATTGACCGTTGGCCGACGGGAGGAATCCGATATTGTGCTGCGGTTCCCAAATGTATCGGGCAGCCATTGTGAACTCTCGCTTGTCGATGGCTACTGGCATGTGAAAGATCTGGGCAGCAGCAATGGCACGAAAGTAAATGGGAGTCGGGTGAGCGAGCAACGGTTGGAGCCAGGCGATACGCTCTCGCTCGCAAAGCACGAATACGAAGTTTGCTACGAACCTGCGCGGCTAGGAGCTACGGCCCAACCGGAAGAAAAAACAGTCGCAAAAGATCTGTTTAGCCGATCGTTGCTGGAGACAGCCGGGCTCGAATCCGCCCGCTCCACAGAAACCACGGCTGTTTCAAGCCGAAAACGCAAGTAGACTGCACACTGGCCGTCGCAATGCAAACAGACTGTGGACCAAGTCTGCCGCCGCACGGCGGCGACCGTCGACCAAGTGGAAAAAAGTCGTGGACGATTTTTTCTACGGACAGCTAGACTTGCAGCATGCCAAAACCCCGCAAGTTTCGCGTTGACCTGCGGAAGAATCGTTCATCGCGTTGCCGCAGCGGTAATCTCACCCGTTCGATCGATGCCTTTCCTGAGTCAACGGCCGATATGGCCGCTTCGGAAAGAATCTCCGGGAAGGGAGATCTCACCCGCAAACGCACAGTCATCCTCCAACAGCCATCGGCCGAACGCACCGACGGCTTCGGGTTTCAGCCATTCACGGCAGAAACATGGCGAGGGCAGGTACTGCTGGTCTACGGCCTCGAGAGTTTTGTCCGGGGCACCGATGGCACAGTGGTGCGATGCACCACTCGCCGCCTTCTCCGAACGCTTTCCACCGACCAGCGGCACCCAGTAGCAGCGGGCGATTGGGTGGCCGTGCTGGGCCGAGGCGATCAGGCTGCTGGCGGGAGCGGGAGCGACGCTACGATCCAATCAATCGAACCGCGTCGCAATTCCCTCTGCCGTACCAGCCGCCGCAGACGCCACGTCATTGTTGCCAACGTGGATCAGGCGTTGATCGTTGGCAGTGCCTCGCTGCCACACCTGAAACCCGCTCTGATCGATCGCTTTATTGTGGCCGCAGAGTCGAGCGGCATTCGCCCGATCATCTGCTTGAATAAAATCGACTTAGTCGATCCTGCCAGCCTCGTGCCGCTGGCAGGCGTCTACGCACGCATGGGCTATCCCGTTGTGCTCTGTTCGACGGTTACAGGTTGCGGAATGGCTCGGCTGGAGGGGCTGATCGCAGGCCGCATCACGGCAATTGTGGGACAAAGCGGCGTTGGGAAATCGTCGATCCTCAACGCACTCGACCCGCAACTAACGCTGCCCGTGGCCGATGTCAGCCGAGACAACGATAAGGGCCGCCACACCACCACTACGGCCCGATTGATCCCGCATGGACGCGGCGGATTCTTCGTTGATACGCCAGGCGTGCGGCAGTTCCAACTGTGGGAACTTGTGCCGGCCGAGGTTCCTGCTGCGTTTCGCGACTTGCGGCCGATCGCCAACTTCTGCCGATTTCCAGACTGCACCCACACTCACGAGGCCGACTGCGCCGTCAAGCATGCCGTTGCCGACGGCCTCCTCGACACACGGCGGTGGCAGAGTTGCTGCCATCTTGCATCGCAGGCCGAACACGACGAAGAGGAGTCCGAGGAGTGAACAATCGCACTCGCACCAACAGCGTGGAGAGCGAACGGGCCGTGCTCGTCGGAGTGTTACTCGATACACCAGCCGATCCAGACCATCCACTGGACGAACTGGCAGGCCTGGCTTCGACAGCCGGCGCCAGCGTGGTCGCCGAACTCACGCAGCGTCGGGCGCGGCCCGATCAGACCACATACCTTGGCAAGGGAAAGGTTGTGGAATTAGCCGGACTCGTTGCAATGCACGACGCTGATGTCGTTCTATTCGACAACGATCTGTCTGCCGCGCAAACCAGAAATCTTGAACGCGAGCTCAAAACGAAAGTGCTCGACCGCTCTGAGGTGATCCTTGACATCTTTGCCGCCCGAGCCCGCACCTATGAATCGCGTCTGGCAGTCGAACTGGCGCAGTTGGAATATTCGCTGCCCCGACTGAAGCGTTTGTGGACGCACCTTTCCAGACTCAAGATGGGCATCGGGATGCGCGGCCCGGGCGAAAAACAGCTCGAAGTCGACAAGCGTCTTGTTGAAAAACGGATTCACGACCTCAAACAGGAACTCCGAGAGATCCACGGCCGCAAGCGGCGGCAGGTGGCCGCACGGCACAACTCTCTGACCGTGTCGCTCGTCGGCTATACCAATGCCGGTAAAAGCACGCTCCTCAACATACTCACCGGCTCCGACGAACTGGCCGAAGACAAACTCTTTGCAACGCTTGACACCCGAACTCGGCGATGGCGACTGCCTGGCTGGGGTTCGGTTCTCCTGAGCGACACGGTAGGATTTATACGGGACCTCCCGCACAGGCTGATCGCTAGCTTCACCGCAACGCTGGAGGAGGCGTGTCAGGCTGATCTCCTGCTGCACATTGCAGACGCTTCGAGTCCTCTGGTGGATTCGCAAATCACCGCGGTGCGGGCCGTGCTCGCCGAACTCAATGTGGACGAGAAAAACACGCTGCTTGTGCTCAATAAAATTGACGCCGTCGGAGATCGCGTTGCACGAGGCATGCTGCTCGACCGCTACGCGCATGCGGTACCTCTCTCCGCCAGAACAGGGGAATGCATGACGGACTTCGTGCGAGCCGTGGGCGACTGCCTCAGTGCTGGTTTTCGAGATGTCGATATCGAAACCGAGCCTGGAAATGGCCGGCTCCTTGCCTGGATCGGGGCGCATGGCGAGGTGCTCTCCCGCCACTTCGCCAACGAACGAGTCACGATTCACTGCCGCCTGCCTGCCGCAATGCTCGGCCGCATCGCCCCCGCCGAGGCGGTCGTGCGGATGCATGTGTCGCCGTCCGAATGCTCCCCGTCTGAACGATCTCCTGTGCACCCATCTGTTTCATAACATTTTATTCATGATGTTACAGCTGCCGCTAGAGATGTTGTCCGTGGAGCCACTCCTACCACTCATGGCCGTCGCGTGCCCATCGTGCCATACCGCGCTGGCAGTGAACGTTGATCTCTCGGGACACACTGCTGAGTGTCCGCTCTGTACGATGGTGTTTCTCGTGCCACCCACGGCCGCCAATGCTCTTCAGTCGCCGCAGTCCGCTCCCGCCGTTTTAGAACCACGGGGCGAGCTTGAGTTTCCGGAGCCGATAAAATGCATCGACAACGGTGCGCAGATAATCCGATTGCATCGGCTGACTCCGGAGGAAAAAGCTTCCCGTCGTGCACGCCGCAATCTCATCATGCTGCTCGTGGGCCTGACTATTCTCGTGGCTCTTGTGCTGATTCTTGGCACAAAATAATCGCAGCACGCATTCAGGCCAACGTCTCGCCAACCGCAAGCAAGGCCTCGGCGTCTAAACAGAGGCTATTCGATTCGAATAGCCTTGAAACTGCAGTACGATGAATTTTCATTTTTATGCTGCCGATGCCCAGAGCCCCGTAGACAATTGCGACTCCACTTTGCCGCGACTTATCTGCAGACACAATCCCATCCACACCCGCTGGGGGCACGGCGTTTAAATCGATGAGCACCCTGGCGCGACTGGCGAGCAATCGCCCCGCGGCATCGAGCATCACTGTGCCGGCAGCACCGGCCGAGACAATCAGATCGGCTTTTTCAATCGCCGTTCCAAAGGCACTCCCTGCTAATGACACGTCGACTGTTGCAACGGCTTCCAGCCTCGCTTCAGGCACCGCCGCCCCGATTCTCTCGCACACTACCTTGGCTCGTTCGAGCGACCGCGATGCCACACCAACAGCCACTCCCTTGCCAGCTAAGAGCCTTGCTACTCGCTGCCCAACGGGGCCAGTTGCGCCAAGCACAAGTGCCCGGCAACCGATTGCTGACGCTCGATCACCCAGCGGCAGATGCCGTGCAGCAGCCACCACCGCTGCGCTTGCCGTCGTGTTGGCACCAGCGGGATCGAGCATCACACTCACTCGCACCGGCCCGAAGAACGTGGCTCGAACCCGGTCGTAGACAGCCTCGGCAACCTGCATATCCGACCCACCAATAAAGATGGCGGTTGCCGCCAAATCACTACCTCCCCGCGTGAACATCGCGCCGTGCACGAGCTGCACGGCTGAGTCGGGAGTCACGCCACCATGCTGCAGGAGCATCTCCGCACCTGCATCGATCGCGACAATCGCATCAAACGAACTGGCCTGAGGATCGCAATCGAGTTGAATCAAGATGCGTTGGACGGGCATGAATGCCTCCCAGTGAACACCTCCCACTAAATACGTTGGAGGCGATGGCGAAAAAAGAGGGCCGCACCTTCGAACTACAAACGAGTTCTAAGGCCACGGCCCTCCTGTGTACCTGCCTTAGAAACCGCGGAACGGATGGGCTGCCTTATCTTTGCCTGCGAGCATCTCGTCAACAGATGGCTTTCCCTTCATCGCGCTGGCGATGGCCTCCATCGTGGCCTGATAGTTGTAGTCGTAGATCTTCTTGTCATCGACAGCAAGCCAATGAATAAAAACACCGCAGACAATGACGAGACTCTCGGCATCGTTCTTCGGAATGACGCCCGCAGCAACGCTGTCAGCGACCGCCTTGGCGACCGCAGCCTGCGCCGGGCCAAACATCTGGACAGCCTGCTTGGCTCCCTTGATCGTTACCTTCGTAATCATTACGGTCGCCGGCTTGACAGCCAGATTCGGTGTAAGCACAGCCAGCAGGTTTGAATGCCCTTCGCTCTGCCGAGCCAAAGCGTTGGCGAAGGCATTACCAACTGGGCCATCTTTGCTACCAATCAACAGATCGATATGGGCAATTTCGTTGCCCTCGCCGCTGAGTGCTTCGCCAATAAACATCGACATAGTCCCTGTCTCCTCAAAAAAGTAAGGCCAGGCCGCCCGAGCAACCGTTGGCCGAAATCATTGCCGATACATCAACGGCACCGGCCGAAAGACTACCATTTCAGCCAGCAGGGACAAAGCCTGCTGACGCTGTGGTGCGATCCCAGTGTGATTCAACTGCGATTGCGCCCACCTCACAACCGCACCCCATGGCTCTACACGACTTCTCCGCTCGGCGATTTTCTTCGGCGAACACCGAGCGGCGGCCGCTCGTTGTGCTCGGTGCAAGTGTCCGAGCCATGTCTTCTTCGGCCACCCAAGCTGGATGGAACGTCTACGCCGCAGATCTCTTTGGCGACCTTGATCTCCTCGCAACAGCTGTCGCCGCCCGGCGCATAGGGGATGTTGGCGGCTATCCAGCCGGACTGGCCGAGTGCGCCGCGGCGTTTCCTGATGCTCCGTGGTGCTACACAGGCGCGATTGAAAATTATCCTAATCTGATCGATCAGATCGCCGCCCTCCGGCCGCTGGCAGGCAACACTGGCGACATCGTTCGCCGAGTGCGTGATCCGGCCACACTAGCGCGTGTACTACGACAGGCTGGGCTTCAATTTCCCGAAACATCTTTGACGCCCGTCGGTATTCGCACGGATGGTTCGTTTGTGCAAAAGCCGATCGCCAGCGCCGGGGGCCGAGGGGTGGCGCGATGGACCGCTTCACTGGCTCACCACTGGAAGGCGGCACAGAGCGGCTTCCCAGCTGCACCGCCAACAACGCTATGGCAAAAATGGATCGATGGAGATTCCATGGCGGCTGCGTTTATCCTGTCGCCACGATCTGCCCGAATGATTGGATTGAGCCACCAACTCGTTGGCCAGTCGTGGTGCCATGCAACCCCGCACGCCTACTGTGGGTCGATCCACGTGCCGCTCACTTCGATCCCGGCCACGACACATCACCAGCTCACTCGCTTGGGGCTCGTGCTGTCACAGGAATTCGGTCTGGTGGGCGCAGTCGGAGTGGATCTTGTCGTCGACCCTGAGGGAAATGTAACGGTGATCGAAGTCAACCCACGGCCCACGGCCTCCATGGAGATCATCGAACGAGCCAACGGAGTCTCGATTGCCAAGGAGCACCTTTTTGCCTGTGGCTTTTCGGCGACGCCGCGAGGAGCCTTCCACCAGCCATCGCCAGCGCACGCGAGAACAGAGGAATGGGGTCGCTACTGGTCCAAGGCCGTGCTGTTTGCCCGCCACGACATTCCTATTCAAGCAGCGTTGCACGACGAGTTGCTCTGCCAATGCCGAGCGTGGTCGAAAGCAAACGGCAGTGGTTGGGCGGCGATCGCGGATGTGCCAACCTTGGGACAAACGATTCCCTTCACTCGGCCTGCGATGACAATCTTTGCCTGCGGCAACACAGCTAGTGCGTCCTATGCTCAGCTGACTGATCGCACGACTGCTATCGCTGCCATTCTAGCTACCGGCAATCCAACGCCACCGGCCAAAGAATAAACAGAACACCTCGCTAACCGGCCAAACGACGGGGTGCCATCTCTTGGGCTGCCTGCAACGAATATTGCATGAGGTAGGCGTCTTCAGTTGTATCTTCATAAAAGTCCTTAAGCACTGAGGTCGCGCGGTAGCCTAGGGATCGGAAAAAAATCTGTGCTGGCAAATTTCGCTCTCGCACCTCCAGTACAATCCGGTTGCGGCGTTCGGGGCTCAGCTTCGCCGCGAGTTTCTCCAGCATCTGTGTGCCGATGCCTAGACGTCGATGTGATCGCCTCACGGCAAAGTTGAGTACGTGCAACCGCGTGCGGTGGAGTTCATAAATCATGAATGCCACAACCGAGTCGGCCACTTCTCCCACCATGCCGATGCAGTTGCGCTGACGAAGGCAGCGAGTGAAGTCGTCATCCGACCATGGATACTCAAACGCAGCCTGTTCAATGCCCAACACTTCGTTCATGTCCCGGCGGATCATCCAACGCACGTGAATATGAAGCTGTTCTTGTTCTGAAATCACCACGTTCGTTGACTCCGAAGGAATGCTGAAACCGCTGGAATGGGCGAACAGTAGCAGGGAAGTGAACGTGAGCCAAGAGATCGTTAGCCCATTTTTTAAGCAGTCAAACCGACTTGACCCTCGAACGTCAGGCTCCTATCCTCCCACCTCATCTAGCAAGAGTTTTGCCTCTTTTTTCTGCGCTCCAACTGCCACGGGATATTCGCCACCGATGCGTCTCTCCAATCAATCGCTTCAACTGATCTGTCGCATCCACAGTCTGCTCGCAGCAACGTCGCTGCTGGTGGGTTGCGCTGGGCCAGCGATCCGGAGCCAGAGCCCCGAAATCGAGGCGCTTCTGAGCCTTGAGGCCGATACAAAACTTGTGGGCGACTACGCCGCTCCGTGGGGCGTCAATGCCCAACGGATCGAACGCGCAGCTCTGGTAACAGGCCTGCCGGGAACTGGAAGCGATCCGCCGCCAAATGCGCAGCGGAAGTCGCTGATGGCCGATATGCAGGCCCGCGGGGTTATTGAACCGAATAAACTGCTGGCATCCAACGCCACTGCTCTTGTGTGGGTGCATGGCTACCTCCCCCCGGGCGTACGTCGAGGGGATCGATTCGATGTGTACGTTGAGGTGCCATCCGACACTGAAACGACGAGCCTCGCGAGTGGCTGGCTCATGGAAACACGCCTCTCAGAGATGGCCGTTGTAGGCAATCGCGTCCGTGATGGGCACGTGCTCGGCATGACCGAAGGCCCGCTTTTGGTCGATCCGGTGTCCGCAGGCACGATCGACTCTGTCTCAAAGCTACGCGCCCGAGTGCCTGGTGGCGGCGTGTCGCTGACGTCCCGTTCTATTGGATTAATTCTGGCCCCGGAGCACCGTTCCGTTGCCCTATCCAAACGGATCGGCGACAGTATTAACAAGCGATTTCACGCAGTGATTCGCGGCTCAAAGCGAGGCGTTGCCACTCCCAAGACCGACCGTTTTATCGATCTGGAAATTCCTCCCTGCTATGGCGGCAATCTGGCTCGCTACATCCGCGTCGTGCGATGCGTGGCTGTGATTGAACCGCCAGGCGGACGCCACGCAAGGCTTGAATTACTGACTCGGCAGCTAGCCGATCCTGTGACATCGCCCGCAGCCGCCCTGCGGCTCGAGGCGATTGGAAAAGAGGCGATTCCAACGTTGAGAAACGGACTCGATTCAAAAAGTGCTGAAGTCCGATTTGCGGCGGCTGAAGCGTTGGCCTATTTGGGTGAATCGGTGGCTGCCACCCATCTGGCTGAAGCCGCTATGAACCTCCGAAGCGCACGGCCTGCGGCGTTGGCAGCCTTGGGAATGCTCGACGATGCCAACGGCATCGATGCACTGCAAGGATTACTCGCCAGCCCGAGCGCTGAAACCAGATACGGCGCTTTTCATGCCCTCTGGAAAATGGACCACACCGCTCCACTCGTGCGTGGAGAACGCCTCGGGGACGCCTGCTCTCTCCATCTGCTGGATGTGGCCGGGCCGCCACTGGTGCACATGACTCGCAGCCACCGTCCAGAAATCGTGCTGTTCGGCGTGGCCCATCCGCTGGCCGATGGTCTACGGGCTGAAGCTGGAGCAAATATTGTCGTCGTGGTCGAGGGATCCCAGGCAACGGTGAGTTGTTTTAAAGCCGGCGAGCAAGACGAGCAGCTTGAGGTATCTGCCACAATTGATGCGGTGGTACGGGCAATTGTGCAGATCGGCGGCACCTATCCCGATGCCGTGCAGTTTGTGCAGCAGGCGAGCTCCAGTCGCTGCCTCGACAGTCGCCTGGCCTTCGATGCGATGCCCAGCGAGGCGGACGGTCGCACGAGCATCCACGAAGAAGCAGCCACTCAGGATCGTGATATTCCCTCGAACACCCCGCCTGACAACGAATCAGCGGCAGATAACGACAACGTCCGCCAACGCGCTCGCACAGATGAGCCATCGTGACGAGGTTTAGATTTCATGACTAGGCTCAAAGCGCTCGAACTGTTCGGCTTCAAAAGCTTCGCCGACCGAACTCGGTTCGAGTTTCCCGAAGGCATCACGGTCGTTGTAGGGCCCAATGGATCTGGCAAATCCAACGTAGTCGATGCCATCAAATGGGTGCTTGGCGAACAGTCGGTTCGCAGCCTCCGTGGCCACGACATGACCGATGTGATCTTCGCCGGATCAGCCACGCGAAAGCCGCTCAACGCTGCAGAAACAACGCTTATTTTTGACAATTCGGCTCGCCAACTGCCCGTGGAATCCGACGATGTTCACATCACGCGTCGGGTGTACCGCAGCGGCGAAAATGAGTACCTCGTCAATGGAGACGTCTCGCGGCTGCGCGACATCCGCGAACTCTTTTCGGGTACAGGAGCAGCCACGCAGGCCTACAGTGTAATTGAGCAAGGGAGAGTAGACGCTCTACTTGCGGCAAGCGGCCGCGAGCGACGCGCTGTCTTCGAAGAAGCCGCTGGGATCACACGATTTAAAATTCGACGCGCTGAGTCACTGCGTCGGCTCGAACGCTCCGAACAAAACCGCCAGCGACTGGCCGACATCGTTGGAGAAGTGTCGAGCCGGTTGGAGACGGTCAAACACCAAGCCTCGCGAGCCCGGCGTTGGCGGCAGATGACTGATCGGCTGCGCGCCCTGCGTCTGTCGGCGGCATGGCAAGATCTTTCGTTAGTCGATGCCGCCGTTACAAGCGTGGACGAATCACTCGCGAGGCTGCATCAGGAATTCCACGCGATCGAAACAGATACTGCTAGAGCCACCTGTCGCACTGCCGATCTCCTTCGACTCGAGCAGGATCTCTCACCGCAACTCGACGCCATTCAGTCGCTGTTTTCCACTGATAAACAGCGGGCTGCAGCAGCAGAAGCCCGGCTTTCTCTTCTCCGATTGCAGCACGCGGAAGTAGAAGCCGATAACGGTCGCCTCAAAGCCGATACCCATACCGCAAAAAGCCGGCAGCGAGAGGCGGTGGCTGCCGTCGAAGCGGCGAGAACCCAGGCTGCATTCCTTCACAGTGAATGCCTCCAGATCGAGGCACAGTTGCTAGCCTGCGAGCAGGCCGCCGAGGGCTCCCACCAGCATTCCGCCGACATCCAACAACGTCTTGATATGCAGGCCGAGCGGGTTGAATTACTCGAAGCGAAGTTTCGCGCCCTAGAATCTGAAGTCGATCGCGCAGGCATGCGATGCGAAGAGGCCCGCCGTACGGCTGATCTCTGGCGAGAAAAGATCAATGCTGCGCGTCAGTTGCTGGCCACGCTGCTCGAATCGCTCGCCACGCGCGAGGGCAATATCGATTCCCTCGCCCGTCGCCTCGCCGACACGTCGCACGAACTGGAGTCGGCCGAGGTCGCGCACCGCGAACAATCGGCGACGCTCGAAGCTGCCTGGCATACGCTGGCTGGATGGCAGGCTAAATTGGAGGCGTGTAGGGAACGCAAGGGCATGCTCGAGGAGATGACCGCCCAACAAGAAGGGCTCTCTCCTGCGGCGCAGCGTTTGTTGGCTGCCAGCCATGCTCACGACCCTGGCGGCGAACCAAGTGCTGTGCCGGGTCTCATCGGACTTGTGGCCGATCTGATCGTGGCCCCCATTGAATGGGCCCCGCTGGTTGACATCGCCCTTGGCACACTCGGCCAAAACCTAGTCGTTGAATCGCTGGACGATGTTTTACGCTGGTTTGGCCCGTGGTCGAATACAGAGGCCGCACAATCAGTGCTGATCTCGGCAGGCCGGACCGGATTTGTGTCCATAGGCGGGCTGTCCGAAACCGATGCATTGGATCCAAACAATTCACTCGAACCCACGGCTCTGGCCGGGCACGCTGTGGGAATCGTTGGCCGGCTCGATCGCTTACTCTTTCCGGACGATGGCCTCGGCGGCGATCCTCGCCCGAGCAACGCCGATGCCGCCCCTGCCGAGCGTATCGGCACGTTCCATCGCACACTTGCCCGCCGGTTACTCGGCCACGTCTGGGTGGTCGAGCAGCTCGAAGATGCACGCCACCTCCTCCCAGCGGTCCCCCAAGGCACTCTCTGCATCACCAGGGCCGGGCAATGCCTCTCCACTGGTGGCCTCCTAGAAATCGGAACTCCGTCTGGTGCCACTGGCTTAGTGGCAAGGCGAAGCGAGCTTCGAGGGGTGACCCAGCGGCACGATAATCTCCTGCGAACCGTCGAAGATGCAAGTGCCACGATCACCGAGTTGCAGGCATCACTTGCCACAGAGCGTCAGAGCATTCGCCAACTGCAAAGCCGGCGCATGCAAGAGGCCGAGACGATCGCATCCTCCCGGGCTGATCTGGATCGCATCGGCCGCGAGCAGCTTGCAGCCCGCGAGGCGATCGCGGTGGCCGACGCTGGCTTCCTAGATGCGCAGCGGCATCTCTCCGACCGCACCGATGCTCGCGACACAGCCAGCCGGGCTCTCGAAACTCAGATCACGACCATTGATCACGCCAAACGCGAGCTGTCGCAGACGCACGCATCGCTAGCAGCTCTGGACCGCAATCGCGGCACGGTGGTCGAACAAATCAACCGACTGCGAATCGATCGCGCTACCTGCCACGAAAGGCTTGCCCGCGCCCAAGACGCCGAACAGCGGTGCATCACTGAAATCGATGCTCGTCAAAACGATCTACTGACGGCCAACGGCCGCACCTCATCCGCCGAGGCAAAACTGGATGCCCTCGAATTCGAACTGCTCGCCGCAGAATCAGATTTTGCGGAGGCCATGGTGGCAGCGGAACGCTCCCATACCGAAATGCACGCACTGGGCAACACCCGCAGCAGTCTCTTGGTAGAAAAAACAGCGGCCGCCGCCCTCGCTGACGCCGCCAGAGGTGCCGCATTAAAGTTGGGTGATTCGATCCACGCCCACGAACTCGAAGCAGGTGAAGCCCGCCATCGCCGAGCACGCATCATCGACAGGATCCGCGATGAGTACGATATCGACATGAATGATGAGGCCAATAGGAAAGCCTATTCGACGCCAGAAGCGACGGCAGACTCTCTGCCTACGGCTCCCACTCCGGCCGCGAACTCACCCACCGAAGCTGTTTCTCCAGAGACAACTCTGCCCGAAAACCGGGATGATCTGGACTGTGAGATTGAAGAACTGCGTCGAAAGCTCGTCGCGATGACCTCGGTGAACCTAGAGGCGCTGGCCGAGGCAGAGGCCCTCACGCACCGGCTCGACACGCTCGAATTACAACTCGCCGATGTGACCAACGCCAAGGAGGCGATCGAACAGCTCATTGCCAGAATCGACGACGAGAGCCGTCGACTGCTCGGCGAGACGATTGAAACGGTTCGCGGACATTTCCGCGAATTGTTCGAGCGTCTTTTTGGTGGTGGGCAGGCCGACATCGTGCTGGATCCCGACATGGATTTGCTAGAAACCACCGTGGAGATCGTGGCTCGCCCTCCTGGCAAGGAGCCTCGCAGCATCTCGTTACTTTCCGGAGGCGAGAAAACAATGACGTGCGTCGCCTTGCTCCTCGCGATTTTTCGATCACGCCCAAGCCCGTTCTGCGTGCTTGATGAAGTGGATGCCGCCCTCGACGAGTCTAATGTAGATAGGTTTGTGAGCGTACTGCGTGACTTCCTCTCGTCCACTCAGTTTATTGTGGTCACGCATTCAAAAAAGACAATGGCGACGGCTACCACTCTCTATGGCGTGACGATGGAAGAGTCGGGAGTTTCAAAAAGGGTGTCGGTACGATTTGAATCGACGGCCGCCGCCGCTCCCCTGCCCCGGTCTGCGGCAGCCTGACCTCGACTCATAGCCGATGTAAAAATCACCAGGCAACGCCTGATGGCACAAGAGCGCATCTCGGATAGCTCTCGCGGCAAAACAGGCACACTGGATAAGGGAGCGGAGTTGGTCGGCGAATGCTCGACGTGCATGCGCCACCGCGGCCCACGCGAGGAGACTTTTGCCGCCCCCTTTGCCCGTGCTCCACAAAAGTCGAATGCGATCTATGCCTAGCCACACTTGCAATTTGCCCCTGCAAACAGGCCCACAGGCGCATTCCCGACAGGCCGACCACACGGTGCCACCGTTCCGATCGGAAAGAACGGCTCAAGTCGCACCATGCAATCATTCGATGAAACCCTTGGTCAGTCATTCTGCGAGTGAGTCTGGGTGAAAGCCTGGGCCCACACGACAGAGTGAAGCAGGGGGGGACACCTGCGAGTTAAGGCCTCAGTTGAGAGCAACTCTTTGAGTGTTGCTTGAGATTGAGCCATTTCACGCCCCCCTCCGTGCTTTAAAAGCCGGCCATCGTGGGGCACGACGACGCGGTCGTTTCCACTTGTCAGAGATCCGCGTCAGGGGGGCTGTGTTCCGTTGCTCGAAAGGGTACGGGCTGGCCGAAACTTTTCCGGACACAAAAGATTAAAATGGAGTCCAAGTGATGAAGGTTTTTACGACAGGCCAGGTCGCCAAGATCTGTAAAGTTGCTCCGCGAACGGTGAGCAAATGGTTTGATTCCGGTCGCCTCCGCGGCTACCGCATTCCAGGATCCCAAGATCGCCGTATTCCACGTGAATACCTGATCAAGTTCCTCAAGGAACACGGGATGCCTCTGGGAGATCTCGAAGATCAGGCAATGGCTAAGGTGCTGCTAGTGGGCCAAGACCAGGTCATGATCGAGAATCTCAAGAAACACCTACCGTTGGAGCGCTCGTTCAAGATTCAGATTGCTGCCAGTGGTTTTGAAGCGGGCATCCAGGCTGAAAGCTTCCACCCCGATTGTATTGTGGTGGACTACTCAATCGGCCGGATCGATGCCCAGCAGATCTGCCAGAACCTGCGTCGCAACACGGAGTATGCCGACACGATCGTCATCGCTCTTTTACCCGACGACGGTTCGCAGATTACCGTTGACCGGGCGCACGTGAACGAGAGCTTCAAGAAGCCGTTCGATGTCGCCCTGCTTGCCGAGCGTCTCCGGACGCTGATTGGTGCCCGCAAGGAACTGGTCTAGTCCACGGCTGAGCCTGCGATTCCATTTTCCATAGGCCGGTGCGTTACGAACGCACCGGCCTATGGTTTTTGTGTACGGTACACTCTGGGCTGGGCCAATCCGCCACCGAATTCCCCGCCGAAGGAAATCCTCACCATGCCCCCCCAGCCGCACGGTCTCCAGATGATCGACATTGGAGCCAAGCCCGTTTCTCTTCGAACCGCAAGGGCGTCAGCTAGGGTGCTTGCCCAACCCGAAACCATCCGTCGTATTCGCAGACACGAACTCGAAAAGG
>Ga0194035_1000621_pt1 | contig 19854 bp, 10 predicted proteins | sample JunL2320m_MetaG_FD_148680 | JGI IMG/M metagenome (GOLD analysis project Ga0194035, IMG submission 148680) | Anoxic zone freshwater microbial communities from boreal shield lake in IISD Experimental Lakes Area, Ontario, Canada - Jun2016-L239-20m | ecosystem: Environmental > Aquatic > Freshwater >...
GTTCGCTGCTGGTTGCCTGGATGGCGGTGGCCGTTGAAATGAGTGCCACAGACGACTTTTGAATCCGGCCGATCAGTCCGCGGAGGTCGTTCGTCATCGTTTGGATGGCATCTAAGAGCGCGCCGGTCTCGTCGTCTGAGGTGATTCCCACGTTGGCCCGCAGATCTCCTCCCGCCACCTGTCTTGCCACGGCCACGGCTGTGCGGATTGGATTGGAAATGGTGCGTGCCACAATCAGGGCCGCCAGCGTGACGCCCAGAATCGTCGCCAGCGAAAGCCCAATGATGGCGGCTCGTTGAAAGTTAACGAGCGCAAAAGCCTCGCTGGCATCTTGCTTGACATTCATTCCCCAGCGGAAGCTTGGAAGATAGCACCATGCGCTGACGACTTCTGTGCCGCGGTAATCTCGTACGATGCCGTAGCCACGGTCTCCGCTGGCCGCTCGCTGAGTGGCTGACCCCTTGTCGTTGCCGAGCGGAATGTGGAGCCGAAAGGCCGCATCGGGGGAGTGCCTCAGCGGTGTTGTGACGAGCACGTTCTCGCTTTGGCGTTCACCGGTCACGATTTCTCCAGTGTCGCCAAGTCCACTGAAGTCCGAGAGTACCTGCCATATCCGTTGGGGCCCCAGTCCCATTGCCAGCACGCCGATGACCCGGCCTTCGGCAAAAATGGGGCTGGTCACAAACGCCAGCGGTTGCCTCGCGGACCCGTACGTTTGAAATCCTGAGAGTTCCGATTGCAGCAGTGTGCGTGAACGGTCGAATCCGGTAGTCAGTTCCGAAGAGGCGAGGCTTCCGGAGAGGATCGAGGAGCCAACGGGAAACGACTCGTCGAGTGCGAAGAGAATCAGGCCGGAGTTGTCGATTAAAAGAAGTTGCGAGTAGTCGAACGACTTTGCGACATAGCCAAGATACGGCTCGTATTCGAGCGAGGCCCACGAGAGCTTTTCGCCCCGCTTGGCTGGCGTGAGATCCTCGCTGCCCTCGGTGGCTTTCTGCAGTTGTTCCATCGCACCGATCACCGATGGGCCGCGGGCCAACGCCGTGCCGTCTCGCACGCGCTCCATCGCATAAGATTCCAGTTCGCCGGCCTTCGAGGCGGCAATCTGGAGCAGATTATTTCGTACGGAATTTTCCAACGCGCGCGTGGCAATGCGAGCTGTAATGGCTGTCAAGATCGCGCATGGAATCAGGGCAATCACAAGAAACCAAAAGAGCAGCCGGCCGGCGATGGATCGCTGCATGGTGTGCTGTCCGGCAGATGCTTGCACAGGCTGGGTCATCGGGCCGTCCGTGTCTGTCTGGTGGGGGCGGAGCTTGGGCCGATTGGAGCCGACCATTTGTCGCCCCAACTGTGATACAGATCCGCGACAAATTTTTCCCACGATTCGCGTGAACGAGAGATGGGGAATGGCACCGGCCGTACCGCAGTGCGACTGGTCCATACAATGTCAAACTGGCCGTCGGGGCGGATGCGACCAATGGAGACAGGCCGCCAAGTGTGCTGCGTTTCCGGATCGATGGCGATGATGCCTTCCGGAGCATTTAAGCTCTGATGGCGTAGGGCGTTGCGGACCTGGTGCACGTTTGTGCTGCCTGCCTCTCGTACCGCCTGTGCCCAGAGCCGAACGCTATTGTATGCGGCGTCTATCACGTCGGATGTCGTGCGATCGTTGCCGTAACGTGCCTTAAAGGCTCGGACAAAAGTCTGGTTTTCTGGGCGGTCGATGGTTTGGAAATAGTTCCAAGCGGCATAGTTGCCTGCGATATCGCCTCGCGACAACGTGCGCAGTTCGTCCTCGCCGAGAGCAAACGAAAGCACCGGTGTGTGCTCAGGAAGGACTCCCGCTTCTCGGAGTTTTTGCGCAAAGACAATGGCTGAATCGCCCACCACAGCGCTGAGTACGACGTCGGGTTTGGCTGCCACGATCGCCCGCACGGCAGCATCGACATCCTTGCTGCCAAACGGTACGTACACCTCCCCGACTTTCTCAGCGCCTAGGCCTTTGAGTTGATCGTCAATGATGGCGTTGACGCAATGCGGCCAGATGTAGTCGGAGCCGACCAGAAAAAACTTTCGGGCAGAGAGCGTGTCATGGCACCATTGTACGGCAGGGGTAATCTGCTGATTGGGTGCGGCGCCGGTGTAGACGATGTTGGGAGACTGCTCCAGGCCTTCGTAGGCCATCGGATAAACGAGGAGATGATCGGTTGCCTCAACGACTGGCTTCACGCTCTTTCGGCTGGCGCTTGTCCAGCAGCCAAACGTTACGCACACACGATCGTCCCTGATCAGGCGATCAGCCTGCTTCGCAAACGTCGCTGCGTCGGACGCCCCGTCAGCGATGACCCATTGCACAGGCCTGCCCAGAAGCCCACCGGCCTGATTGATCTCTTCGATTGCCAGGACCTCGGCATCGATCATCGATCTTTCGCTGACGGCCATCGCGCCGGTTTGCGAGTGGAGCAGGCCTACCACGATTGGGCTGCGATCGACGAGCAAGCGATCCACTCCAAGCCAGATGAGTCCCGCCGCAGCAGCCAGTCCGAGGGCAAGCAGTCGGTTGCGCCACCGCCGCCCTGAAGGCCCGCGCGCAGCCGCGAAGCCAGCGGCCGAAGTGGCATCAGTTGGGGTCCAGCGAGCGGGCGTTTGAGCGTGCATGGAAGGCAGATCCGATCGAAATCGTTCATAACAACGTCGAAAAAATGGGTTCCCGACGCGCGGCCATATGGCCTCTAGCAATCTTTGCCCATCTTTCCCGCCCGGGCGATACCCCCCCAACGAATTTTTTTTCCAGATCGTTAGGGGTTGCACAATCGGCATAAGTGTGCGATTTTTTCCGATTTCGACGCAGAAGTAGCCCGCAGAGGGACCAGTCGTGAGCGGCCATCGGGTGCGGCAAGTCGTTAGGCTGCCAGGCAGCCATGGGGTATAGTCGACCTCCGCAAAGAGGGGTGTCTGCCAAGGAATCGTTATGCGGCCGGTCACGAGTTATCGAATCGCAGAAGCCGGTCTGGAACGGATCGCTGGCGTGTCGGCGTGGTCGGAGCAGGTGCGACGCTCCATCCAACTCGTTGCAGCAAATAATTCAAGCGTGCTGATCTTGGGGCCCAGCGGCACGGGCAAGGAATTGATCGCTCGGGCGATTCATGCGTGCAGTAAGCGAGCGTCCAAGCCGTTTATTCCCGTGGATTGCGCCGTGACCACGGGCACGCTCTTTGCAAGCCATATGTTTGGGCACGTCAAGGGTTCATTCACGGGGGCAACTTCATCGACGCTTGGCTGCTTTCGTGCGGCAGAGGCGGGCACAATTTTTCTGGATGAAATCGGCGAGATGGAACCCGAGCTGCAGGCAAAACTCCTGCGAGTGCTGCAGCAGCGGACAGTTGTGCCCGTGGGGAGCCACCAAGAGATTCCTATTGATGTCCGGATTGTGGCAGCGACGAATCGCGATCTGGCGAGGGAAGTTGGATTGGGTCGGTTTCGTGACGATCTCTTTTACCGCTTAAACGTTGTGACGATTCAAACGATGCCACTAAAAGAAAGACCGGAGGACATCCCGGTGCTGGCATCGCGTTATTTGGCTGAACTGGCGGGCAGGCATGGCATGCCGATGTGCATGCTTTCCCCCGCGGCTACTTCCGTGCTTCAGGCCTATGCTTGGCCGGGCAATGTGCGGGAACTGGAAAATGTGTTGGAGCGGGCCGTGATGTTTTCGTCCGGTGACGCCATTGAGCCAGAGTCACTGACTGGTTTTATAACGCCCGTCGACTCGCTTGGGTCCGAACAACCTCCGGCAGGCACGTCGACTGCTGCTGCCGGAAAGGATTTATCCCAGTTGGTGCGAGCCACGGCCCACGGCATTCTTTCCACTACCGCACTGCGTGGCGTCTACCGTGTTGAGCCGAACTTCAAGGAGCCAAGCCAGGAGGTTGAATCAGAGGCACTTCGGCCGGCAAGCGATCAGGCAGATCGGAATGAAACAGCAGGGTCGGAAACGCTCTGGCCCACGCTGGCTGATGTGGAGCGGTTGCACCTAGAGCGAACGCTCGTGGAGAGCCTGCAAAACAAGTCTCTGGCGGCCAAGATGCTGGGAATCGACCGGTCGGTGCTGCGTCGTAAACTGCATCGATACGGCCTCGAAGGCAGCGACACTTCCGGCACCGACACGTCCGAGTAGGCCGAGACGCACAGCCCTCCATCGCATCGAGTCACATCGGCAAACGGGGCGGCAAAAGTCTCTTTTGTGGGCGGCGGCGTCCCAATGCTCGTCGAGCGTTCGCCGACCCCATCCACTCCCGTTTCCAGTGTGACAAGTCGCCGCTAAGGCTATGCGAGATTCGCTTAGCCTGCTTTTTGTCGCAATGCGGAGATGGCAGCAGCATCCTCGTCAGGCACGCGCAAGCGGAGCGTTGCGGCAGGAGGTGATCGTCGCTCCTGCGAGAAGCCGCGTTTTCCCGAAGTCAAAAATTCAAGGAGATGCGTTGTAGGGCCGGTCGTGAATTCGGCCCGGAGTGTCTCAAGCACATCCTTCCAAGGAAGGCCTCTGCGGTACACGATCCGGTATGCGGCCTTCAGATCATTGATCTGGTCGGGAGTATGTCCACTGCGTCGCAGTCCCACGATATTGAGACCGACAATGCAACCGCTCTGCCCATCCACAAGCATGTAGGGAGGCACATCCTGTACGACACGGGCATGTCCGCCTACCATCGCGAGCCTGCCAATCCGACAGAACTGATGGACCGCCACGGCGCCCGAAACAAACGCTCTATCTTCAACGGCCACGTGTCCACCAAGCATCGACCCATTGGCGCAGATGCAGTGGTTGCCGACGACCACATCGTGGCCTAAATGGCCGCTTGCCATCACGTAGTTGTGATCGCCTACGATGGTCGCTGTCCCTGGCTTGAGTGATTTATGAATCGTGACGTGTTCGCGAAAGACGTTGTGGTCTCCGATCACGACGCCGCCGACCTGCTCTGGGCGCGCAACGTGCTGAGGGGCTCCTCCGACAACGGAATACTCACCAAATTCGTTGTGGCATCCGGCCGCGACGCCAGACTTCACAATGGCCCCGGTAGACACGCGGCAAAAATCACCCAGTACAACATCCGCCTCAATCGAAGCGAACGCCCCGATGTGGACGCCCATCCCGAGGCGGGCTTCAGGGCTTACGGCGGCCAACGGATGGATGCTCACAGTTCGGCTTCCAAAGGCATGTCAAGGATTTGGAACAGGCGGTACAAGCCCGCAGGCCCGTCTCGACTGGGGGCCGCTCCGAAAAAATCCGGCGAGTCAGTGCGATCCCGAGGGGTTATCGGCTCACCCACGCCGTCGATTCAATGCCAGTTTTTAAAGCAAGTCGTATCTTTCCCCGCCTGCCTCTCCTCCCGCGGCAGCCTCTGCTTCCTGGGTCGTCATCCTCGCGCCAAACGACTACACTCACCGAAGAGAAAAATGCGACGTTGAAACGCATGCAAAAGCAGACAAAAACCTCTCTGCCGAGAGTCCGAGAGTCCGAGAGTCATCGATTCTAAAATTTATCCAGGTAGGAGACTGACACGATGGCAGGTGAGACGACGAGTCGGGAGGAGCGGTACGAGGCGGCAGAAGTGCTTAAAAATAGTGGTGACATGGTAGCCGCAGTGGCTGCATTGGAGCAGGTGGTGGCCACCGATCACGATTTCTCGCTGGCTCACTCGGCTCTGGCAGCATGGTATACGAGGCTGGATCGCCACGAGGAAGCCATGAAACACGCTCGTACGGTTTGCCAATTGGAGCCAAACGATCCCTTCAGCTACACGGCTCTGAGCGTTGCCTGCATGCGTGGAGGTCGTATTCCCGAGGCAGAAGATGCCCTTGCCAAGTCCCGGATGCTTCAAAGCGGATCGTAAGTCTCCCGCAGCCAAGGGCCCACGCGACGATCCCCATGCGACGAGGATTGTGCCGTCTCGACGCCGGCGGACACCCTATCCCGGATGCGTTCTACAGCGGGGCGGCGACTGCTGCATCGATACGCTTGAGTCGCTCTCGGTCTGATGGGCTCAGTTGGCTCGCATTCAGGCCCAATTTTTTTGCTTCAGCGAGGGATCGCTTGGCCGACTCAATTTGTTTTGCTTCGACATGTGCCAGAGCCAAATGCAGGTATTTCACGGCGGATGGATCCAGAATCGCCTCCGTGAGGTCTTCGATGGCTCCGGGTGTGTTGCCTGAAACGAGCCGAACGATTCCTCGAGTGTCCAGTAGGTCGGGGTGCGGCCCCAGTTCGAGGATTGCTCCATCGATGAGACGATTGGCTTCGTCGGAGGTGTCGGGTTTGGCAAGATAGAAAGCCAGATTGTTGGCCACGATTGCGGCTTGCGTAGACGCCAACCCTTTGCGAGCAAGCAGATTGCGATAGAGCGATTCAACTTCCACGTTATTCCCTTGGAGTTCGCGGAGCTCCGCCAGCAAAAGCGGCAGCACGATGGAGTCGGGATCTTCCCGCCGGGCCTTCGTAAACCACTGATCCAGCCGAACGGTCACCTCCGGGCTGGGTTGAGCCCCCTGACTGCGAGCCACCGCGAGGCTGGCCTGCAGTATGCGTTCCAGCGGGAGTCGATCCCACGCTTTTTCCAAGAGGTTGAGCGCCTCGTCCACCCGCTTTTGCCTTCCCAAAAATTCGGCTCGAGCAACGATGCCTTCGGGGGAACGCGTTGCAAACTCAGCCAGTACTTTATCGGCTGCCTTTGGAAAACCGAGGTCCTCCATGAGTTTTGCGATCGCCTTGAGTTGCCCCACTTGCTCCAGTGGCACAGGGCCCGACGGCAGGAGCTTTTTTGCAGCGGCCACCGCAGTGCCCCGATCGTTCTCTGCAATCGCCAGCCTCGCTTCAAGCGCCAGCGTGATCGGGGCTCCGGGCAGTGACGATTTCAGCTTTACCATCCACACCTTCGCCGTCGAGAGTTCGCCGTGCGCGATGAGCTTTTCAATCAGAACCGCATAGAGCGCTGGTGGTGTGTTGGAAGCTGCCACCAGCGACACCATATCATTGCGGCACTCCTCCCAGCGGCCTGTTTTCTCTCGCAATTGTGCCAGTTGGAGTCGCTGCGATGTGGAGAGCGGCTGCTCGCGGGCAAGCGATTCTAAGAGCCTGATTGCCCGTCGCCAGCTGGCAGGCTCCGGGCGACCAGCCATCAACGACACCTCCAGCGTAACGTCTTCCGGTGCAAGCTTGCCCGTGCTGTCGGCGTTTTGCTCGATGATCGCAAGCGCCTCGGTCAGCGACTTATAGCCTCCCTTTTCAGCCGTCAACTCGGCGAGCGTGCGGCGGGCCCACGTCTTAGTGCTGCGGAGTTCCGGGCCGTTGCTCTGGGCAGCAACGATCTTCTGCAATGTTTCACGCGCAGGGTTGAGCTTGCCCCGCCGGATAAAAAAAGCCGCCATCCCTCGAGCGATCGCCAAGTTTTCCGGAGCGATCGCGACGGCATCGCGGTAGTTTTTTTCAGCCTCTTCAAACTGACCGAGCATCTCGTTGCCTTGGGCGGCCACGAGTTGTCGATCCGGCTCTGTCAGCGTTGAGACGGCGCGTTGGAGCGTCTGCTCAGCGAGTTTTCGCTTGCCAGTTGCCAACTCATGGGAAAGAAGCGTGAGCCAGGTTTCGGGCTGGTCGGGGGCCATTTTCACCGCTCGTTCGAGCACATTCCCTGCTCTGTCCGGCTTGCCGGACCGGCTCAGCAACTGTCCCAGCCAGAGGAGGTCGCCGGCATTTGTGGAATCGACAGAGACGCTCCGCTCGGCGCTGGTTACCGCCTCGTCAAACTTGCCGGATCGCATCTCCATCTCGGCCGAGATGCGTCCAAAATCTTCTAGCCCATCCGGCCCCAACATCGCAACTGCTTCCTGCGCATCTTGGAGCCGGTTGGTGGCATACAAGAGGGCTACCAGTTGTCGCACAACACTCGGATTGGCCGGGCCCATGCCAACGGCCTTCTGAAGATGCTCGATCGCCCCGGGAATATCGCCTCGCAGACCGTCGATCTCGGCAAAGAGTTGCTGAATTTGAAACCAGCCGCCGCGTTCGTTCTCCGCTTCGATAAGCAGGTTTCGGGCCTCGTCTAGATTGATGCGATCTTCATCGCTCAGATCCAGTGTGGTTTGATTCGGAACGGCTTTCTTTTTCTGCGATACTCGGACTCCCAGCGTGAGTACGCTGGCTTGAGCCACGCGAGCTTGCGGGCTGGTTGGCCCAGCCAGCCGGCTGATATCGGCCGCGTAAGCTTGCGCCTTTTTGATATCCCCCTCTTCACGTGCCAGCTCAAAGAGTGCCGTGCGTACCCGCAAATCGTCGGGGCTCTTTTTGAGTAAGGCCGTCCAGAGACGATCGGCATCGGCCCGCTGCCCCATGCTCATGCGGATCGCTGCCAAACCCGAGAGCACGCGGCTGGCTTCGGCTGCGGGCAGTTGCTCCGAACGCTCCTCGATGCTGGAGAGTTGTTTCGAGGCCGTCTCGGCCGGTTCGCGGGCCGCGAGTTGCGCCTCAATCAGGAGTAGGCTTGGGGTGTTGGCCACATCCGAGGGCACTCCAGCTAGCTGCGTTCGGGCCGCAGTCAGATCTTTTTCTCGCAGAGCAAGCGTGACTAAGGCTGTCCAGAGCTGCGGTTCGTCAGGCGTGGTGGCAGCCGCAGTGGTGAGCAGATCCACGGCCGAATCCGACTCCCCTTTGCGCACCAGCACATCGGCTCGTAGGAGTGCGATCTGAGGGGCGGAAACGTGGACAGATTGCTGGAGGATGTCGAGCAAATCGTCGATTGCCGACCAATCCCTGTCGGCATCGGTACGTTTCATTTGGGCAGCAACACGTAACTGAAGCAGGGGGCTCCAGACCTGAGGAATGGATGTGAGGCGATCGGGCCCAAGAGCCGCAGCCACGGACTCAAACTCGTTGAGCGATTCATCTGCCTTTCCCGAGGCAACCAACGCCGAGGCGGCGCCTACGCGGGCCGCCAGCGACGAAGGGTCTTCTGAGAGCACGCGGCGGTTGGCCTCAAGCTGTTCGTCAAACTGGCCCAACTGCTCGAAGCACTGGCCCAGATATAAGTCGACTTGCCGAGTGAGGTCATCGGATCCTGCCACCAGCGGTCGAACGAGGTTGAGTTTTTGTTTGGCTTCCTGCCAACGCTGCTGCGACACCAGCACGCGGGCTTCAAGCAATCCCACAGACGGGTTGGCTGCGCCCAAAGCCTCTTTGAGCTTCCCAATGGTGAGCTCAACTTCCTCAACCCTGTTTTGCTGCAGGAGCACATCGGCAAGCAGCAGCAGCAACGCAGCCCGATTGGGCATTTTCTGGACAGCTTCCTGGAGCACTTCAATGGCTCGAGCGGGTTGCTGCTCCTGCATTGCCAGCACAGCCGTGCCTCGCACCATCCGCTCGTCGTCCGGAAAGAGCTTCATCCCCTGCTTGATAATCTTGCCTGCTTGAGCGAAGTTTTTCTCCGTCAGAGCAATTTCAAAGGCAGTGAGCATCGTTTCCGGATCGTCTGGGGCCAGTTGCGATGCCCGTGCAACATCTTGGCTTGCGCCCTTCAGATCACCGTGTTGCCGGTGCCAGCGTGCCAAAGCAAGCCATGCCTTGGGGTCAGTTGCATTCGCTTGCACAAGCTGATCAAGCACGCGGGTCGCGGCCGCAGAGTCGTTCGATTTCTCTTCCAGAATGGCTGCCAGGATGATGAAGACCTCGGTGCTGTTTGGTGGGAACGTGTGCTTGGGATCAAACGCTTTGGTCGATAGGTCGAATCCGATCAGCCTACTGGCGATGCGCCCCGCCTCTTCGAAGTTGTTGGTGCCGGCCCAGGATCGCGCCAGCAACACATCCAACTGCGAGAGCGTGAGCAACTGGCCAGCGTCGTCCGTTTCGTTGTTCTCTTTATTTTCTTCCTTGTCGGTGGCACCGCTGTCCGGTGCCAGTTGGCCGACCAACACTTGCAAGTGTTCTCTGGCATCTCCAAAACGTCCGATACGCATTTGAAAAACAGCCAATTTCTGGCGCAGCAGAGCGTTGGTTGGATTCTTACGAACCGCAGTTTCAAGCGTTGCGTAGGCGCGGGCAACATCGTTGCGAGTCGCGTCGGGAGATTCGGCCCGCTTGAGCACAATCTGCGCAAACTCGGCGTACGCTTCGTTGTCGTTCGGGCGCAAGTTGACGTAGCGGGCAAACAGGTTGATCGCGTCTAGGTCTCGACCGTCGACGATTCGCTGCCGGGCCTGCGTGACAAACGTACCGGCATTGCGGTCCACCTGGAATCGGTGCAGAAAATAGACTCCCGTTATCCCGCCCACCACGACGGCAACAAGAATGAGCAGCAGCCGAACGTTGACCTGCCTCATCGGCCTAGTTCCTCAAAAGTCGGTGGAACAACAAGACGGGACAAAACCGAAAGTATACCGCGTTCTTCAAGGAGCAGGGGTCGCTGTTACGAGCACATCCTGCGGATCATCTACGACAACAAGCCCCCGGAACTGAATTTTTTGGGGCACAGTATTGGAGTGCAGTTGCAAGCCGATCGGGCCGGCAACGCAGAGTTCCGGAGTGGGGTCTGTCCAGTCAAATACAAAGCGACCGTTCACAACCAAGCGGATCCGGCTGCCGATGGCGAGGATTTCCATCCGGTTCCAATCGTGTTGCTTGCCAGCGGCTTTTGCTTTTCCATCCTGATCGCCGCTCAAGCCCTGGCGCCGAAAGAGATCGTAGAGGCCCCATCCAGATGGAAACATCACGAGGTGCCCCTGATAGCTTGAGGTTTCACCATCATGCTCAAATTTTTCCCCCCACAGCGACACGCCCGAGTGCATTTCGGACTCAGCAAGCTGGCCCTCTAAGAGCAGCCGGAAGTTTCGATAGGGTTTTGTAGTGAGCAGATAGGTGCTCACCTTCGGAGGGTTTGAGACATCGTTGCTCGCCATGATCGTACCGTCTGCGATCGACCAGTAGGGATCGATATGCCCCTCCCAGCCCGTGAAGTCGCGGCCGTTGAAGAGCCTGGCAGCCCTGGATTGCTCCTCAGGGGGCAGTTTGACAGACGCCGCCCAGTCAGGTGCACCCCCTCCACCGGGGTGTGCTAGGCCGTCGGCGGGAGTGCCGTCATCGTTGAGTTTACCCGCAGCCCAGAGCGTGCTCCGAGTGAGCAGATCCAGAAAGGCAGGCATCTCAACGGTTTTTGAATAGTGGCCGATCGTTGTGCCGACAACGCGTGCCTTTCCGAATTGATTCGTCCAGAGCACTGTCTGCGGAGCCTGCTTTTCGCGGCTGACGGCCTCGGCCAGCGGTGTGGCAGTCGGCCAGACTTTGTCGCAGTAGTAGAGTTCCTCGTTGGGGATCTCCCAGTTCTTCGGCAAGCCTCGCAGGATCGGGTGTTCGGCAATGAGTGTTGCGGTGTAGGGGTAGTGAGCGCCGTGGCCGGGAGATGTAATGCCGCAGAACCGAAACCAATCGTCATTACCAGCGCGGTAACAGTGCATCGCACAGTGCATGAGCACAGCGGGCACACCCTTTTCGTGCTCCGCCACAATCAGCTTAAGAAATGCCGGATCCTTGACGTTGGCAAAGCACTCGTTGTGAAAAACAACGTCATACCCTTTGGACCAGTCGGGCGTTGTATACACAGACACCTTGTGATCGGTACTGCTGCCCCCCTCGTGGATGACCGTTGTCCGGATGCGGGCCCTTGATTCGAGCCCCCGAGCAATAATTTCTTTTTGAGCGTCGTAGTCGTGGCAGCATCCGCCGGTGATGTAGAGCACCTCCAGCGGCCGGTCAGATTCCTCGGCCAAGAGCGGCGCAGCCGGAATGCCAGCAGGCACCCACCCAGCCAGCACACAAGCCAGCCAGCCAAACCCCACCAGAGCCACGCTTGCCACGGGGAAACGAACGATCATTGCATTGACTCCAGGAAGAAGAGGGGAAACGGGGTAGGGCCGGCTTTCAGGATGCATGGGTAAAGAGGACAGCTTACGTTCTCCGCCGGGGTTTGTGGAAGCGTCTGGCATTGGGTGGCGAACGATCGAGCAAAGATCTCAGGGCATTTTAGACGATAGAGCATCTGCACGGGTTGAATCGGTTGAATCGAGTTGAACGAATACGTCAGGCGTTCCGGAGGCGAGTGCGATGCACATGAGCAAAGCGATGGATGTGATTGGATCGGGAGGGCTTGCACGGATCGTGGTAATGCTGCTGCCATTGATGGGAGTGGCTGTATCAACCGACTCGTCTGCAAACGAGATTATGCCAGCCATGCCGCATACCGTGCCTGCCAGGCAGTCAATCAATCGCTCAGACTCCAATGCAGTGGCCCACGCTGGCCCAGCGGGGCGTAGTGCATCCCAAACCAGCCGGTGCGGTAATAGCCAATGCAAACAATGCAGTCACAATGATTCTGGCAAAGGGCCGCACTGCAATGGACAGTGCCAGACTGGCGGCTGCCCGGCGCACTGTCCGGTGCGACCAGAACAGTTTGGATTTTACAGCACTCAGTGGCGATCGTGGCCTGGGCAGAGCGTGGTGCAAGCGGCTCATACCACTAAGGGAGCCACGCCTTTCTCACCTCCCAAGCTAGAAGTGCCAGGGGTGGATGAGGAATCGCTGCTGCCACCAGACAAAGAGGATTCAGACGCGACAGATTCAGGCGCTTTCGAAGACGACGCACTGGATCCAAGTGGGCCTCCCCTAAACGCGCAACCGCCAACTGGGCCAGCCGTGGAACCCGAGTCCAGCAGGCACCCACCGCGCGAACAGTCGCGGACAGAACCGACACAACCCCAAGTCGACCCCGAGGAGCCACCGGCTGAAAAAAAACAGCCGCCGCAGCCGGGAGAGGAAAATCTCTTCGACGAGGCTTCCCTCAGGGTGAATCCAGAATCTATCGAAAGGATTTCCAAGCGACAGGAATTCAACCAAAAGCAGTCGGTTCTGCAGTGGCAGGCCGCGCAACGCCAATTGGCACGCGAGCATGCACTCCGGCCGCACTCCAGTCGCCAGCCGTACGCTATCCAGCCGGCATCGCACGTCGAACCCGAGTGCGCTGTAAGCCATGCGCCCAGGACCAATCCCCTGCGGTGAGAGAGTGTCGCTGTATCCACAACCACGCTTTTCAGCTTTTCAAAAAAATGCGAGAGGCGGGAGTTGAACCCGCACGCCTTGCGGCACTGGATCCTAAATCCAGCGCGTCTGCCAATTTCGCCACTCTCGCGTCAGAGCCTCGCCATCGACGGCTAGCTCTTTTCGCTCGCTACGCAGTCTACAGACGATCTGCCCTGCCTACGAATCGACTCACTGGCGGAGACAAAGCAGCCAAAAATAAAGCGTTTCATTCGCCCTGCTGTTCGAGGAGTCGATCCAGATTGCCGCAGCCGTGGGGATCGCGCGGCGGCCACGTGGCCAAGAGCAGTTCGTGGAGCGTGTCCAGCGAGGAATCGTTGCTCAGCCGTGCGAATCTGATTTCCAAAGTGTGGACGCATTCGGCAGGGGGATGTGTGCGATTCCACTGGTGTGCGATGGCCGCCGCGATGCTGGCTGAAAAAATGCGAGCCGGCGGGCGAGGCAACTCCCAGAAGATTTTGTGCCAGCGGTGGTGTGGCAGCGACGAAAATCCACCGGCCGGCTGGAGGGGTTCGACTCCACGCCCTTGGCGGAGCACGTCAACGATATGACCGCTGGCAAGTTGGGCGCGGCTGTAGACCCACTGCTCTTGGCGGAGCACTTGGCCAAACATGTTCCAATCTTGATGAAGGCCCGTGAGCCGCACTGCAGAGGCAAGTGGAGCAGGCAGGGGAGAGTGCCTAAACGGATTATTGTGGTGAGCAAAGCTTGCAATTGCTATAGCTCCACATCCGGCGCACAACCAGTCGGCCAACGGCTTGGCACGAGCCATCGTATTTTCTTTTGTGCCTTTTTTGGGGAGTGTTTCAGGCCCCTCAGACGCATGCCTGCGATCAGCCAGCCAGCCCCAGAATTCTGTCGGCACAACAGCCAGCCACGCCGCCATTCCCACAGGGCCAAAGATGCCAACGGACATCAGCACGCAGATTGCGAGATGAAACGAAAGAAATAGGGCCACCAGCGACAGTCGGACGCTCGGTAGCGGCCATGCAATGAGCAGGCACGGCCCGACCAACTCGATTGCCAAAACGCTCCACGTGATGAGTTTTGCCAGCGGAGCAAACGATCCAACCACGCTGCCCCAATGCGTGCCGTGGTCGTGCACGGAGAGGGCATATGAAAACGCATCCCCGGAGAACCACGACTCGTTGCATTTAGCGAGACCAGCCGACACGTAGACCGCAGCAATCTGCAGTACGATCGCGACGGTTGCCGCTGAGAAAATCTGGCAGACAGGCCCGCTGCTATCTCGGGATGCGTGATCTCGCCTCCAGCAGGCATCCAGCGACCACGCCGCTGTGAGCGGCAAAAACATTCCCCAGAAGAGGAGGCAGATCAGCCAGAGGTCCCCTGCGTTGGTGGCCGGGGCCGTGCGACGCACCACGCTGACCACCGCCACCCATGCTACCACGGTTGCCCATCGGCCGCCCCAGCCAACGGCCAAGGCAACACCGGCGACGCCCTCCAGTGCAAGGACGACTCCGCTCCACCATGTGGCATCCACACAGAATGCCAGCGACCAGGCGCAGGGATCGGATAAGTAGACCCTCAACACCCTCAGTGGAAACATCCCGTCGGCGCCAAACATGAGCGTGAAATCGCGCGTTCGCAAGAGGGCGTCAGCGCAGACGATGAGACCCAATGCCAGACGAAACACGGCTAGACTGCGAGCGTCGAGCGAAAAAGCGCGGCCCAGCCAGGAGTTCATTGCAGTCAGCATCAGAGCATGCAGAAGGCCTATGGCCACACCTGAAAAGTCATAAGGCGGGCGTGTGCCTGAGTGTTTCTTGAAGGAATCGTTGGATCAAACTACAACATTGAAGGCAGTTTGATCGAGTCCAAACCACGCTGCGGCAGTGGCCCGCCCGCCGCAACACAGGAGCCATAACAACCGATGACGCACATTCCCTTGGTGGTGTTGGGGGGAGGTCCTGGGGGCTATGCCGCCGCATTTATGGCCGCGGACCTCGGCATGGAGGTGGCGATCGTAGAGCGAGACAGCCGTTTGGGTGGCACCTGCTTGCTGCGTGGCTGCATTCCCTCGAAGGCGTTGCTACACGTTGGCCGAGTGTTGGCTGAAACCCGAGAAATGGAGGCATGGGGCATCCACTTCCAGCGGCCATCCATCGATATCAATGTGCTGCGAGGTCACAAGGAACAGGTGATTTCGACGCTTACCGGTGGCTTGTCGCAACTCGCTCGACGTCGCAAGGTGACGGTGTTTCACGGCAACGCCAGATTCGCCGACTCCTCCACGCTTGAGATCGCGGCCTCGGAGCCCGGTGGGGCCAGTCAGACGCTCACGTTTGATCACTGCATTCTGGCCTCCGGCTCGCGGCCATCCCGAATTTCAGCGTTCGATCTGCCGACGCCTCGAGTGATGGATTCCACCAAGGCGTTGGAAATGGCCGACATCCCAGAATCGCTGCTCGTGATTGGGGGAGGCTATATCGGTCTCGAAATGGGAACTGTGTACGCCGAACTGGGCTCCCGGGTGTCGGTTGTAGAACTCACCGACACGCTTTTGCCGGGAGCCGATCGCGATTTAGTGAAGCCTCTGTCGCAGCGGCTCGAGAAGCTTTTTGAGAGCATTCTGCTCCGCACGAAGGTGACAAAACTGGAAGACCGTGGCAACTCAATTTTGGTGCACTTGGAAGACGCCGAAGGAGCCACTACACGGGAGTTTGCACGGGTACTCGTGGCGGTGGGCCGCCGTCCAAATTCTGATGGCATTGGTTTAGAAAACACAGCTGTCGTGGTCAGCCCCAAGGGATTTGTAGAAGTGGACGCCCAGCAGCGCACCGCCGACCCTAAGATTCTGGCTATCGGTGACGTCTGCGGAGAGCCAATGCTAGCCCACCGGGCGAGCCATCAGGGCAAGGTGGCCGTCGAGGCATTGCACGGCGATCCGGCCCTCTTCCAACCCCGCGCAATTCCTGCGGTTGTGTTTACGGACCCGGAGATCGCCTGGGCTGGCCTCACCGAGCAGGAGGCCACTGCACAGGGCCGCGCTGTGGAAATCAGTCGGTATCCTTGGGCGGCCAGCGGCCGGGCGCAGGCGCTTGGTCGCACCGAGGGCATGACCAAGATTCTCGTGGATCCCGAAACTGACGCGTTGCTGGGCGTGGGCATGGTGGGGGCCGGCGCTGGCGAATTGATTGCCGAAGGCGTTTTGGCAATTGAAATGGGCTGTTCGGCCCGGGACCTAGCCGAAACGATCCACCCGCATCCAACGCTCGGCGAAACGCTGGCTTTTTCGGCCGAAAACTATTTCGGCCTCGCCACAGAGATCTACCGACCTCGCACCCCATCCCATGAGCAGGCTGTTGAAAAATAGTCGTTGTCCAACCGGGTGAGCCAGAACTCGGGCTTTACGCCCATCTACGCGGTCGGAATAATGAGAAAAGTCGTGCCCACCTTTCCGGAGACCCTCCATGGCCAGCCCCGACATCGATCAAACCGGTAGCGAAGTTGAGCCAGGGCAGCCTTTACCATTGGGGGCCCATGCCCACATGTCGATTGGGCAGGTCACCGACAGCACGACGGGGCAACCCGTGCCCGTGGATGGCACATCGGTCGTTGATTCGGATCCATCGGAAACCCGGGAGTGGTTGGATTCACTCCGCTATGTCGTCAATAGTCGGGGCGGCGACAGGGCAAGCTATCTCTTGCACGTGATCGAGCAGGAAGCCTACCGGCTCGGCGTGCCGATTCCGTTCTCGACGACCACTCCGTACATCAACACGATTCCGTCCGACCGACAGCCGCCGTTTCCCGGAAACCGCGAGATCGAGCGACGCATCAAGAGCATCATTCGCTGGAATGCGATGGCGATGGTGGTGCGTGCCAACAGGGAAGACAAAAGCATCGGCGGCCACATCTCCACGTACGCATCGGCGGCCACGCTCATTGAAGTTGCTATGAGCCACTTCATCCGTGGTCGGGGAGACGATTTCTCCGGTGATCAAGTTTATTTTCAGGGCCACTCGTCGCCAGGCATTTACTCGCGGGCGTTTCTGGAAGGCCGCATCTCAGAAAAGCAGTTGGAGAATTTTCGTCGCGAGTTGGCCGAAGGAGGCGGGCTGTCGAGCTATCCGCACCCGTGGCTCATGCCCGAGTTCTGGGAGTTTCCAACGGTGTCGATGGGCTTGGGGCCGCTGATGGCCATCTATCAGGCGAGGTTCAATAAGTATCTGCAGGATCGCGGCATCAAAGACACCAGCAAGCAACACGTTTGGTGCTTCATCGGCGACGGCGAGTGCGACGAACCCGAAACGCTCGGCGCCATTTCGCTGGCGGCCCGCGAGGGACTCGACAACCTCATCTTTGTCATCAACTGCAACCTGCAGCGGCTGGACGGACCCGTGCGGGGCAACGGCAAAATCATTCAGGAACTGGAAGGTGTTTTCCGGGGTGCCGGTTGGAATGTGAGTAAGGTGATCTGGGGCGAGGAATGGGATGCCCTCCTGGCAAAGGACGAAAAAGGGTTGCTCGTCAAGCGGATGAACGAGGTGGTCGACGGGCAGTACCAGAAGTATGTGGTCATGCCCGGCAGCTATATTCGTGAGCACTTCTTTGGGGCCGATCCGGAATTGTCGGAGATGGTGGCTCACCTCTCTGACGAAAAATTGAAAAAACTCCGCCGTGGCGGCCACGACCCCGAAAAGGTCTACGCAGCGTACGACGCGGCGATGAAATGCCACGGCAAGCCAACGGTGATTATTGCCAAAACCATCAAGGGCTACGGCTTGGGCGAGGTGGGCGAAGGTCGCAATGTCACTCACCAGCAGAAGAAGCTCAACGAAGAAGAGTTGCGTGCCTTTCGCACCCGTTTTGGGATTCCGATTTCCGACGACGAGGTGGCTCAGGCCCCCTTCTATCGCCCGCCCGATGATTCACCGGAAATCAAGTATTTGCGGGAGCGTCGCGAGGCGCTCGGGGGTGCTGTGCCAAGTCGGCCGAAGCATTCGCCACTGCTCAAAACGCCATCCCTAGACGACTACCGGGCGTTCATTGACAAGAGCGCCGGCCGCGAGGTGTCCACAACCACTGGCGCCGTTACGCTCATGGCTTCGCTGCTCAAGGATCAATCGATCGGCAAATACATCGTGCCGATCGTGCCGGACGAATCTCGCACGTTCGGTATGGATCCCCTCTTCAAGCAGTGCGGCATCTACGCGCATGGCGGGCAGCTCTATGAGCCGGTCGATTCAGATCAGTTGCTCTACTACCGCGAGGCAAAGGACGGGCAGATCTTAGAGGAGGGCATCACAGAGGCCGGCAGTATGTCCAGTTTCATTGCTGCCGGTACGGCGTATTCGAGCCACGGCGTGCCGATGATACCGATCTTTATTTACTACTCGATGTTTGGCTTTCAGCGGATCGGCGACGAGATCTGGGCCGCAATGGATGCCCGGGCTCGCGGCTTTTTGTTGGGCGGTACTGCTGGCCGCACCACGCTGGCTGGGGAGGGGTTGCAGCATCAAGATGGCAACAGCCAGTTGTTTGCGATGGCCTATCCTACTGTGAAGGCTTACGACCCCGCGTTTGTCTACGAGACAACCGTAATCATGCTCGACGGCATGGATCGGATGTATGCCAAGGGGGAAGATTGGATTTACTACATCACCGTCTACAACGAAAACTACGAGATGCCCTCGATGCCTCCCGGTTGCGAGGAGGGGATTCTCAAGGGTATGTATAAACTGCGGGACACGGAGGCCAAGCCGCCACAGGGCAAGCCATTGTCGTCAAAGGTGCCGCAAGTGAAAGTGCCGCAGGGCAAGGCGATGCCGCGGGTGCAATTGATGGGTTCGGGCGCAATTTTGCGAGAGGTGCTTCGGGCTGCCGATCTCTTGGCCGAGCAGTTTGGTGTTGCCAGCACGGTGTGGAGTGTGACGAGCTGGAAGGAGTTGCGACGCGAGGCTCAGGAGTGCCGTCGCTGGAATATGTTGCACCCGCAGTCAAAGCCGCGGAGGAGCTATTTGGAGCACACGCTGGCAAAGGCCGATGGCGTGTTTGTGGCGGCCAGCGACCATGTGCGTGGCGTGCCCGAGCAACTCGATCCGTGGGTGCCAGGTGGGCTCTTTGTGTTGGGTACCGATGGGTTTGGCCGCAGCGATACGCGGGGCCCGCTGCGTCGGCATTTTGAAGTGGACGCCGAGTGCATTGCGATCGGCAGCCTCTCGCGATTGGCTGCGGTGGGTGCCATTGGGCCGGATGTTGTGGCTGAAGCCATTACGCGGCTGGGCATCGATCCGGATAAAGTCGATGCTGCCTCGGCGTGAGTTGGTCTACCCGACGTTGAATGTCCCGAATGGTCTTGCTCTGAAAAAAATAGGAAACAGTCTTTCGCCATGGCCACTGAATTCAAGCTGCCCGATTTGGGTGAAAATATTGCCTCGGGCGATGTCGTCACGGTGTTTGTGTCTGCTGGCGACGTTCTCAAGCCAGGGCAGCCGCTTCTCGAGGTGGAAACCGATAAGGCCGTGATTGAAGTGCCTTGTCCGCCGGGTGGCCGCGTGGTCAGCGTGCTTGTAAAAAAGGGGGACACTGTCAAAGTGGGGCAGGCACTCGTCACGCTCGACTCGGCAGTCGCTGGCGTAAATGTGCCTGCCGTGGCCAAGCCTGCCCCGGCCAAGCCTGCCCCGGCCAAGCCTACGGCGGCCACGCCTGCGGCGGCCGTTCAGGTTGCTGCTGCGCCCGCTGCCCAGGGAGTG
>Ga0194035_1000624_pt1 | contig 19822 bp, 15 predicted proteins | sample JunL2320m_MetaG_FD_148680 | JGI IMG/M metagenome (GOLD analysis project Ga0194035, IMG submission 148680) | Anoxic zone freshwater microbial communities from boreal shield lake in IISD Experimental Lakes Area, Ontario, Canada - Jun2016-L239-20m | ecosystem: Environmental > Aquatic > Freshwater >...
CTTCGGCGAGACGCAGGTCCGCGGCATCGGAAGACAGGCTCTCGAAGGGCAGCACGGCAACTGCGGGCGGCCCCGCCAGTGCGGCTGGCGGCCGGGTGAAGGTCCAGATGGTTGTCGCGGCGGCCAAGACGGCGAGCAGCAGCACAACGGCTGCTACGGCGCGGCGACGACCGTGCGCCGCGCGCAGGGATGGAGGCTTCGTCGCATCCATCACAGCCGGAGATACGGACGTCGCCGACACGACTGAGGCGGGAACTGGTGCGGGGGTGGGCAGAATGATCCTGCCGGTCGCGGCGATGCGGTCGCGCAGCGCCTGTGTCTCAGGCGACGGTTCGACGCCGAGTTCATCGTGCTATAGCTTGCGCAGCTTGTCGTAATGCTTGAGCGCCAGCGGCCTCTCGGCCTCCGCCTGATAGGCCTCCATCAGTTGGCGGTGTGAAGCTTCGCGCAGCGGGTCGGCCTGCACCAGGCGCTGCGCGATCTCGATGCGCGGCTGGCCCGAGAGCATTGGCGCAAGCCGGTCCATGGCCGCGACATACTTGCCCTGATAGTCCTCGCGGCGATGGTGAAGCCAGTCCTCGAGTTCCGGTTCGCTCGCGCGGACATCAGCCAGGAATGGCCCCCGCCACAAGGCGAGCGCCGCCTCGAGCGAAGGGCGTGTGGCGCCGCGCACCTCGTTGAGGAAGGCTTCGGTATCAAGCTTCACCTGCGTTGGATGTAGGGCGATGGTCGCATCGGTCGCGGCGAAGAAGCGCGCGTCCTGACCGCCAAGCTCCTTGCGCAGGACGGCGAGCGCCTGGCGCAGGCTGCTGCGCGCCTGCTCCTCGCCATGTTCAGCCCAGAGTTGGCCTGCCAGCGCCTCGCGGCTCATGTTGCGACCGGGTGCGGAGGCCAGCATCGCCAGCAGCAGCCGATTCTTCTTGCTGCCGATCTCAACCTGCTGGCCCTGAGGATCGATCAACTGGAACGGCCCGAGAAGCCTGAGCGAAAAACATCCGGTTTCGACAACGTCCGGATGCTCTGCGGGCGCTTCGTGTTGAGATTCGTTCCCCGAATTTCCTGGCAGGATCATTTTTTACGCTTCTTTTGCGGCACTCGGAGGCGGCATTTTATGGCGGCCTGCTAGCTTCTGGTTTGGGGAAACGCACGTTTGGAGGCACGGCAGATCACATAAATATCTCTCAATTCAGATGAGCTGACAATCGCCAACGCGGTCTCTACGACTGCGGGACTCAATCGACAATTCACGCTTCTCCAACGCCCGGCGTCAGCGCCGGACGCAGGAAGTCCTGCACCCTCGATCAACTGTCTCAACCAACTGGAGGATACCAATGCATCTCAACGCCATTGCCGCCTGCCTGCTCGCTGCGGCACAACGCTCACTGCAAACCCGCATCCTGCCCGCCGCTGCGGCCGCACTGGCGGTGGGCGAGCTGTACACCACGTCCAGTGCCGAAGCCGCAAGCGCGCCGGCCATCGGCGGAGGCTACACCAATGCCATCGCCATCCCCGTCAGTGATCCCGCCGTCAAGGAGATCGCCGGGGCCCTGTTCAAACCCGAGGGCGCCGGACCCTTCCCGGCGGTCGTCTACATGAGCGGTTGCAACGGGCTCAATTTCCCGCCGGAGATCCAGCAGGAAAAGCGGGTGATCGACAACAACCTGTCCAAGGGAATCGCCACGCTGATCGTCGACCCCTTCACAGCACGCGGTGAGAAGGATGGCGCCTGCGACAAGCTCGACGTGCCGGGGTTCACCCGGGGTGGCAACGACGCCGTCGCGGCGGTGAAGGTCCTGAAATCAATGCCAGACATCAATCCCGCCAAGATTTTCCTGCAGGGCTACTCCTACGGCGCAATCGCATCGCTCTACGCGACCGACACCAATACGCCGGGAGATCACGACACCACGATCGCCGGGCTCATTGCCTACTATCCCTACTGCTATGACAATGTCAGCCCGTCGGTACCCACGCTCGTTCTCATCGGCGAAAAGGACGACTGGACTCCCGCGGCAGCCTGCCAGGCCGTCAAGGGCAAGGTCAATTTCGACCTGGTCGTCTATCCCGGTGCGACGCATGGCTTCACCGAGCCATTCGAGAAGCCCTTCGACGTCGATGGCCACCATCTAGCTCATGACGAGGCAGCAACGAAAGATGCGGAGCAGCGCGTTGAAGTCTTCATTGACTCCCGCCTGAATTGACAACTGACACATGACACTCGACCGCCGGGCACATCACGTGCCCGGTGGGTTGTGTTAATAGCATCTCTCCAGCGGCAGCCTTGCCGAGGAACGTCACGGCGGGCTCGGTAAGAGCACAAATTGATGGAATAACTTATTGTTTAATTTCAATAAGATAGAAGCTATCTTCTTCACTCCGCATGGTGTACCCTGATCGTCCAGCACGGAGCGGGATGGACACTCCATTAGCCCATGACCGAGCCACTGGAGTGCCAGTCTTGCTTAACCCAGATGATGGGTCGGCGGGATGCCATGGACAGGCGTTGCAATCGCCTCCTGCCGTGCCTTCAGCTGCAGCGCCAGGAACTGCGAGTAATGACGTGACTGGTGCAGGTTGCCCCCGTGGAACCACAGCGCATCTTGCTGGGTGGGTTTCCACATGTTGCGCTGCTCGCCGACCCATGGTCCAGGATCCTTGGTGGTACTGGAGCCGAGACCCCAGCACTTGCCAACCTTGTCGGCAACATCCTTGCCGATCAGGTCAGCCGCCCAGCCATTCATCGAACCATAGCCCGTGGCGTAGACGATGACGTCAGCCGGCAGGTGGGTGCCATCCTCGAGCATGACGCCGGTCTCGGTGATCTCCTTCACCTGGCCATGTGCAAGCTTGATCTTGCCATCGATGATCAGTTGGCTCGCGCCGACATCGATGTAGTAGCCCGACCCGCGCCGGAGATATTTCATGAACAGACCCGAGCCGTCGTCACCCCAATCGAGCTTGAAGCCGGCCTTCTCGAGCCCGGCATAGAACTCAGCATCCCTTTCTCGCATCTGATCGTAGAGGGGGATCTGGAATTCATGCAGGATGCGATAGGGAAGGCTGGCGAATATCAGGTCGGCCTCGTTCGTCGTCATGCCGCTGCGCACGGCCTTTTCGGAATAGAGTCCGCTAAGCCCGACATCCATCAAGGTATCGGACTTCACGATGTGGGTCGAGCTGCGCTGGACCATCGTCACGTCCACATCATTCTCCCACAGCGCCGCGCAGATATCATGGGCGGAGTTGTTGGAACCGATCACGACCGCGCGCTTGCCCTTGTAGGCATCGGGCCCCGGATGCTTGGAAGAATGGTGCTGGTCGCCCTCGAACTTTTCCATGCCGGGATATTTCGGCAGATTGGCCTTGCCAGACATGCCGGTTGCGAGAACCAGTTGCTTGGGCCTCAGCACCACCTCCTCGCCGTCACGGTCGACGACGACAGTCCATTCCTTTGTGGCCTCGTCAAATCGGGCAGACTTTGCCGTGGTCTTGGACCAATAGTTCAGCTCCATGATCTTGGTATACATTTCCAGCCAGTCGCCGATCTTGTCCTTGGGCGCGAACGCGGGCCAGTTGGGCGGAAACGGCAGATAGGGAAGGTGATCGTACCAGACGGGATCATGCAGGCAGAGGGACTTGTACCTGTTGCGCCAGCTGTCGCCGGCGCGCGCGTTCTTCTCGATGATGATTGTCGGCACGCCCAGCTGGCGCAGCCTGGCGCCGAGCGCGATGCCGCCCTGGCCGCCACCCAGTATCACCACATAGGGCTGCATGCTGTAGCCCAGTTCACGCGCTTCCGCCTCGCGCTCTTCCAGCCACGTGGGCCGGTGCTTCGCGGCGCCGTGCTTGGCGCCCAGCGGACGATCAAAGCCCAAAGACTCCTCATGGCCCTTCAGCTCAACCATCGTGGTCAGCAGTGTCCATATCTTTCCGCCGCGCAGGCGGATGAGGCCATGGCCCCGCGCAACGGCCGTTTCGAAGCTGATCCAGGCAGTGATCACCCCGCCCTCTTCACTTGCGCTCTCGCCCTCGGCGATCTGCCAGTTTGACGGCTTGCAGGCCGCAAGCTGGTGGCGCAGCATGTCGGCAATCTCCGCCTTGCCTTCCATGGTTTTGATGTTCCATGTGAAGGTAACGAGATCGCGCCAATAGCAATCATCTTCGAACATGTTGGTGACGGCGTCGACGTCACCTGCAGCCAGTGCTGCGCCGAAAGTCTCCAGAAACGCCGCGACTTTCCCGGTCGCCGTTATATCGAGCATGGTAACCTCCCTCTTATCAAGCTGATGACAGACTGCACAGCTCAATATCCAGATGCAATGTCCAGATGCAAATCTGTCCTCGACGATATGTTCGGCAGGTGAGCTGCTCTCCGTCCTTGGATATCCATCGGTCTATGGAGGAAAGGATGTGGACCGGCGTCGCCTTCATTGCAAAGACGGTTGAGGATTGGATCAAGAGCTCACGCCTGATTGCCCTCGCGCGTGGCGGCTGATGGTGCAACTTGCTGGGAACCATAAGCTTGGCCACCATCAAGGAAATCGCAAAACTGAAACATCCACCCCTAATGCGTCAGCCACGGGCTGCGCATGACACGACTCGTGCCTCAGATCGTGCATGCGATACTGACTGGAAGTCTGGCTGCTGGATTGACGACGGCAAATGCGTTGCAACCGCTTCCGCCGCAACGCCGGCATCATGCATTTCGAAAGGCTTCTTACCCGGACGTTCTGATGGCATAGCGTGCCCCTTTCGAAGGACACCGCCCGCAGGCGCACAGGCAGGTCACGGCAGCAAACTGACCGGTCGCTGCAGTTGCCGAGCATCCGCTCGCAGAGCCTCCTCTCAAAAAACCGTCTCCAGCAGACCTCAAGCAGCAGGTGCACAGTCCGCGTTGGGATGGAACTGATGCGACAGCTCATCCAGCACCGATGTCCTCCACGCGAAAGCGATGAACCCGGAAACTGACGTCAATACGGTCCGCAGTTGCGCCCCTGACAACCGCGCTCATGCCTCCTGACTTGAGCGCAACACAAGGAACCGAACGGCCGGATCAGGTAGAATACAACTATTATGTTTACATTTCAGCAAGATAGATGTTCGCAACTCCATTCTGCATGGTGCGCAATCTGTTGATCAAGACACTCGGTGTTGGAGCTGGCATCGACTGAATGGGGGCAAGGCACTCATCTGCAGCGCTTCTGGTTCGGACGGCGACCATGGCCTACTGCTTGCTCAACTCACACGATCTTTGACCAAGCGGACAATTTCTGCAGACGGATTAGTTGACTTTGTTCGGTTTTCGCTGCTTTGCTGGAGCTGCTGCTCAGGACAGCAATAACGACACTCACACAAGAAGAGAGATTAGACTGTGGCTACAGGTAAGGTTAAGTGGTTCAACGAGACCAAGGGTTATGGCTTCATCGCGCCGGACGGCGGCGGCAAGGATGTGTTCGTCCACATCAGTGCTGTTGAGCGCGCAGGTTTGCGTTCGCTCGCCGAGAACCAGGCTGTCTCTTACGAAATCGTGGCCGACCGTCGTTCCGGTAAGGAATCCGCCGATCAGTTGCGCGCGCTCTGATCGCTGCTGATACTTGATCCAGCCGCGCCTGCGGCCGAACCAAATCAGAACACGCGCTCCGGATACGGGGCGCGTGTTTTGTTTCTGCGACACAGTTCACCGACTGGCGGGCTCATCCCGGCTCTGCCACCGGACTCAAATTTGAAAGCATACTGTCGGTCTTTGTCACGGTGATCGAATCCATCCACCACGCCGCGGCTCTGCGCATGTTCAACGACTGAGATGAGCGCTACAATACTCATCGTCATTTCGTCCGACCCGCCAATGATCCCAGATGTTTGGACTTTGTGATGCCAACAAACTCACGTTGACGTCTTCACGTCATTCAATCGATAGAACCCAATCCTGTCTATCGTCATCACCACGTCTATCGGGGTTCACGTCCCACATGGTGCACCAGATCTGCCGAGCAAAAGCGAATTCGAACAGGATCGTCGCAGTGTCGTCTGTGGTGCTCGCAACAAACTGAAGCACAAGTCCGGGCTCATTCATGGTTCGACCAGGTGCCAGAATGTTGACAGTGCGGCACAGCTTGTCTGCGGAAGATAACCGCCATTCCTAAATGAAACGGGTCCGAAGGATGGACTCCAGGTTGCCAAGTCTAGGTGACCTGCAACTGCCCGCGGCATGCGCTCCAATCGGAAATGCCGATGCTGTCATAGCCGAAGAATATGTAGGCACCGATGCGGTTTCTTGAGAAGCGAAACCCGCCCTTGGGTAAACGACGGCGCTCATGCGAGACCGCCCCGCATCTTTCGCTTGTTCACCCAGGCGGTGATCAGCCGGTCGGCGATGATGCCGATGAAGGCGATCACCAGGCCGGCCACGATGCCGCGGCCTGAATCCGCCTTGGCCAGCGCCTTGAAGATTTCCTGCCCCAGGTCACGCGTGCCCACCATGGCGCAGATAATGATCATCGACAGCGCCAGCAGTATGGTCTGGTTGATGCCCAGCATGATCTCCGGCATGGCGACGGGAAGCTGCACGTGGCGGAACAGCTGCCATCGCGTGCAGCCGGCCACCTGCCCTGCCTCGACAAGTTGGGAGGGCACTTGCCTGAGCCCGTGGTTGGTGTAGCGCACGGCGGGCACGATGGCGAAGGCCACGGTAGCGATCAGCGCCGTCACATCGCCGACCCGAAACAGCATGACCACGGGAATGATGATGCAGAACATCGGAATGGTCTGCAGCGTGTCGATGATTGGCAGCACAAAGGATTGAACACGGTCGCTGCGCGAAGCCCAGATGCCCAGCGGAATGCCGATGATGCAGGCGACCAGCGTGGCAGCACCGGCAAGGTAGAGCGTCTGCATGGCGGGAACCCACAGGCCCGAGGCGGCAGCGAAGAAACCGAGAAAGCCAACCAACAGCGCCAGCCGCCAGCCACCAAGCCGCCAGCCCAATGCCACGATCACCAGCAGCACGCCCAGCCACGGCAGCGACTCAAACCCGGCGCGCATCGGGTTCAGGAAGTTGAGCAGCACGAAGACACGCACCGCCTCGATGGTGTCAAACATGTGCAGGGTGAGCCAGTCGACACCCGCTTTCCACCACGGCGCCGTGGTCAGTGTAAGCGACTTGGGGAAGGTGGCGAGCGCCGGAATGACGAGCGCTAAGATGGTGGTGACCGCCAGCAAACCCACCGCGATGATGAGGTTACCATGTCGCGCCCATGTGCCTTCCGCTATCGCGATGGCCGGCTGCCGGTGGGCGATCGCCTGGCTCAACCGGTCTAGCACGATGGCGATGATGACAATGGCGAGGCCCGCCTCCATCGCCTGGCCGATCTTCAGGGCCCGCAGCGCCAGCAGAACGTCATAACCCAGGCCACCCGCGCCGATCATGGAAGAGATGATCACCATGTTGAGGGCCAGCATGATGACCTGGTTGACGCCGATCATCAGCGATGGCTTGGCGGAGGGAATGAGTACGCGCCAGAGCTTCTGGCGCCTCGTGCACCCCGCCATGTCGGCGAAATCCTTGATTTCGGAGGGCACCTTGTTCAACCCCAGCAGCGTGGCGCGCACCATGGGCGGCGTCGCGAAAAGGCCGGTGGCCAGCAGCGCCGACACCGGGCTCGCGCCATAGAGCAGCAGCATGGGAATGAGATAGGCGAAAGTCGGAATGGTCTGCATCAGGTCAAGCGCTGGCGTGATGAGCCAGCCGTCGAAGCGCGGCGAGCGATAGCTCCAGATCCCGACTAGCAGTCCGGTAATGACGCAGAAGGGCACGCAGATGACGATCAGCGCCAGCGTCAGCATGGCGTTGTTCCACACGCCGAATAGCGCGAGTGCGAAGAAGCCGCCGCCGCACAGCAGCGCCAGTCGCCACCCGCCGTTGATGTATCCGAGCCAGCCCATGACGCCCACCACGCCCAGCCACGACAGGCGGGGCAGCACGGTCGCCTCCGGTCCGCTGCCCAGCTTGAAGCCCTTGGCCAGCAGATTGAAGGCAAAGCGCAAGGGAACATCCATGATGGCGGCAAGCGAACGGGTGAACCAGGTGAGGTTCACCTTCATCCACGTCATGACGGCACCGATCCAGTCCTTGAACGGGATGACGGCGGCATCGGGATAGGTGGTCAGTGACGGAAGCTTCTCACGCAGCAGGAAAACGAGCACCGCCGCCGCGACGGCAATGAGGACGATATACTGGCCGGGATTTTCCGCCTTCCGGATGCCGGGTGCAGGACTGGCCGTTACGTCGGTCACGCGCCCGCCCCCCGTCCCTTGCCGGTCAGCACGTCGATCACGGCGCGCGGCGTCACCTCGCCGATGATCACGCCTGCCACATCCTCGACTGCGAAGGGCTTGGCGGATTCAACGATCTCGACAGCGAAGCTCTCGATTTTTGCGGCGGCCTTCACACGTCGCAGGGACGACGCCACAGGCGAGGCCGGCAGCATGATGCCGCCCGCCGACAGCACCCTGGCGCGGTTGACGTCCTGGGTGAACTTGGCGACGTAGTCCGTGGCGGGGTTGCTCACCACCTCCTCCGGCTTGCCGATCTGGATGATCTCGCCATCCTTCATGATGGCGATGCGATCGGCGAGCCTGATTGCCTCGTCGAAATCATGGGTGATGAAAACGATGGTTTTCTTCAGCACGCCCTGCAGGCGGATCAGCTCGGCCTGCATCTCGCGGCGGATCAGCGGGTCGAGTGCCGAGAAGGGTTCGTCGAGGAACCAGATCTCAGGCTCGACGGCAAGCGATCGTGCGATGCCCACGCGCTGCTGCTGGCCACCGGAGAGTTCAGCCGGGAAGCGGCGCTCGCGGCCCCTGAGGCTGACGAGATCGATCATCTGCATGGCGCGCTCCTCGCGCGTCTTGCGGTCAACGCCCTGGATCAGCAGCGGGAAGGCCACGTTGTCGAGAACGTTGAGATGCGGAAGCAGCGCGAAGTGCTGGAACACCATGCCCATCTTGTGACGGCGGATGTCGATCAACTCGGCTTCCGTCATCTTCAGCAGGTTCTGCCCGTCGACGGTGAGTTCCCCCGCCGTCGGCTCGATGAGGCGCGACAGGCAGCGCACGAGCGTCGACTTGCCGGAACCTGAAAGCCCCATGATGATGAAGGTCTCGCCCTCGCGTACCTCGATCGATACGTTGCGGACGGCCCCTACAAGATGGGCTCTTTCAAGATCGGCAGTGGTGACCTTGCCTTCATGGGAGGCAAGGAACTGTGCTGCATTCGGGCCAAACACCTTCCACAGATTGTGGCAGGACAGCTTGACTGGGCGCGGCAATGCCGCGCCCGGGTCCGTCTTGTTCATTCAAGATACCAGGGCGCGCATTACTGCGCCCAGGCCCTCCACTTGGCCTCGTTGGCATCAACCCAGGCGGCGGCAACCTCCTCGATGGACTTGCCATCGAGATCGACCTGGCCTGACATGGCATTCAACTCATTCGTGTCGATCTGGTAGGCCTTTGACACCTTGTAGGCGACGGGCCACTTGTCCTTCATGCCGCCCCATGAGTATTTCCAGATTTCGCCATGCGGCTTGCCGCAGTCATAGGCCTTGTCCGGATTCAAGCCCGCCTTGGGGTCGCTGTAGCACTCGGGCGAATACTCAGGGAACTGCACCCATTCGCCTTCATACTTGGCTGGCGCCCAGTGCGGCGAATAGATCCACAGCATGATTGGCGCCTTGCGCTGGTAGGCGGAATCGAGTTCCGCGAACATCGCGGCATCGGTGCCGGCGTGAATGACGGTGAAGGGCAGGTCGAGCGCCACGACACGCTCGTCGTCGAAGCCTTCCCACGTCACCGGTCCACCAAGGTAGCGGCCCTTGGGAGCCGTCTCGGCGGTGGAGAAAGCCTCCGCGCATTTCGGATCCTTCAGCGCTTCCCAGTTGGGAAGGCCGGGGCACTTTTCCTTCATGTAGAGGGGATACCACCACTCTTCCTTCGCCTTGGGGCCCAGCATGCCGAGGCGCTCGGTCTGGCCGGTGGCGTCGGAAGCCTTCATGGCCTCGCCCGCCGTGGTGTCCCAGTATTCCATGCCCACAGTCACGTCGCCGTTCGTCAGGCTGGTCGTCAGCGACGACAGGTAGTCGCCTGTCGGATACTCGACGGTGTAGCCGAGCTTTTCCAGAATATCGCCCAAAATTCGGGCATTGAGGTTCACGCTGGTCCAGTCGAACAGCGCGATCTTGATGGGATCGTTGGATTCCACCGCCTTGGCCGGTGCTGGCGCCAACGCCATTGCTGCAAGCGCAGCAACGGCCAAAACGCCTGATTTCCAGTTATTTTTCCTGCTCATTCGTTCCCTCTCCTGTTGCTGGCCGCTCTGTTTCCGACGGCCTTGGAGAACAATCTCGTCCCATGCGAGGCGATGTGTCAATCGCAGGTTTCCGGAGAAGTGCCCGCTCGGAACGCCACGGTGGATGATGACGTCAGTTGACGCTGCGTCGCTGCCGCGGCCCGAAACAACGCGTCAGGATACTTGGCGAGATGGCCTCAGCCCTTGTCCGCCGACAGCATGACGGTGAGCCAGCGCATCGATGGCAGGCGGCGGCACACGGTAAGCACCGCGACCAGGATCGGCACGCCGATGAAGGCGCCGGTCAGGCCCCAGAGCAGGCTCCACAGGAACACCATGAACATCACCGCGAAGGGCGACATCGACAGGGTCGAACCAGTCAGCACCGGCTCCAGGTAGCTGCCGATGATGAACTGCACGACGGTGAGGCAGACCAGAACGACAAGTGCGATCTGGAATGACTGGAACTGCGCCAGTGCGAACAGCGTCGGCAACAGCGTCGCCACCAGCGGTCCGATGAAGGGAATGTAGTTGAGCGTGAAGGCGATGGCCGCCCAGGCCGAGGGATGTTCAAGGCCCACCAGCCCGGCGACAAGCCAGACGATGGCGCCGGTGACGATGCTGGCGATGCTGCGCACCAGCATGTACTTGCCAAACTGGCCAGCCGTCTCGCGCCCCACCTCGATGAGGTCGACGCCGCCGAAGCGGCGGCCCGAGGCCACGATGCGCCGGGCAAGGTCCTCCACCTCGAGAAGGCCGAGCACCGCGAAGGCAAAGACCAGCATGGCGAAGCCCGCAAGCCCGTTGAGCCGCGACAGCGTGGTCTGAACCATGCCGACGATCCAAGACATGCTGAACATGTTCGCCATCTGGTCAGCGATCGGCACGCCGTGCCCTTCCAGCCAGTCGCTGGCGGTCTTGTACAGAGTCTGGAACTGGCTGCTGTTGCGGATCAGCCACTGGCCCACAACGCTCATGCCCCAGACGAACAGCAGCAGCAGCGCCACGATGGAAACCACCGTCACCAGGATGGTGATGAGGATCGCCAGCGACTTGGGCATGCGCGCCTGCAGCCAGGCCTGCAGCGGCCAGACGACCATCACGATGAAGATTGCGAAGGCCGCCGGCGCGAAGACCATCTCCCCCCATGACAAGGCACCGAGCAGCAGGATCGTGGTGCTGACAAGAAGCAGGCCGCCGATGGCGGTAAGCCCGGTGTCTGCGCCGCGGCCGGGGGACTTTCCATTCACGCGTGAGGCTCCTCGCTTGTGGGTCGGTGGGCTCAGGCCAATTTGAGGATACATGACACGATTTGGCAAGCGGCGTGCGCCATCCTGCGATCATTGGCATTTGCACGCCCGATGCACTATCGTGTTCACACCGAGGGACGGGGAATGCCGTGAATTACATCTCGAATGAATTCGTACTGCTGCTGGTGACCATCAATCCCTTTGCGTCGGTTCCGGTGTTCCTGTCGGTCACCGCGAAGATGACGCCGGCCGAACGCAACCGGACCGCACTCAGGGCCTGCCTCATCGCCAGCGTGATCCTGCTTTTCCTGCTGGCGCTCGGGCAACTGTTCCTCGAGAAGATCGGCGTCACCCTGCCCGCGCTCCGCATCGCGGGCGCGCTGGTTCTCCTCATTCTTGGGCTCCGCATGGTGTTCGGCGAGGTGCCGGGTGGCAGCCCGGAGAGCGACGCGCCGGCAGGCGACGTCGCGGTGTTCCCGCTGGCCATGCCGATGCTGGCGGGCGGAGGTTCCATCGCCGCCATCGTGGCGATGACCGACCACACGGTAAAGACGATCGCCGAGCAGGCCGTCACGGCCGTGGTGATGCTGGTGGTGATGGCGGTGATCTATGCCGTGTTGCGCTCTGCCGAGACGATCCAGAAGGCGATTGGCGATACCGGCACCAATGTGATGAGCCGCATCATGGGCCTGGTGCTGGCAGCCCTTGCGGTGCAGACCTTCTTCAGCGTCTTCGGGCCGCTGCTGGGAACGCACGTCTATCCCTGACCGGCTGCGGTGCGCGGCATGCGGATGTTGAGGAAGGCCAGCGCGATCACAACGAGCGGGCTCATGAAGCTGAACAGCGCATAGGGCGCATAGTGCCACGTCCCCACGCCCAGCGTCGCCGCCATGTAGGCACCGCAGCTGTTCCACGGCACGATGGCCGATGTGGGCGTGGCCGTGGCCCCCACGGCGCGTGACAGCACGACAGGCGCAAACCCCAGCTTGGCGAAGGCCGGCTTGAACATGCGGGCCGGCAGCACGATGGCGATGTACTGGTCCGCCGTCACCACATTGGCCGCGACCACCGAGCCGACCGTGGCGGTCATCAGCGCACCCGTCGACTTTGCGCGGTCGACGATGGGCTGGATCAGCCGGTCGAGCACGCCGGCCTTCTCCACCACGCCGCCGAAGGCCAGCGCGGTGATGACCAGCCAGATGGTGTTGAGCATGCTGTCCATGCCGCCGCGCGACACCAGCTGGTCGATGGCGGCATTGCCGGTTTCCGTCTTGTAGCCATTGGCGAGTGCCAGCCACACACCCTTGATGAGGCCGAGCACATGCGGCAGGTCCTGCGCATTGGCATAGGCGATGACCCGCTCGGGCGAACCCACCACCGCCACCACCCCGCCTGCCAGCGCGCCGATGAAGATCGCCGTGAATGGGGGCACCTTCAGCAATGCCAGCGCGGCCACCAGCACCAGCGGAATGAACAGCAGGGGCGAGGTGGGGAAGAATTCGCGGATGGCGACGATCTTGTCGGTGGCATCGAAGTCACCGGGCTTGCCCAGCCACCAGAACAGCACCAGCGACAACAGGAGCGCGATGGACGAGCTGAGCGCCGTCTCGCGGATATGCTCGTAAAGCCCGACGCCCACCGTGCCCGAGGCGAGGTTCGTCGAGTCCGACAGCGGTGATGTGGTGTCGCCGAAATAGGCGCCTGAGATGATGGCGGCAGCGGTGATGGCGGGGTCCAGCCCCATGTTGGCGGCAATGCCCATGAAGCCCACGCCGATGGTGCCCGCCGTGGTCCATGAGCTGCCGATCGAGGATGAGATGACCGCGCAGACGACCGCCGTCGTCAGGTAGAAATAATTTGGGCTGAGGATCTGGATACCATAATAGACCATGGCGACCAGCGTGCCGCTCATCGCCCAGGTGCCGATCAGCGCACCCACCGCCAGCAGGATGAAGACCGCACCGATCCCGGAGCTGACGCTGTCCACCGCTGCCTTGTTGAGGGCCGCCAGCGAATGGCCGCGCCGCCACGCCACGAGCACGGCGATCATGGTGGCCACGGTAAGCGCCACCTGGCTCGGCCCCGAGGCCCCGCCATCGCCGAAAAGGAAATAGGACAGGCCAACGAGAATGACGAGGCTCGCCACCGGAATGATGGCCTCGATCAGGCCAAGCGGCTGCGGCTGAACCTCGTCTTTCTCGCTCATCCCTGCGTCGGCTTAGAAGTCGACCGCGTCGCGGATGATCGGGCAGGTCATGCAGTGGCCGCCGCCGCGGCCGCGGCCAAGCTCGGAGCCGGAAATGGTGATGACCTCGATGCCTTCCTTCCGCAGCAGCGTGTTGGTGTAGGTGTTGCGGTCATAGGCATAGACCACGCCGGGCGAGGCGCAGACCAGGTTGGCGCCGCTGTCCCACTGGGTGCGCTCGCGCATGTAGGCGGTGCCGCCGGTCTCGACGACGCGCATCTTCTTGATGCCCAGCGCGCCCGCCACGGTCTCCACGAAGGTGCCCTCGTCCTTGCGCAGCTCCACGCCCGAGGGATGGCTGCTCGGACGATAGGAGAAGGCCGAGATGTGGTTGACGATGTCCGGGTAGAGCAGCACGCAGTCGCGGTCGGCGAAGGTAAAGACCGTGTCGAGGTGCATGGCGGCGCGCAGCTTGGGCATGGCCGCCACGATCACGCGCTCTGCCGCACCCTGCCTGAACAGCGACGCGGCAAGCTGGCTGATGGCCTGCCTGGAGGTGCGCTCGCTCATGCCGATCAGCACATTGCCCTTGCCGATGGGCATCACGTCGCCGCCTTCCAGCGTGGCAAGCCCGTGATCCTTGGTTGGGTCACCCCACCAGAAATTCACCTTGCCGGCGAAGTCCGGGTGGAACTTGTAGATGGCGGTGGTGAGGATCGGCTCCTCGTGGCGGGCCGGCCAGTAGAGCGGGTTCAGCGTGCAGCCGCCATAGATCCAGCAGGTGGTGTCTCGCGTGTAGAGCGTGTTAGGCAACGGCGGCAGAAGATACTCGGTTTCGCCCGCAGCCTCCCGGATGACCTTCAACGCCTCGCCGCCGATCTTCTCCGGGAATTCCTCGGTCGAAAGCCCCCCGATTAGCGTCTCGGCGAGATCGCGGTCGGACAGGCTGTCGAGATAGCTGCGGATCTCGTCGATGAGGCCAAGGCCCACCTGGTCCGGAACGATCTGGTTGTCGAAGATCCACTTGCGGGCTTCGGGGATGGCCATGGTCTCGGCGAGAAGATTGTGCATCTCGACGACATCGACGCCGCGGTCGCGCATCTTCTGCACGAAGTCGAAGTGGTCGCGCTTGGCGGTCTCGACCCACAGCACGTCATCGAACAGCAGCCGGTCGCAGTTGCTGGGGGTCAGGCGCTGGTGGGCGCGCCCGGGCGCGCAGACCATCACTTTCCGCAGCTGGCCGACTTCGGAATGGACGCCAAACTTCGTATCGCTGGACATGTTCAATGCACCTTTCGATTAGGGAGTGATGGCGCCGGACAGCAGCCCCCAGGCCCCGATGAGGCCCGCAGCTGCGGTAACGGCGAAGATGATAAGATCGCGCGGGGAGAACAGCGGCAACTTCCAGTCCTTGCGCGCCCAGACGTAGAGAATGGTGCCGGGCACGTAAAGAACGGCAACCAACAGCACGTATTTAAGACCCGCCGCGAGGAACATGAAGAGCACGTAGATGACCGCGATCCACGAGAAGATCTGGTCGCGCCCGCGCTGGTGCTCGACACCCTCATAACCCTCGCCGCTGCGCGCCAGCAGCACGCCATAGCCGGCAACGAGCAGATAGGGCAGCAGCGTGGTGACGCTCGTCATGTCGAGCATGAAGTTGAAGGCGTCGCGCGACCAGTAGGTCGAAATCACGAAAAGCGAGACGACCGCATTGGTCAGCCACAGCGCATTGGCTGGAACCCGGTTGGCGTTCTGGTTGCCGAAGATCTTCGGCATGTCCTTGGATTTCGACGCTGCGAACATTACCTCAGCGCAGATCAGCGACCAGGCGAGATAGGCGCCGAGCACCGAGATGAGAACGCCCACCGAGATGAAGATGGCGCCCCAGTGGCCGACGACCGATTCGAGCACGCCGGCGAGTGACGGCTGGCGAAGCCCCGCGACCTCTGACTGCATCATCGAGGCGTAGGGCAGAAGCGTGATGGCAACCATCAGGCCGGTGACCCCGACGAAGCCGAGGATCGTGGCGCGGCCCACGTCGGCGCGTGTCTTGGCAAAGCGCGAATAGACGCTCGCACCCTCGATGCCGAGGAACACGAAGACGGTGATCAACATGGTGTCGCGCACCTGCTGAAACAATGGCTTCACCGGCATGTCGGCACCGCCGAAGAAATTGTCGGCGAACTGCGCATAGTTGAACACGAAGATCAGCGCGATGATGGTCACGATGATCGGAACGATCTTGGCGACTGTCACGACCGAGTTGATGAAGGCCGCCTGCTCCACGCCCTTCAGGATCATGAAGTGGAAGGTCCAGATGCCGATCAGCGACACGACGATGGCGGTCACCGTGCTGCCGCCGCCGAACACCGGGAAGAAGGCGCCCAGCGTCGAGCCGATCAGCACCCAGTAGAACACATTGCCGAGGCAGGAGCCCAGCCAGTAGCCGAAGGCCGAGAGGAAGCCCATGTAGTCGCCGAAGCCCGCCTTGGCATAGGCGAACACGCCGGCATCGATGTCGGGCTTTCGTTCGGCCAGCGCCTGGAAGACGCGCGCCAGCATGTACATGCCGGTTCCGGCGATGGTCCAGGCGATCATTGCACCGAAGGGCCCTGTCGCGGCGCCAAAGCGCCCCGGCAGATTGAAGATTCCAGCACCCACCATCGAGCCCACCACCATGCCGGTGAGGGCCACGAGAGACATTTTTCCGGCTTGCGGCGATTGACTCACGTCGTTTTCTCCCTTTGCGCGGGTGGCGACCCGCAGGGCAGGTTTGTCCCGCCATTTTCTGCAAATCTTTAACTTTGGATTGACATGTTATGCAAGTGCCTGTGGTGACACACGGGCGTTAGGTTTTTGATCCCCTGCTGCTTCAGCGCGGGCCGAGCAAAGCCTGCAGCGCGACGAACAGGATGAGTGCAGCTGCCATGGTGAGCGTCGACACTTGCCATTGATGGGCTTGCGTCTCGAAGCGTGTCACGAGTATTGCGAGGCGCGGCGCCTGCCGCTCGATGACAGCGATGAACTGCGCTCCGATGTCTCCCGGCGAGAACCGGGGCAGCTGCGTTCCCGCCGCAGCGAGTCCCCACGCAACAACAGCGCCCGCTGCGATGGGCCATGCAAGTTCGAAAAGCACCCCGGGCGTCAGCGCATAGGTGGCGGAAACCCCCGTTACAGCTGCAAAAAGGCTCCACTGCAGCAGTGTTGCTGCAATTGCTGCGGCGATCCACGCGGCGGGTGACAGCAGGTCCTGCTTCGGGCCGCCCGCCGCCGCCCGCACCAGGCGCAGCAAATGCAGCATCAGCACCGTGCTGGATCCGATCTTCGAAGTGAAGAACTGGAACGTCTTCCACCCGCTCCATGCCGACCGGCAGATGATCAAGGACGTGAACTTCCACGTCTGCAAGGGCGAGGTTGTTGGCATTGCGGGGCTCATGGGTGCCGGTCGCACCGAACTCGCCATGTCGATCTTCGGTCGTGCCTATGGCCAGAAGATTTCCGGCGAGGTGTTGCTGCACGGCAAGCCTGCCGACGTCAGCACGATCCCCAAGGCCATGGATGCTGGGCTTGCCTATGCCACGGAAGACCGCAAGACCTATGGCCTGGTGCTCATCGACCACATCAAGCACAACGTGACGCTCGCCAATCTCGAGGGCGTGGCGGCGAAGGGCGTGGTTGATGACCTCGAGGAGCTGAGCGTTGCCAACAAGTACCGCAAGGACCTGGCGATCCGCTGCTCCAGCGTGTTCCAGACCACCGTCAACCTCTCCGGCGGCAACCAGCAGAAGGTGGTGCTGGCGAAGTGGCTGTTCTCCGGCCCCGAGGTGCTGATTCTCGACGAGCCGACGCGCGGCATCGACGTCGGCGCCAAATACGAGATCTACGGCATCATCAATGAGCTGGCGGAAGCCGGCAAGGCGGTGATCGTCATTTCCTCCGAAATGCCGGAGCTGCTCGGCATCTCCGACCGCATCTATGTGATGAACGACGGCCGGTTCGTGGCCGAAATGCCGGCAAAGGAAGCCTCGCAGGAGAAGATCATGCGGGCCATCATGAAATCATGGGAAGACTGACATGACCGACGTGACCACCCAGGCCGCCCAGACGCCGAGCCTCTCGCGCTTCCTCAAGGCCCATGTGCGCGACTACGCGCTGCTGATTTCGCTGCTCGCCATCATGATCTTCTTCCAAATCACCACCGACGGCACGCTGTTCAAGCCCGTCAACATGACCAACCTGATCCTGCAGAACAGCTACATCGTCATCATGGCGCTGGGCATGCTGCTGATCATCGTGGCGGGCCACATCGACCTGTCGGTCGGCTCGGTCGCGGGCTTCATCGGCGCCGTGGCGGCGGTGATGATGGTGAACTGGAAGGTGGACCCGTTCCTCGCAGGCATCGCCTGTCTGGCACTCGGCGCCGTCATCGGCGGCGCGCAGGGCTATTTCGTCGCCTATTACAAGATACCGGCCTTCATCGTGACGCTCGCCGGCATGCTGGTGTTCAAGGGCCTTGCCTTGACCGTGCTGGGCGGCGCCTCCGTCGGGCCCTTCCCCAAGGTGTTCCAGCTGCTGAGCTCGGGCTACGTGCCCGATATCTTCAACTTCACGCTGAACGGCCAGCCCTTCAACCTTCTGGCGCTCGTCATCGGCATCGTGGTGACGGGGCTCATCATCTTCTTCAACTACCGCACCCGCCAGAACCAGCAGAAGCACGGGCTGGCCGAGGAGCCGGACGTGATCTTCTACGGCCGCAACATCCTGATCGCCGTGGCGCTCATCGGCTTCTCCTGGCTCATGGCCAGCTACAAGGGCCTGCCCAACGTGCTGATCGTCATGTTCGCGCTGATCGCGCTCTTCGTGTTCCTGACGACGCGCACCACCTTCGGCCGCCGCGTCTATGCCATGGGCGGCAACGAGAAGGCGGCGAAGCTTTCGGGCATCAACACCGAGAGGCTCACCTTCCTGATCTTCGTGATCATGGGGGCACTCGCCGCACTCGCAGGCCTCATCTTCGCAGCGCGCCTCAACGTGGCGACACCCAAGGCGGGCCTGGGCTTCGAGCTTGACGTCATCGCCGCCTGCTTCATCGGCGGTGCGGCGACAACGGGTGGCGTCGGCAAGGTGGTGGGTGCCGTCATCGGCGCCTTCATCATGGGCGTCATGAACAACGGCATGTCGATCATGGGCATCGGCATCGACTGGCAGCAGGTGATCAAGGGCGCGGTGCTGATGCTCGCGGTGTTCCTCGACGTCTATTACAAGAACAAGGGCTGAGGCATCGCCTCAGCCGAATGTCTTGTGCCAGTGCCGCGCAATGTCGATGCGGCGCGGGATCCACACCTTGTCGTGCGCGCGCACGTAGTCGATGAACTTCGCAAGCCCCACCGCCCGGCCGGGCCGCCCGGCAAGGCGACAGTGCAGCCCGACTGACATCATCTTCGGGCTGCCGCGGCGGCCTTCCTCGTAGAGGCAGTCGAAGCTGTCCTTCAGGTACTGGAAGAAGTGCTCGCCGGTATTGAAACCCTGCGGCGTCGCAAAGCGCATGTCATTGGCATCGAGCGTGTAGGGGATGATGAGGTGCCTTCCCCCGTCCGCCTTCTTCAGGAAGTATGGAAGGTCATCCGAATAATCATCCGATGAATAGAGGAAGCCACCCTCCTCCATCACGAGCTTCGTGGTGTTCATCGAGCAGCGCCCGGTATACCAGCCCAGCGGCCGCTCACCCGTGACTTGCTGGTGCAGCCGGATCGCCTCGGCGATCTGGCGGCGCTCCTCGTCCTCCGGCATATCCTTGTGCTCGACCCATTTGAGGCCGTGGCTGGCGATCTCCCAGCCCGCTTCCTGCATCGCCTGAACCTGGTCCGGCGCGCGCGCCATGGCGGTGGCGACGCCATAGATGGTGAGCGGCACCTTCCGCTCCGTGAACATGCGCCACAGCCGCCAGAAGCCGGCACGCGCGCCATATTCATAGATCGATTCCATGTTCCAGTGGCGCTGGCCCACCCAGGCCTGCGCGCCAACGATTTCGGAGAGAAAGGC
>Ga0194035_1000625_pt1 | contig 19820 bp, 13 predicted proteins | sample JunL2320m_MetaG_FD_148680 | JGI IMG/M metagenome (GOLD analysis project Ga0194035, IMG submission 148680) | Anoxic zone freshwater microbial communities from boreal shield lake in IISD Experimental Lakes Area, Ontario, Canada - Jun2016-L239-20m | ecosystem: Environmental > Aquatic > Freshwater >...
CGGGCAAAACGGACACCGGGAACTTTTATTGCCCTGTGACGCGTCCGACATATTGATCCGCACGGGCCATGCCAACCCGCGAACGAGACCTAAGTAGGGGATGATCGTCAGGTGAGTTCATTGAGCCTTGGGTCGCGCACGTGGATCAGTACCGTGTTTCGTCTCGTACTGGCGGGTGTATGGCTGTACGCAGGCGGGGTCAAACTGTTTCAGCCCGGTGGCGCGCGCGAGGCAGTCATCGCTTACCGAATTTTCCCCGCGTCATGGGTCGACTTCCTAGGTTGGGCGCTACCAGCCATTGAGGTTGGTCTTGGGGCGCTACTGCTGATCGGCTTGTTTACGCGGCTCGCCGCAATCGCCAGTGCACTGCTTTTCGCAGCTTTCATTATCGGGATCTCCAGTGTGTGGATCCGCGGCTACTCGATCGACTGCGGCTGTTTCGGCGGCGGTGGAGACATCACCGAATCAGGCAAGACGTGGCGCTACACCAGTGAACTACTACGAGATGCCCTCTTTACTGGCATGGCGTGTTGGCTCGCGTGGTGGCCGCACACGAAGTTCGCCCTCGATCGAATTCCCGATGACGCAGTGACCGCGACCCCCGTCCCGGCCGAACTGACGTAAGGCTCTGTCGCAGTAATCCGCAAGCTTGTACGACCACTATCGCCAGCACCATAACTTGGAGTCGAACTTAAATGAGCGCAAAAGAGAGTGCCAAGTCAACCCGTGAGAAGGCTGCAGCCGCGCGCGCTGAGGCCGAAGCTGAGCAGAAGCGTCGCGACCGGACCGTGCGAATCATCGGTGGTCTCGCGGTGCTCGCCGTCATCGGTGCGATCTTTGGTGCGGTCATCTGGAACAACAAGAAGACGGCATCGGCGAATGATGTCGTTGCTGACGCTTCGGTACCCAAGGGTGTAAACACCGGGACGGGCGACTACCCATGGGGCTACCGATTCAATGAGGCTGGCACCAAGCCGACCCTTGCCATCTGGGAAGACTTCCAGTGCCCGACCTGCGCTGCGGTCGAGAAGGCCAATGGCAAAACTATTGAGCAGTTGGCCACGGATGGAAAGATCAATCTGATCTGGCGACCAACGTCCTTCATCGATGAGAAGACCTCGTCCTCAGCAGGCCCGAACCCGAAGTCCTCTCTGCGCGCCACTGCCGCATGGGGATGTGCCATCGATGCTGGCAAGGGTGCGGAGTACCACAACACTGTGTTCGCCAATCAGCCCGCAAATGAAGGTGACGGCTGGTCGCAGCAGCAGCTGATTGATTTTGGAACCACGGCAGGTATCACAGGTGATGCCCAAGCAACGTTCAAGACCTGCGTCGAGAACGACACCTACCGCCCATGGGCAAACAACTCGTACCAGACGTTCATCAAGGACGCGGTACCTGGAACGCCGACGGCCTACCTCAACGGTAAGGAAATCACGTTGGATGTCCTAGGTGATCCGACGAAGCTGACGAAGGCTGTTGCCGACGCTACGAAGTAAGTGCCGGTTTTAGATCGACCTGTCGCGCTGATCATGGGCGCGACAGGTACGTCAGGAAGGTTTGACTTGTGAGCGAGATCCCCGAGGTGTCTGCAGAGGCTTCTGCACCGCGGAAGTCTGGAACTGGCCTTCGTATGGGCATCCTCGGTCTGATCCTGCTGACGGTCATCGGTATTGCGGTGTGGGGCTTGATGTCCTCGAGTGCTAATGCGCCTAAGGTTGATCCACAAGCAGCCACCCCCACCACGATCCTTGACGGTTCCGGCAAGACGCCATGGGGTGTTGAGTACAACAGCGCTCCAGGTAAGCCGGTCTTGGCGCTGTGGGAAGACTTCCAATGTCCGTTCTGCTCGCAACTCGAACTTGCCAACGGGGTGGGGATCCAAGCGCTCGCCGATGCGGGCAAGATCACCCTCATCTGGCGGCCCACTGTCTTCCTAGACGGCAGCCCCGCGTCACAAGCCGGGCCTAATCCGAACTCGAGTGTCCGCGCCACGATGGCGTGGGGATGTGCAATTGATGCCGGAAAAGGTGCTGAATTCCACACGTATCTGTTCGCCCATCAGCCAGCTAAAGAGGGCACAGGTTGGTCCGATGATCAGCTAACGACATATGCATCCGATGTGGGGATCACCGGTTCTGCGCTCGATACATTTAAGGCCTGCTATTCCTCGCGCAAATATGAGTCGTGGGTTAAGAACTCGTACGCGGCCTTCGAGTCGGAAGGTGTCGCGGGAACTCCGGCCGGATTCCTCAACGGAACTGAGCTCACACCAGACCAAATTGCAGACCCGACTGTTCTGGCTGAGTTGGTATCGAAGGCGACCAATTAGTCACGACAAAAGTGTGTCGTTGTGGAATTTTCGAGGTGTGAAAACCAGCATGCACGGTAACGTCAAGGTGTGAGCACACACGAGGTTTATGAACACGGACACCGTGATGTCACCGGTGGTTGGTTACGCCCAGCGGTCTTTGGGGCGATGGATGGGCTGGTCTCAAACCTGTCTCTCATGGCTGGTATCGCCGGTGGCTCTGCAGCGATTGGTGCCGGTACAACACCAATAATCCTTGCTGGCATGGCTGGTTTAGCCGGTGGTGCTTTTTCGATGGCAGCGGGTGAGTACATCTCGGTTGCTTCGCAGTCCGAGCTCGCCGAGCAAGAGTTTGAGAACGAGCGGTTGGAACTTAGCCGAAACCCCGAGTCCGAAGCGCGTGAGCTCGCGGCAATTTGGTCCTCGCGTGGAGTTGACCGCGAACTCGCTGAGCAGGTGGCACTTCAATTGGGGCGAAATCCAGAGGCTGCCCTCGAGGTACATGCCCGCGAGGAACTCGGCATGGCCCCAGGCGAACTTCCCAATCCGTGGCTCGCGGCTGGCTCGTCATTTGTCTCATTCGTCATCGGTGCGGTGATTCCAGTACTGCCGTTCCTTCTCGGTGCCAGCACGTTTACCTGGTCGTTGGTCTTGTCGCTGATCGGACTTTTCGCCGCAGGGGCGCTTGTTTCGAGAGTGACCGCTCGCAGCTGGTGGTTCTCAGGGCTTCGACAACTCGTCATTGGTGCGCTCGCGGCGGCCGTCACGTGGGGGATTGGCACCATGGTCGGCACTAGCCTCGGCTAGGCGCCTGCGTTTTTCGCTCGATCCACGGCCAGCGCTTGCGCCACATGGGACGGTGTCCGGTACTCTGATGGCCTAGCAGTGAGGCCAATGTCGTCCCCTGCTCGACCACCGCCCTTTGGGCATCCGGCGAGCATCGACGACAGGAGGTCCCATGAAGTCAGCAATTCCTGCGGCTCAGGGCCTTTACCATCCCGGCAATGAGAAAGACGCCTGCGGTGTGGCATTTGTCGCGCAGATATCCGGTGTGGCCTCGCATGAGATCGTCGCCCTTGGAATCACCGCCCTGGAGAACCTCGAACACCGTGGCGCTTCCGGTGCCGAACCTGATTCAGGTGACGGCGCTGGCATTCTCACCCAGATCCCTGATCGGTTCCTGCGCAATGTTCTAGCGCAGGATGGCATAGAACTTCCTGCAGCCGGCGCGTACGCGGTCGGCATTGCATTTCTTCCAACTGACGAAGCTGAGTGCGCTCACGTGGTGGAGACGATTGAGCGAATCGCCGCCGACGAGGGCCTCGTCGTTGTGGCCTGGCGTGAGCTCCCCGTTGACGCGGTGGGTGCAGGCGTCGGCGCAACAGCCGTTGGAACGATGCCGCGGTTCCGCCAACTCATCGTCCAAGCTCAAGGTGGACGGGTGCGTGGTTTGGCACTCGAACGTTTGGCTTTCTGCCTACGTAAGCGCGCCGAGCATGAAGTTGACGTTTACTTCCCGAGCCTGTCGTCGCGAACGATCGTCTACAAGGGCATGCTCACAACCGGGCAGTTGGCCCCGTTCTTCCCTGACTTGACCGACGATCGGTACGAGTCTGCACTTGCCCTCGTCCATTCTCGTTTCTCGACCAACACGTTCCCGAGTTGGCCGTTGGCGCACCCGTATCGGCTGATCGCTCACAACGGGGAAATCAATACCGTTAAGGGCAATCGAAACTGGATGCGCGCGCGTGAAGCGCAACTTTCGTCCGATCTCATCAAGGGCGATCTGACGCGACTCTTCCCGATCGTTACAGAAGCCATGAGCGACTCGGCATCGTTCGACGAGGTGCTCGAGCTACTGCACCTCGGTGGTCGTAGCCTGCCGCACGCGGTGCTGATGATGATCCCGGAAGCGTGGCAGAACCATGCTGAGATGGATCCATCGCGCCGGGCGTTTTACGAATTCCATGCCACGCTGATCGAGGCTTGGGATGGTCCGGCGGATGTGGCTTTCACCGACGGAACTGTGATTGGCGCTGTTCTTGACCGCAACGGTTTGCGACCCGGTCGATACTGGGTCACCGACGATGGGCTCGTAGTGCTGGCAAGTGAGGTGGGTGTTCTCGATATTGAGCCCGCCCGGGTGGTTCGTAAGGGACGTTTGCAGCCGGGTCGAATGTTCCTGGTAGATACTGAAGCCCAACGCATCATCGAAGATGATGAGATCAAGGCCGAGTTGGCCGCGTCCAAGCCGTACGACGAATGGCTGCACGCAGGCATCATGCACTTGGATTCCTTGCCCGAGCGTGAGCACATCGTGCACACGCACGAAAGTGTTGTTCGGCGCCAGCAAACCTTCGGCTACACCGAAGAGGAATTGCGCGTTCTGGTCGCGCCCATGGCCAGAGCGGGGGCAGAAGCGATTGGATCGATGGGTTCCGATACCCCGATCGCTGTGCTTAGTGAGCGCCCACGGCTGCTGTTTGACTACTTCACCGAACTATTCGCTCAAGTGACGAACCCGCCACTGGACGCAATTCGCGAAGAACTGGTGACATCACTTTCAAGCCACATCGGGCCCGAAGCGAACATTCTCGAGGCGAGCCCGTCGCACTGCCGTCAGGTGGTCCTTCCTTTCCCCGTCATCGACAATGATGAGTTGGCGAAAATTCTGCACATCAACGCCGATGGCGATCTACCTGGCTTCACCGCGGCCAAGGTCAGTGGCCTCTACCGCGTCGAGGGCGGTGGTGAGGCACTTGCCGAACGTATGGAAGAAATCTGCGCGGAAGTTTCTGCGCTGATTGCCACCGGACACCGCTTCGTTGTTCTCTCTGATCGCGATAGTGATTCCGATCTTGCACCCATTCCGTCGCTACTTCTTACCGCCGGAGTTCATCACCACCTCGTTCGTCAAAAAGAACGCACGCAGGTCAGCCTGCTCGTTGAGGCCGGTGACGTACGCGAGGTACATCATGTTGCGCTTCTGATTGGATACGGCGCTGCAGCCGTCAATCCCTACTTGGCGATGGAAACCGTCGAGGATCTCGTCGCTCGTGGCGTCGTTACCGGAATTCCGCCAGAGAAGGCAGTCCGTAATCTCGTCAAGGCCCTGGGCAAGGGGGTCCTGAAGGTCATGAGCAAGATGGGTATCTCGACTGTGGCCTCTTATCGAGGTGCTCAAGTCTTCGAGGCGATCGGACTTGCCCCGGAGGTTATCGACCGCTGGTTTACCGGTACGACATCGCGCTTGGGTGGTATCGGTATCGAGGTGATTGCGCAAGAAGTTGCGCAGCGTCACGCTGTTGCGTATCCGCAATCGGGAATCTCACCTGCCCACCGACGTCTCGACGTGGGTGGCGAATATCAGTGGCGACGTGAGGGTGAGCCACACCTGTTCGACCCGGAAACTGTGTTCCGTCTGCAGCATTCGACCCGCGCCGGGCGCTACGACATCTTCAAGCAGTACACCGCGCATGTTAACGAGCAGGCTGAGCGTCTGATGACGTTGCGCGGTCTGTTCACATTCCGCGATGGAGCACGTGAGCCAATCTCGATCGACGAGGTCGAGCCGGTCAGTGAGATCGTAAAGCGGTTCTCAACCGGTGCCATGTCGTATGGATCTATCTCCGGTGAAGCACACGAAACACTCGCCATTGCGATGAATCGGCTTGGTGCTAAGTCGAATACGGGTGAGGGCGGCGAGGACGAGGAGCGCTTTGTTCTTGATCCCAACGGTGATTCACGTCGTTCAGCGATCAAGCAGGTAGCGTCGGGACGTTTCGGGGTTACGAGTAACTACCTCGTCAACGCTGACGATATTCAGATCAAGATGGCCCAAGGCGCTAAGCCGGGCGAGGGTGGTCAACTCCCGGGGCACAAGGTGTATCCGTGGATTGCTAAGACGCGGCATTCAACGCCGGGTGTTGGCTTGATTTCACCACCTCCGCATCACGACATCTATTCCATCGAAGATCTTGCCCAGCTGATTCACGACCTCAAGAACGCCAATCCACGTGCTCGAGTACACGTCAAACTTGTGGCTGAGGTTGGAGTTGGCACGGTCGCGGCTGGCGTTGCGAAAGCACATGCGGATGTCATTTTGATCTCGGGCCACGATGGTGGCACCGGAGCTTCACCGCTCACATCACTCAAGCATGCTGGTGGACCGTGGGAACTGGGGCTCGCTGAGGCTCAGCAGACCCTGCTGCTCAATGGATTACGCGATCGCGTCGTTGTCCAAACGGACGGCCAGTTGAAGACTGGACGCGATGTTGTTATCGCCGCCTTGCTCGGCGCTGAAGAGTTCGGCTTCGCCACCGCACCGCTGGTTGTCATGGGATGCGTCATGATGCGCGTATGCCATCTCGACACCTGTCCTGTTGGCGTTGCCACCCAAAACCCTGTGCTTCGTGAGCGGTTCACCGGCCAGCCGGAGTTCGTCGAAAACTTCTTCACCTACTTGGCGACAGAAGTGCGCGAATACCTTGCGGCTCTGGGCTTCAGGTCGATTGCTGATGCGGTCGGCCACGCGGAATTGCTCGATGCGGACGCGGCGATCAACCATTGGAAGGCCGATGGGATTGATCTAAGCCCACTGATGTATGTGCCAGAACTTCCCGAGGGCGCGGCTCGTCGTCAGATGGTCACTCAAGACCACGGCCTGTCCAAAGCTTTGGACAACGAACTCATCGCACTATCGGCTGATGCCCTCGAACGAGGTGAACCAGTGCGTGCGGCCTTTGCCGTGCGAAATGTGAACCGAACCGTCGGCACCATGCTCGGCTCCGAGGTGAGTCGACGATTTGGTAGCGCCGGCCTACCTGACGGAACGATCGATATCACCTTCACCGGATCTGCAGGTCAATCGTTCGGTGCGTTCCTTCCTGCTGGAATCACCCTGCGGCTCGAAGGGGATAGCAACGACTACGTGGGCAAGGGCCTTAGCGGTGGCCGCGTAGTTGTGCGTCCGCATCGCGCGTCAACTCTGAACGCCGCAGAAAATGTCATCGCGGGCAATGTGATTGGCTACGGAGCGACGTCGGGTGAGTTGTTCCTGCGGGGGACGGTCGGCGAGCGCTTCTGCGTGCGTAACTCTGGTGCGACGGCCGTCGTTGAAGGTGTTGGCGACCACGGATGTGAATACATGACGGGTGGTCGCGTCGTCATCCTTGGCCCAACGGGTCGTAACTTCGCCGCGGGTATGTCAGGTGGCGTTGCGTACCTACTCGACGCGGTTACTGCTCGGGTCAATCCTGAATTGGTCGATCTGCTTGCCCTCGACGAAGTGGACATCGCTGAGGTGCGCGCACTTCTTGTGGCCCACGAGCAGTGGACTGATTCACCGGTGGCTCAGGCGTTACTCGCTGATGAGGCGTTTGCATCACGATTCACCAAGGTATTGCCACGGGATTACGCGAAAGTATTGGCCGCCGCGGCCGCAGCCGAGCGAGAAGGTCGCGACGTGCAACAGGCAGTTATGGAGGCCACTCATGGGTGATCCAAAGGGATTCATGTCAACGGGTCGCCAGGGGCCCACGCGACGTCCGGTAGACGTGCGACTGTTGGACTGGAAAGAGGTTTACGAACCATTTCCGGCTGAGGCGCTCGAAAAGCAGGCCGGCCGCTGCATGGATTGTGGGATTCCGTTCTGCCATAACGGTTGTCCACTGGGTAACTTGATTCCTGAGTGGAACGACCTAGTGTTCCAAGCCGATTGGCAGGCCGCATCGGAACGTCTGCATGCGACGAACAATTTCCCTGAGTTCACCGGCCGGCTGTGTCCCGCCCCATGTGAGACAGCGTGTGTTCTGGGCATCAACGCTGATCCTGTAACGATCAAGCAGGTTGAGGTTGAGATTGTCGATCGGGCGTGGGACGAGGGTTGGATCACTGCTCAGTCCGCTCCTCGTCAGACCGGTAAGACGGTGGCTGTTATTGGTTCGGGTCCCGCGGGACTTGCCGCAGCCCAGCAGTTGGCGCGGGCCGGTCACACAGTGGCGGTCTACGAACGAGCCGACCGTATCGGTGGACTTCTGCGCTACGGAATTCCGGAGTTCAAAATGGAGAAGCGCCACCTAGATCGTCGACTTGAACAGATGCAAGCAGAGGGTGTGAAGTTCCGATCTGGAGTTGATGTGGGCACCGACATCACCGGACAGGATCTGCGTCGTCGTTACGATGCGGTCGTGCTGTCGGTCGGTGCAACATCGTGGCGGGATCTCGATGTTCCCGGTCGCGAGCTCGTCGGGGTTTATCAGGCGATGGAGTATCTGCCTGGGTCTAACCGCGAGCAGGAAGGCGATGTCGACGCGCAACCCATCACTGCCCATGGCAAGCACGTGGTCATCATCGGTGGTGGTGACACCGGAGCCGACTGCCTCGGTACGGCACATCGCCAAGGTGCTGCCTCGGTAATTCAACTCGAGATCATGCCGCATCCGTCAGATAGCAGGCCGGAAGGTCAGCCGTGGCCGACGTACCCGATGACATACAAAGTCACCAGTGCCCATGAAGAGGGTGGCGAGCGCATCTATTCGGTGTCAACGACACACTTCGTCGACAACGGGGCGGGACAGGTCAAGGGCCTTGCTCTCACAGAGGTGGAATTCGTCAACGGTAAGTTCGAACCGGTAGCCGGCACGGAGCAGGAGATCCCTGCGGACCTAGTGTTTCTTGCTATGGGTTTCGTTGGTCCGGAGCGCAGCCCGCTGCTGGAACAACTCGGTGTCGAGCTTGATCCGCGAGGAAACATTGATCGGAACGCGTCCTACATGAGCAACGTTGACGGTGTCTTTGTTGCCGGTGACGCAGGCCGCGGGCAGTCTCTAATTGTGTGGGCAATTGCCGAAGGTCGTTCGGCTGCTAGTGGAGTGGATCAGTGGCTCACCGGAAGCACCACACTGCCATCGCCGGTCGCGCCGACGCTGCGACCTCTGGTGATTTGATCATCGCTTCCTTTTGAAGCCGCACTCATTCACGTGAGCGTGTCTACCTGTTCATGTTCTGTAAACGCTTGTAGATAGGGTAGGTCTGTGCGTCGAGCAAAAATTGTGTGCACTCTAGGGCCAGCAGTGGCGACTCCCGACGGGATCGCTGCTCTAGTCGATGCAGGTATGGATGTTGCTCGACTGAATCTTTCCCACGGTTCGCATGAAGACCACGAGTTGGTTTACAAGTATGTGCGGGCGGCTGCAGATGCCGCCGGTCGTGGCATCGGAATCCTCGTTGATCTGCAAGGTCCCAAGATTCGTCTCGGGACCTTCAAGAACGGATCTGAACTCCTCGAGGCGGACGCGCAGTTCACTATTACCGCTCGTGATGTGCCCGGCGATGTCAACGAAGTGTCGACTACATACCTAGGCCTGCCTGGAGATGTTTCGCCCGGTGATCCGATCCTGATCGATGACGGCCGGGTGGCTCTTGAGGCGGTTTCCGTTTCCGATACCGATGTCGTAACTCGGGTGATCGAAGGTGGTCGAGTCAGCAACTACAAGGGGCTGAACCTGCCTGGCGTTGCGGTGAGTGTGCCCGCGCTGTCGGATAAAGACATAGTCGATCTTCGGTGGGCACTTCACCTCGGCGCAGACATGATCGCGCTGTCGTTCGTTCGTCGTGCGGACGATATCGACGACGTTCGTCGCATCATGGACGAAGAGGGCATTCACGTTCCCGTCTTGGCCAAGATCGAGAAGCCACAGGCAGTTGAAAATCTCGAAGCAATCATCGATACCTTCGACGGAATCATGGTGGCACGCGGCGACCTTGGAGTCGAGCTTCCACTTGAGCAAGTGCCACTCGTACAAAAGCGTGCAGTAACTCTGGCCCGGCTTGTGGGCAAGCCAGTGATCGTTGCCACCCAAATGCTTGACTCGATGATCTCGATGACACGTCCGACGCGCGCTGAGGCTAGCGACGTGGCGAACGCAGTACTCGATGGCGCCGACGCACTCATGTTGTCAGGGGAGACATCCATTGGCGCACACCCAGATCACGTCGTGCGCACTATGGCCCGCATCATTTTGCAGATCGAGTCCGAAGCAATTGATCAGCTCCCAGAGTTGCATGACCGCAACGACTCGACGTCACATTCGCTCACGCACGCTGCAGTGAGTGTGAGTACCGACGTTGGTGCAGCAGCAGTAATCGCCTTCACTGAGACGGGTCGTTCGGCGCGGCTTGTTGCGCGTTATCGCTCACCAGTGCCGCTGATGGCCTTCACGCCAAATCCGCGAGTGCGCAGTCAGTTGGCACTTACGTGGGGAGTGGAGACCTTCTTAGTCCCAGCGGCCACCAGTACCGACGAGATGGTGCGTCAGGTTGACTCATCACTACGTGAGATTGGCCGCGTTGCTGAAGGTCAGTTAATCGTCATTATCGCCGGTGTGCCACCAGGCGTCCCGGGAACCACGAACGGTATGCGCGTGCACAAAATCGGCACAAAGATTCCGAGTGGTGTTTAGTCCCGCAAGTCGGCGGTTCACGGTCCTTCGTTGAGGGCGCGACGTGCCTCAGGATTAAGCACACCCCAAGCGATTAGCTGGTCGGCTAACTGACTTGGTGGCTCGTCGTAGATGACGCCCAGGGTACGCAGATCATCCTGACGAATCGAGAGAATGCGTCCGTTGTAATCGCCCCGCTGCGCCTGAATCGCAGCCGCGTACCGGGCGAGTGGGCCGGCCTTTTCGGCTGGAACCATACCAAGACGTTCGAGATCGAGGACAAGGCGTGGGGGAGCCTCGACGGTCGCGGTAGGAGCGCCATCGGGGAGCAGCTCAGAAACGGGCACGCTGTAGAAGTCAGCGAGCTCAGCAAGCCGCTGGACAGTTACCGCGCGGTCACCCCGTTCGTACGAGCCAACAACGACAGCTTTCCAACGGCCGCGCGACTTTTCTTCAACGCCGTGCAGCGATAGACCCTGCTGCTGGCGGATTGAGCGCAGGCGGGTGCCTAGTGCGCGGGCGTAATCGCTGGTCATCGTGTCTCCTTTATCGCCCGGGAGTTCGATGCCGGGTACTGCAATGTTACGGAGCGTGACTGCCTTAAGTCTCGTCGAACCGGTAGCCCATTCGGGCGACACTTTAAGTGAGAAAATCAGCCCGATTCGTAGATCTCACATCATTGATCTAACTGAACGTAACATCCCGTTGATAAATGTGCTGACGTTGTGTGACATTCGAAATCGTCCGCGACATGGGGCTACCCCTGATCGGAAGCGAGTCATGCCATCGGGTATCGTCGGAACGACTTACTCCTTTAAGTCCGTCCTGTGAGGCGGGGAAGGGGGTGGTGGGAGTGTCTGCTGCTCGCACACCTGACGAAACACGTACCGTTCTTGACAGTGACGATATTGCCCGCGCGTTGACGCGCGTTGCGCATGAAATCGTAGAGCGCACCAAAGGTGCAGACGACATCGTTCTGCTTGGAATTCCCACTCGGGGCGTCTACCTCGCCAATCGGATTGCCGAACGCATCCACCAGATAGAGGGCCGCGAGATACCGGTCGGGTCCCTCGACATCACTCTGTACCGAGATGATCTGCGACGAGCGCCGGCCCGTGCCCTTCTGCCTACGTCAATCCCAGCGAGTGGAATCGACGACAAGGTAGTCGTACTCGTCGACGACGTGCTCTACAGCGGACGCACCATCCGAGCGGCATTGGATGCCATGAGCGACATTGGTCGGCCACGCATGGTGCAACTCGCGGTGCTCGTCGATCGAGGTCATCGCGAACTCCCGATTCGACCGGACTACGTCGGAAAGAACATCCCCACAGCTAAAACCGAAAAGGTGTTGGTGCACCTCGAGGAGTTCGACGGAGATGACGCAGTTCGGCTCAGTGGTCAGTCGCAGGAGGAATCGTGAATCGCCATCTACTTTCGGCCGCAGATCTTGATCGCGATGACGCACTCCTGGTGCTCGATACCGCCGCGGAGTTAGCGGCTCTGACTGATCGCGCAGTCAAGAAGTTGCCAACGCTGCGCGGACGAACAGTCGTCAACCTTTTCTATGAAGACTCAACTCGCACCAGGATTTCCTTTGAGGCTGCGGCCAAGCGACTATCGGCCGATGTCATAAACTTTTCGGCCAAAGGCTCGAGTGTGTCCAAGGGTGAGAGCCTGAAAGATACTGCGCTCACGTTGGAGGCGATGGGTGCCGATGCGGTCGTTATCCGTCACCCGGCCTCAGGCGCCCCTGATCGCCTAGCTCATTCCGGCTGGATTGGTGGATCGGTCGTGAACGCCGGGGACGGAACACACGAGCATCCGACGCAGGCGTTACTCGATGCCTTCACGATGCGTCAGCATCTTGCTGGTGGAAAGGGTGATCTCGCCGGACGTAAGGTGACGATCGTTGGCGATGTCCTACACAGTCGGGTGGCCCGAAGCAATGTTCTGCTGCTGTCCACCCTTGGTGCTGAAGTCACGCTGGTTGCGCCGCCTACGCTGTTGCCCGTCGGCATCGAAACGTGGCCGTGCGAATTCTCGTTTGATCTCGATTCCCAGCTTTCACGTGCGGATGCGGTGATGATGCTTCGCGTTCAGCGTGAGCGAATGAACGCCGCTTTCTTCCCATCGTCGCGTGAGTACAGCCGACGATACGGACTTGACGTACGACGTATGAATGCCCTTCCAGAGCATGCCATCGTGATGCATCCCGGTCCGATGAACCGCGGCATGGAGATTGCTGCCGATGTTGCCGATTCCGACCGCTCGGTGATCGTTGAGCAGGTTACTAATGGTGTGAATGTGCGGATGGCTGTGCTCTACCTGTTACTTGCGGGCGCCCAACTTGGCGAACCTGAAGGATCCGATCGAATGGCGGAGGTAACTGCCCCATGACCACGTCCTATGTCATCCGAGGTAGTCGTCCGCTCGGTGGTCCGAACGTCGATATCGTGGTGAGCGATGGGCTCATTGCGGCGATCGGTCCGTCCGTTGACGTGCCGACAGATGCGCGCGAGGTTAGCGCCCATGATCTCGTCGCACTCCCAGGTCTCGTCGATTTGCATACCCATCTGCGTGAGCCGGGCCGTGAAGATGCTGAGACTGTCCTTAGTGGCAGTCAGGCGGCAGCAGCAGGTGGCTACACGGCGGTTTGTGCGATGGCCAACACCAATCCGGTTGCTGACACCGCTGGCACCGTCGAGCAGGTTTGGCGACTCGGCCAACAAGCTGGCCTGGTAGATGTTCAACCCGTTGGCGCTGTCACGATGGGCTTGGCTGGAACGCAGTTGGCTGAGCTTGGCGCGATGGCTGATAGCGCGGCCCGGGTGCGCATGTTTAGCGATGACGGTAAGTGTGTACACGATGCGGTACTTATGCGGCGAGCACTTGAGTACGTCAAAGCATTCGACGGCGTTATTGCCCAGCATGCCCAAGAGCCACGCCTCACCGAGGATGCTCAGATGAACGAGAGTGCACTGTCGGGCATTCTTGGCCTTCGCGGTTGGCCGGCCGTTGCTGAAGAAGCGATCATTGCCCGCGATGTACTTCTGGCTGATCACGTCGGTTCGCGCTTGCACGTGTGTCACGTATCGACGGCTGGATCGGTCGAAATCATCCGCTGGGCTAAGTCACGTGGCATTGACGTAACGGCTGAAGTCACTCCGCATCATCTCCTGCTTACAGAAGAACTCGTGCGCTCATACGACCCGATTTACAAAGTGAACCCGCCATTACGTTCCGAGCGTGATGTTCATGCCCTTCGCGAAGCGCTGGCCGACGGCACGATCGACGTTGTGGCCACAGACCACGCACCGCATCCGGCCGAAGATAAGGATTGTGAGTGGGCCGAGGCGGCGATGGGAATGGTTGGGCTCGAGACAGCCGTCGGAGTCGTTGCTGAGGCGATGATCTCGACGGGACTTATGGATTGGGCTGGCGTCGCCGAGCGGATGTCCATGCAGCCGGCTGTGATCGGCCGACTCGCTGGCCAGGGACGAGCACTCGCCGTTGGCGAGCCGGCGAACATCACCTTGATCAACACCAGCGTGCCGTATCTCGTTGAGCCGCGTGCTTTGCGCAGTGCGAGTCGGAACACCCCCTATGCGGGTCGTTCACTTCCGGTATCCGTCTGGACAACGTTCTACAAGGGTGAGCTCACCCTCGATGAAGGAGTTCTTGTGAACCAGGCACGTAATGCGGCGAGCGCAGGATGACGACCTCGGATTTGCTCACGGCCGATCCAGCGCTGCTCGTCCTAGAAGATGGACGTAGTTTCCGCGGTCGCGCCTATGGTGCGGTGGGCGAGACTTTCGGCGAAGCCGTCTTCACCACGGGAATGTCTGGATACCAAGAAACGATTACCGATCCCTCTTACCACGGGCAGGTCGTTGTGCAAACGGCTCCGCATATCGGTAACTATGGGGTGAACGACGATGATGCTGAATCGCGTCGGATCTGGGTAGCGGGTTATGTAGTGCGCGATCCATCGCGAATCTCATCCAATTGGCGAGCCCAGCGAGATCTGCAAACCGACCTCGTTGCCCAAGGCATCGTCGGAATCAGCGATGTTGATACACGAGCTCTGACACGTCACCTGCGTGAGCGTGGCGCGATGCGAGTCGGAATTTTCAGCGGTGAACTTGCCGTCAAGCCGGTGGCCGAGCTTCTTGAACGGGTGCTGCAGAGCCCCCAGATGGAAGGGGCGAGTCTTGCCGACGAAGTGTCCACTGATGCTGAACTTGTCATTCCAGCAGTGGGGGAGCGACGTTACACAGTCGCCGCCGTTGACCTTGGCATCAAGGCAGCAACCCCGCGTCTGATGGCACAGCGCGGCATCGAGGTGCACATCCTGCCGTCAACAACCACCGCTGAACGTATGCTCGAATTGGGTGTCGACGGGGTGTTCTTCAGCAATGGCCCAGGCGATCCGGCCACCGCTCATCATGCGGTGTCACTCATGCAGGCTGCACTCGATGTGCGTCGCCCGCTTTTCGGCATCTGCTTCGGCAATCAGATTCTCGGACGAGCCCTCGGCTTTGGCACGTACAAGCTTCGCTACGGCCATCGTGGAATCAATGTGCCAGTCATGGATCGCACCACCGGCAAGGTTGAGATCACCGCTCAAAACCATGGTTTTGCCGTGGACGCTCCGATCGATCGAGTGACTGAAACGCCTTACGGTCGTGTTGAAGTTAGCCATGTCTGCCTCAACGACGATGTCGTCGAAGGGCTGCGATGCCTTGATACTCCTGCTTTTTCGGTGCAATACCACCCGGAGGCCGCAGCGGGTCCGCATGATTCTGCCTACTTGTTTGACCGTTTCTGTGAGCTGATGGAGGCATCACGTGCCCAAGCGTGAAGATCTAAAGTCCGTCATGGTGATCGGCTCGGGGCCGATCGTGATTGGTCAGGCATGTGAGTTCGACTATTCGGGCACCCAAGCCTGCCGCGTGCTGCGCGATGAAGGTATCCGGGTTGTTCTGGTGAACAGTAATCCGGCGACGATCATGACCGATCCGGAGTTTGCTGATGCGACCTACGTTGAGCCGATCACTCCTGAGTACGTCGAGAAGATCATCGCAAGGGAGCGTCCTGACGCGTTGTTGGCCACTCTCGGTGGACAGACGGCGTTGAACGCGGCGATGGCCCTGCATGCAAACGGAGTTCTCGAGCGATACAACGTTGAGCTGATCGGCGCGAACGTCGAAGCGATCGAACGCGGCGAGAACCGCGAGAGGTTCAAAGGCATCGTTGCCGAGATCAATGCCAGTGGCTTGTCGGCGGAATCTGCCAGCAGCGTGATCTGTCACTCGATGGATGAATGTATCGCCGGAGCCGAAATCCTCGGGTACCCGATGGTCGTGCGCCCATCGTTCACGATGGGTGGCGCCGGCTCGGGAATGGCATATGACGAGAACGACCTGCGACGTATCGCTGGTGCCGGCTTGGCTGCTTCACCGACGACGGAGATCCTTCTCGAAGAGTCGATTCTGGGATGGAAGGAATACGAACTCGAACTGATGCGCGACCTTAAAGACAACGTCGTCGTTATCTGCTCGATCGAGAATGTTGACCCGATGGGCGTTCACACCGGTGACTCGATCACCGTTGCCCCTGCACTCACGTTGACCGATCGCGAGTACCAGCACATGCGCGATGTCGGAATCGCGATCATTCGAGCTGTTGGTGTCGATACCGGTGGCTGCAATATTCAGTTCGCTATCAACCCCGATGACGGACGAATGATCGTGATCGAAATGAATCCACGAGTTTCGCGCTCATCGGCTTTGGCCTCCAAGGCGACCGGCTTCCCAATCGCGAAGATCGCCGCCAAGCTGGCTGTCGGCTACACGCTGGACGAGATTCCCAACGACATCACCCGTGAGACACCAGCGAGTTTCGAGCCTGCCCTCGATTACGTTGTGGTGAAGGTTCCGCGCTTTGCATTTGAGAAGTTCCCGGAGGCCGATCCGACCTTGACGACCACAATGAAGAGCGTCGGTGAGGCGATGGCGATTGGTCGTAACTTCACCGAAGCCCTGCAAAAGGCGCTGCGTTCGATTGAACGTAAAGAAGCCCCTTTCGGATGGGTTGGCAGTAAGAGCGACGTCGACTCGGAGGCATTGCTCGCCTCCATCGCCGTGCCTCACGATGGACGCCTTCGTCAAGTGCAGCAAGTGATGTGGGCGGGGGCCAGTGTTGAGCAGGTGCATGAGATCACTGATATCGACCCGTGGTTCCTCGATCAGATCGCGCTGATCAATGAGGTGGGCGATCTGCTGGTCGATTCCGCCGATCTAACCCCTGCGTTGCTGCGTCTGGCCAAACGACATGGCTTCTCCGATGTGCAGATCGCTGCAGCACGCGGTGTCACGGAGCCGGTGATTCGTGAACTCCGCTACGGACTAGGTCTGCACCCCGTCTATAAGACGGTCGACACCTGTGCAGCTGAATTCGCAGCCAAAACTCCCTACCACTACTCAAGTTATGACGAAGAGACCGAGGTTGAACCGCGCACCACACCCGCGGTGCTGATTCTTGGCTCAGGTCCCAACCGCATTGGTCAGGGGATCGAGTTCGATTACTCGTGTGTGCACGCAAGCCTGACACTTCGTGAGGCCGGCTACGACACGGTCATGGTGAACTGCAATCCCGAGACGGTGTCCACCGACTACGACACCTCAAGCCGGTTGTACTTCGAACCGCTCACGCTCGAGGACGTACTCGAGGTTTACCGGGCAGAGCTTGCCGCAGGGCCAATCGCTGGTGTCATCGTGCAGCTCGGTGGACAAACACCGCTCGGGCTCGCGCAAAACCTCAAGGATGCAGGGGTGCCGATCCTCGGCACGAGTCCCGAGGCAATTCACCTCGCTGAGGATCGTGGCGCGTTCGGGAAGGTTTTGGACGAGGCGCACCTGCCGTCCCCAGCGCACGGGATTGCTACAAGCTACGACGAAACGCTTACGATCGCCGACCGCATCGGGTACCCGGTTCTTGTTCGTCCGTCCTATGTCCTTGGTGGGCGCGGAATGGAAATCGTCTACGACGAGTCGATGCTGCGTGACTACATCAGTCGAGCCACCGAGGCCACACCAGAGCATCCCGTGCTCGTCGACCGCTTCCTCGATGATGCGATCGAAATCGATGTAGACGGTCTTTACGATGGCACCGAGTTGTATCTCGGTGGCGTCATGGAACACATCGAAGAGGCCGGTATTCACTCCGGCGACTCCGCCTGTGCGCTGCCGCCCATTACCCTGGGCCACGCCGATATTGAGCGGATTCGCAAGTCGACCGAAGCGATTGCCAAGGGTGTTGGAGTCCTCGGGCTTCTCAATGTGCAGTACGCCTTAGCAGGTGACGTGCTCTACGTACTTGAGGCTAATCCGCGGGCGTCCCGCACGGTGCCGTTTGTGGCCAAGGCGACAGGTGTTCCGCTCGCTAAGGCGGCCGCGCGCGTCAGCCTCGGCGCGACGATTTCCCAACTCCGCGACGAGGGGTTGCTCCCAACCTGGGGTGACGGTGGCACGCTGCCGATTGGCGCTCCAATTGCTGTCAAGGAGGCGGTCCTGCCTTTCGGTCGATTCAGCGGTGTTGACACTGTTCTAGGCCCGGAGATGCGATCAACCGGCGAGGTGATGGGTATCGACGCCGACTTTGGATCAGCATTCGCCAAGTCTCAGACGGCCGCTTACTCGTCCGGTTTGCCGACGTCAGGTCGGGCTTTCGTCTCTGTGGCCAACCGCGATAAGCGTTCCATGGTGTTCCCAGTCAAGCGCCTGGCCGATCTGGGCTTTGAGATCCTAGCCACTGAGGGAACCGCTGAGGTTTTGCGTCGCAACGGGCTCCAGGCCACTGTTCTTCGCAAACTGCACCATGGCCGTGGTGCGAACGGTGAGCCCACGACAGTTGATGCCATCTTGGCCGGCGAGATCGATCTCATCGTTAACACGCCCTACGGAGTTGGTTCACGGTTGGACGGTTACGAAATCCGTACTGCGGCCGTCGCCAGGGGGGTACCGTGCATCACAACGGTGCAGGGATTGGCTGCCACGGTTCAAGGCATCGAATCATTGAAAGCTGGCGGGATCGGAGTACGGTCTCTGCAAGAGTGGGCTGCCGATCTCGATGCACTTCGCGCCGAGCAATTGGCGTATCGGTTGGATGGCGAACGTGAAGATGACACAGCGCGCATGAGCGCCGGAACGGGAACTGTTGATGTCTGAGAGCCCGAAGTCGGGAGCGATCCAAGTCACTGGCGAGGTGCTGTCTATGAGACGTGCCGGTGACTATTTCGTCTTGACGCTAACGGCACCGGGAATTCCGGAGCGGGCGCGGCCAGGTCACTTCGTGGCGCTCGCTGTCGGAGGAGTGACATCGTCGGCTCTCCTTCGTCGAGCCTTCTCTATCTATACGGTGCAAAGCCGAGGGGTATATGGAGGCACGCTCGAGGTTGTCTTCGCAGTGCACGGAGCGGGCACCGAATGGATGTCAGGTCTTCATCGTGGTCAACAGGTAGATATCGTTGGGCCGCTTGGAAAACCCTTCATGTTGCCGAAGAATCCCGTGCCGTGTGTGCTCGTAGCTGGGGGTTATGGATCGGCGCCGATGTTCATGCTCGCCGATGCACTGCGCGCCCGCGGCTGCAGGGTAGACCTCGTTTTTGGTGCGGCCACTGAGAGTAAATTGTTTGGCGTCCTGGAAGCTAAGCGAGTCGCGGCTTCGATCACAATCACCACAGATGACGGCAGTGTGGGCGAGCGCGGTCGCGTCACCGATGTCTTGCCCGCAATCATGAAGCGAACCGATGCTGACGTCGTCTACGCATGTGGACCAATGGGGATGCTGCGCGAAGTTGCCAGGGTTGCAACTGAGCACGGCGCCTATTCCCAATGTGCGGTTGAAGAGTCCATGGCCTGCGGGATCGGTATCTGTATGACATGTGTCCTTCCGGTCATCGGCCAAGACGGGATCACTCGCATGGTTCGGTCATGTGTAGACGGACCCATTTTCCGTGGTGATCGGGTGCGTTGGGATGACGTGGACACAATTCCCGACGATGT
>Ga0194035_1000630_pt1 | contig 19742 bp, 17 predicted proteins | sample JunL2320m_MetaG_FD_148680 | JGI IMG/M metagenome (GOLD analysis project Ga0194035, IMG submission 148680) | Anoxic zone freshwater microbial communities from boreal shield lake in IISD Experimental Lakes Area, Ontario, Canada - Jun2016-L239-20m | ecosystem: Environmental > Aquatic > Freshwater >...
GCTGACTTTGCCGCGGCACTGGCGTCGCAATCTGACTCGATTAGTCGCGATCACGTTGACCAATGGGCAGGTGGTGACTGGTCGAATCTTGGCTCTGAGCGACACCGAGGTCGAGCTCGAGATCGACACTAAGGGTCGTAAGTCCAAGCGCAGCGTGGCATTTGCCGATATCGCCAAAGCTTTGGTTCAGGTCGAATTCAACCGATCCGCAGTGGAGCTCACGACCGAGGCTGGAGATGATGTCGACAACGACAACGACGACGATGACGATGACGACGATGACGATCTCAATGACGATGACGATGACGACGACGACGACGACGACGATCTCCATGCTGACGACGAGGCGGCTGCTGCTGACCTCACCACCAACGACCTGAAGGACTGATCCCCATGGACATCGACATCAACGCTTTGAAGTCCCTGGTGCGCGAGAAGGACTTGTCCTTTGACCTCTTGGTCGACACTCTCGAGCAGGCGCTGCAACAGGCGTATCTGAATACCGAAGGCGCAGCACCTTCGGCGCGAGTCGAACTCGACCGCAAGTCTGGCCATCTCACTGTCTGGGCTCGAGACATCGACGACGAGGGCGTCAAGGGGCCTGAATACGACGACACGCCCGCAGACTTCGGTCGAGTGGCGGCGGCAACGGCGCGTGGCGTGATCATTCAGCGGTTGCGAGAGGCCGACGATGACGTCACGTTCGGCGAGTTTGACGGCACTGAGGGCACGCTCGTCTCGGGGATCATCCAGCAGGGGAGCAACCCCAAGATGGTCCTGATCGACTTGGGGAAGGTCGAGGCGGTTCTGCCACCGCAGGAGCAGGTGCCTGGAGAGAAGTACCTCCACGGCACTCGGCTCAAATGTCATGTGGTGTCCGTTGCCAAGACTCCGCGTGGGCCGCGCGTCACCGTGTCGCGAACACACCCCAACCTGGTGAAGTCACTGTTCGAGCTTGAGGTTCCTGAGATCGCTGATGGCTCAGTCGAAGTCACGGCGCTTGCGCGCGAGGCCGGACACCGCACGAAGATGGCGGTCCGGTCGCTGGTTCCCGGGTTGAACGCCAAGGGCGCGTGTATCGGACCGATGGGCCAGCGGGTACGTGCGGTGATGGCCGAACTGCATGGCGAGAAGATCGATATCGTCGACTGGTCCGATGACCCAGCCGAGATGGTGGCGCACGCGTTGTCGCCGGCCCGCGTCACCTCGGTGACCGTTGTCGACCTGGCTACTCGTTCGGCGCGCGTGATCGTGCCCGATTACCAACTCTCGTTGGCGATCGGGAAAGAAGGCCAAAATGCCCGACTTGCGGCCCGACTCACCGGGTGGCGGATCGACATTCGTCCCGATACCGCGCCCGAGGATGAATCCGATGAGGTTGCGACCGGTGAGTTTGACCAGATTCACGACGAGTACGACCGGGAGCGGGATGACCGAAGTGCTGATTCCCTGACCGTGTCGGACGCCGGGCGTGACTGAGCATGCCACGGGGGCGGTAGAGTATCCGCAGGCTGATCGTCCGGTCGTCTCCAGGCATGTACCTACGCGCACGTGTGTGGGGTGTCGAGTCAGCGGCGATCGAGCTGATTTGATGCGGGTGGTGCTGGTCGAGGGAAACCTCGTCCCAGATTCACGCTCCCGGATCGCCGGTCGGGGAGCATGGTTACACCCCATATCGGAATGTCTGGATCTTGCCGTTCGACGGCGAGCGATTCCTCGGGCCCTTCGGGTCACGAGCGCGCTCGATGTCGCAGCGGTACGAGCCGAAGTCGATCGACGCGCTGCCGGAGTCAGTTCTCCGAGCGCTTAGGCGACAACCTCGCACTTGGCCCGAGCCAACTCGGGACGAGGGCATCAACTGACCTATCCCACCTAAATTCGGGAGCACGAAGGCCATGAGCACCCAATGAACGCCCAGCGATGAGCGTGTCCGTGCACGTCTAAGTGGTCCGGGTCGACTTCGATACCGGACCAAAGAGCAGGAGAACTGTGTCTAAGGTCCGTGTCTACGAGCTGGCAAAAGAGCTCGGAGTCGAGAGCAAGGTCGTTGTGGCCAAGCTGCAAGAAATGGGCGAATTCGTCCGTTCGGCGAGTTCGACCATCGAGCCGCCCGTTGTGCGTCGGCTGCGCGAGGTCTTCCCGGCAGCTACCGAAGCCCCACCAAAGCCGGCCAAGAAAGCTGCTGCCAAGCCCAAGCCATCTGCGTCAGCTGATGCCGGCGCCGATGCTGCGACTGCTGTTGACGCAGCGCCGGTTGCCGAAGCACCCGCAGCGAAGGTAGCTGCCCCGATACCGGGCGCTCCACGGCCAGCCCCCCCAGTTCCCGCAGTTCCAGCGGCTGCTGAGGTCGAGGTTGCCGCGAGCATTCCGGCTGCGGTCGAACCCACGCCTGAGGCACCTGCCGCACCGCGTGGACCTCGTCCAGGGAATAACCCCTTCATGGATCGCAGTGCCGAGGCTCCGCCGCGTCCTGCCCAGCCTGCCGCGCCGTCGGCCGCTCCCGTGCCGGGTGCTCCTCGCCCAGCGCGGCCAGGTAACAACCCGTTCACCGATCGTTCCGCGCCCGCAGTCCCAGGTGCGCCACGTCCGGCCGCCCGAGCTGGCGGCGTCCCAGGCGCACCTCGTCCCAACCCGGGCATGATGCCCGGTCAGCGCTCAGATCGTCCTGATCGTCCGGCTGGCCCTGGCGGTCCCGGTCGTCCGGCTGGCCCTGGCGGTCCCGGTCGTCCGGCTGGTCCTGGCGGTCCTGGTCGTCCGTCTGGTCCTGGCGGTCCCGGTGGTTTCGCGGGTCGTCCGTCTGGCCCCGGTGGTGGCGGCGGCGGTTATGCCGGTCGTCCCGGCGGTGGTTCCGGTGGCCCCGGCGGTCCCGGCGGTGGCCCCGGCGGTCCCGGTGGTGGCCCCGGCGGTCCCGGTGGTCGTCCCGGCGCAGGCGGTCGTGGCACGACTGCTGGAGCGTTTGGTCGTCCCGGCGGCAAGCCCGCGCGTGGTCGCAAGAGCAAGCGCGCCAAGCGTCAGGAATTCGACAACATGTCGGCGCCCGCTATGGGCGGCGAGATCCGGCCCATGGGTCAAGGTCAGGTTGTGCGCCTCGCGCGCGGAGCCACGCTGACCGATTTCGCCGACAAAGTAGGCGTCAACCCAGGTGTCCTGGTGGCGGTGCTGTTCAAGCTCGGCGAGATGGTCACCGCGACCCAGTCAGTCAGCGATGAGACCTTGATGCTGATCGGTGAAGAGCTCAACTTCGACGTTCAGGTCATCAGCCCTGAGGACGAGGATCGCGAGCTGCTCGAGTCGTACAGCCTTGAGTTCGGTGAAGACGAAGGCGACGACAGCGACCTAGTTGCTCGCCCGCCGATCGTTACCGTCATGGGTCACGTTGACCACGGAAAGACTCGACTCCTCGACGCGATCCGCAAGACCAACGTCGTGGCAAAGGAAGCCGGCGGTATTACCCAGCACATTGGTGCCTACCAGATCGTCACTCGTGAAGACACTGACAGCCCGCGCGCTATCACCTTCATTGACACTCCTGGTCACGAGGCCTTCACCGCCATGCGTGCCCGTGGCGCGCAGGTCACCGACATCGCGATCCTCGTGGTCGCTGCTGATGACGGAGTGAAGCCACAGACAATTGAGGCCCTCAACCACGCGAAAGCCGCTGGCGTTCCTGTAGTTGTGGCCGTCAACAAGATCGACAAGGAAGGCGCCGATCCCACCAAGGTGCGTGGCCAGCTGACTGAATATGGCTTGGTACCTGAGGAGTACGGCGGCGACACCATGTTCGTTGACGTATCCGCCAAGGCTGGCGTAGGCATCGAGGAACTTCTCGAGGCTTTGCTGCTGACGGCTGATGCCGCACTCGATCTGCGCGCTAACCCGCGTCAGGATGCGCAGGGTGTCTCGATCGAGGCACACCTTGACCGTGGCCGTGGGCCGGTGGCGACAGTCCTCGTTCAACGTGGAACGTTGCACCCTGGTGACTCCATCGTCGTCGGTGATGCCTACGGTCGCGTTCGCGCCATGCTCGATGAGCACGGTGAGCCCCTCTCCGAGGCCGGTCCTTCGCGTCCGGTGCAGGTTCTGGGTCTCACGTCGGTTCCTGGCGCTGGCGACAACTTCCTCGTTGTCGACGACGACCGCACCGCTCGTCAGATTGCGCAGACTCGGGCAGCGCGTGAGCGCAACGCCGCGTTGGCACAGTCGCGCGGTCGTCGCACTCTTGAGGACTTCCTCAAGACCCTCGAGCGGGGTGAGGCACAAGAACTCAAGCTCATCCTCAAGGGTGATGTGTCGGGTTCGGTCGAAGCGCTCGAAGATGCCCTGGTCAACCTCGATGTTGGCGAGGACGTCTTGCTGCGCGTCATCGACCGCGGCGTGGGTGCTATCACCGAGAGCAACGTGATGTTGGCGTCGGCTTCCGACGCGGTCATCATCGGCTTCAACGTCCGACCCGAGGGTAAGGCGCGTGAACTCGCTGAGCGCGAAGGCGTCGACATCCGCTACTACACGGTCATCTACTCGGCCATCGACGACATCGAGGCCGCGCTCAAGGGCATGCTCAAGCCTGAGTACGAAGAGGCGAGCCTGGGATCGGCTGAGGTCCGCGAGGTCTTCCGTTCGAGCAAGTTCGGCAACATCGCCGGCTGCATCGTTCGCTCGGGTCTGATCCGACGAAACGCCAAGGCACGCCTTGTCCGCGATGGCACAGTGGTGGCCGAAAACCTTTCGATCGAGTCGCTGCGTCGATTCAAGGACGATGCCACTGAGGTCCGCGAGGGCTTCGAGTGCGGTATCGGCCTTGGCTCGTTCAACGACGTCAAGCCCGAAGACGTTATCGAGACCTACGAAATGCGCGAGAAGCCGCGCGCCTAGTAGTACTCGGTTCAATTGCTGCGCAGCGCCAGGAGGATGTCGTGTTCGTCGAGTCTGCCGAATTCGACATCCTCCTGGGAGACGTGCACTCGCTGAAGGAAAAGCGGTCTGTGGTTCGCCCACTGATCGCAGATCTTCGTCGCAAGTTCGAGGTGTCGGTGGCTGAGGTCGGACATCTGGAGTTGCATCGCCGGGCCCTCATAGGCGTCGCGATTGTCGCGGCTGACGTTGCGCACTGCACCGAAGTCGTTGACCAGTGCGAACGGTTAGTGGCACAGCATCCCGAATTTGACCTGCTGAGTGCTCGGCGCGTGATGCGCTCGAGCACTGACGACTAGAACGTTTACTGCTCGTAGACCACCGCACGTGCACGCTGATCAACTTCCACTACCGAACCACTCGGACGAGAGGACGCCGCCATGGCTGACCCGGCACGCGCCCGCAAACTCGCAGACCGCATTCGTGTGATCGTCGCTGAGACCTTGGAGCAGCGCATCAAGGACCCGCGCCTCGGCTTCATCACCATCACCGATTCTCGGGTCACCGGCGATCTGCACGACGCCACCGTGTACTACACGGTATTTGGCAGTGACGAGGAGAAGATGGCCACGGCCGCTGCCCTTGAGAGCGCAAAAGGCGTGCTGCGCAAGGAGATCGGGCGACAGACCGGCGTGCGTTTCACCCCGACTATAACCTTCGTCGCCGACGTGATCCCCGAGAATGCTGCGGCCATCGAGGACCTGTTGTCGCGTGCCGCACAAGCTGATCTACAGGTGCTTGAAGTCTCTGCAGGTGCCACCTACGCGGGGGAGGCCGACCCCTACAAGAAGCCCCGCGAATTTCTAGACGACGACGACCAGGCCGAGGGCGAAGATGACGACGATGAAAACCAGGCCGAGGGCGAAGATGACGACGATGACGACCAGGCCGGTCCATGAGTTGGTCGGCGGCCCCGGTCGAGTCCGATTGGATCGATACGGTGTCGGCGCTCACGAGTGGCGAGTCCGTCTTGCTAGTAGGGCATGTCGCGCCTGACGCCGATGCGCTTGGATCTGCATTAGCCGTCGGGCTTGCCCTCGAACGACTCGGCATCCCAGTGGCGGTGTCCTTCGGGAATGATCCCTTCGAGGTGCCGCGCATCCTGCGCTCACTGCCTGGTCAGCATCTGCTGAAAGCTCCAGATTCTGTGGGGGATCCGCTGGTAGTCGTGTCGTTCGACGTGAGCTCTATCGACCGGCTGGGCGTCCTGCGTGCCCGCGCCGAACAGGCTTCGACTTTCGTCGCGATCGACCACCACACGTCGTACACCGGGTTCGGAACGATCTCGTTGGTGGACGTCACTGCGCCGGCCACGGCGGTGCTGGCCCTCGAGCTCGTCGATCGTCTCGATGTGACACTTGATGTGGAGATTGCCACCTGCGTCTATTCGGGAATCATCACTGATACTGGCTCGTTCAAGTACGCCGCGACTACCCCGGCCACGCACGAACTCGCGGCCCGGCTGCTTCGCACTGGCATGCGACACGACCTCATCTCACGCCACGTCTACGACGATGAGCCGTTCGGTGTCGTGCGACTCGTCGGCGCTGCAGTTTCGCGCGCGGAACTCGATCCGGATGCGGTGGGTGGTTTGGGCCTTATCTCCACCGTTATCAGCGCTGCGGATCGCGCAGAATTCAACCTGCCGATTGATGCGGCCGAGCGCATCATCGATGTCGTGCGGATTGCAACCGAGGCCGAAGTCGCTTGTGTTCTCAAGGAAGAAGACGACTCGGCTTGGCGTGTGTCACTGCGAAGCAAGGGGCAGGTCGATGTGTCGATCGTGGCTTCAGGTTTGGGTGGCGGCGGTCATCGCTTCGCCGCCGGGTTCACTCGTGCCGGCTCGCCGGCCAGTCTTCTCGTCGAAGTTCGTGCCGCGCTCGCCGACCTGCCGCACCTGCCGGAGTAGACGTGGGACACAGGCCGCGTGATCGAACCGCGCCCGATGGGCTGGTTGTCGTCGACAAGCCCGCGGGGATGACTAGTCACGACGTCGTGGCGAGAGTGCGCAAGTTGGCCGGCAGCCGCAAGGTTGGTCATGCTGGCACTCTCGATCCGATGGCCACCGGTGTACTGCTGGTCGGTATCGAGCGCGCGACTCGGCTACTCGGGCACCTGGCCCTCACCGACAAGACCTACGACGCGACGATCCGGCTCGGCATCTCGACAATTACCGATGACGCCGAGGGTGAGGTCATTGCCAGCACGGATGCCTCAGCGGTCTCCGACGACGCAATCCGCGCCGGTGTTCGCATCCTCACCGGCGATATCCTGCAGCGTCCCTCATCGGTGAGCGCGCTCAAGGTTGATGGAGTGCGCGCACATGTTCGAGTGCGAGCAGGCGAGGAACTTGATCTTCCCGAAAGGCCAACTCGGGTATCTCTTTTCGAGGTGCATGACATTCGTCGCGAAGGCCTGTTGATCGACATCGACGTCACGGTCGAATGCTCCACCGGCACCTACATACGGGCGCTTGCTCGGGATCTTGGATCTGCGCTCGGAGTGGGCGGGCATCTCACGTCGCTGCGCCGGACCCGTGTTGGCGCGTTTGGGATCGAGTTGGCGCACCCGCTGGCTGAACTCGAGCAGTCATTCGCGTTCGAGCCCCTCGGTAAAGTGGTTGCAGCAGCTTTCGGGCGAATCGAGGTCGATGAGATCACCGCTGACAGCGTGCTACATGGTGGTCAGATCCCCGTACCCGCCAATTGCTATGGGGCAGTAGGCATTTACGGCCCCGATGGCGCTGTTCTTTCGCTCGCCGAGCCTCGCGGAGAAATCATGGCCGCACTGGTTGTGTTCTCCTAACCTCGAGATGGCAGGCTAACCCCGTGCAACGCTGGCAAGGACTCAACGACGTACCCGAGGACCAACCGAGGTCGGTTGTGTCTATTGGCGTGTTCGACGGGGTGCACCGTGGGCACCGAGCGGTCATCGGCCGAGCGGTTGAACATGCTCGTACGGTTGGTGCACCTTGTGTCGTCATCACCTTTGACCCGCATCCGAGCGACGTCCTCCGACCTGGTACTCATCCGGCCATGTTGTCGACTATCGATCAGCGTTGCGAACTCCTGGGCGAGGTGGGTGTTGACGCCGTCTGCGTGCTGCCATTCACTCTTGAGTTGGCGGCGCTTTCGCCTCAGGAGTTCGTCGACCACGTTCTGGTAGAACAGTTCCATACCGAGGGTGTTGTGGTCGGAGCGAACTTTCGCTTCGGTCATCGAGCGGCAGGTGATACCGAGACTCTTGGTGAACTCGGACTCTCGCGTGGCTTTGTTGTCGATGCGGCCCCGCTGGTCGCTGGCGATGGCGGCGTGTGGTCGTCGACGTATGTGCGTGGTCTAGTCGCTGCCGGCGATGTCGCTGCCGCTTCGGTGTCGCTTGGCCGACCACATCGGGTTGAGGGCTTGGTTGTCCACGGCGATAAGCGCGGGCGCGAACTTGGCTACCCCACGGCAAATCTGGCGACTACCGCACACGCCGCGATTCCTGCTGATGGTGTTTACGCCGCCCAGCTGATCCTCGCCCCGTACACCCCACATGCTGAAAGCTTCCCCGCTGCCGTGAGCGTGGGCACGAATCCCACGTTCGACGGTGTCGAGCGACGGGTTGAGGCCTACGTCATTGATCGCACCGATCTGGAGTTATACGGCGCGCACGTTGCTCTGGACTTCGTCGATCGGATTCGCGGTCAGGTGAAGTTCGATGGTGTCGAGGGCCTCATCGCACAGATGTCGCAGGACGTCGATCGAGCTCGAATCCTGCTGGCTTAGCGCAGATCGGCCCTGAGCGCCCACGGATTGGGTCATCTCGGCACACGCTGATAGTCTTCGCTCACGACGGCTTTGGGGCGGGCGCCCCGAGGTTCGTGTCTGATCGAGGACCTGCGCGCCCTGCGCGGTCCGTGATGCGCCCAGAGGAAAATCATGTCGCTCGATACCGCGACCAAGTCAGCCATCATCGCCGAGTACGGCCTCAAAGAGGGCGACACCGGTTCCCCCGAGGTTCAGATCGCGATGCTTACGCGTCGCATCAATGACCTCACCGAACACCTGAAGATGCACAAGCACGACCACCACAGCCGCCGCGGGCTCTTGCTCCTGGTCGGTCAGCGTCGCCGCTTGCTTCAGTACTTGACCAAGACCGATATCGGTCGTTACCGCTCGATCATCGAGCGCCTCGGCATCCGCCGATAACCTCGACTTGAGGGGAGTGACCTCCGGGTTGCTCCCCTCGATTCATCTGCGGCTGCGCATTACTGGCAGTTGCGGCAGTACGAGATCACTACAACTAAATATCAACGCTGCTGGACCACCAGCGACGCATCTAAGGAAGATTCAGGGGCGAACGCCCCGGAGAAGCCGAACGTCGTCGGTCCTCGGTAGTGGTACTCGGGCCCGTCGCCCTCCGCGCAGGAGCGGGAGCGGCAGGTGGCCCGCGTGCTTCGATCGATGACCGGCCTCCTGCCGACTTTCAGGCACTCCAGCGCTCGCTCCTCGTCGTCCATGACAGACAGAGGAGGGCACCCATGGAGGGTCCCGAGATTTACACGTCCGAAGCCGTTATCGATAACGGTGCATTTGGTACTCGCACGGTTCGGTTCGAAACAGGTCGTCTTGCCCAGCAGGCAGCCGGCTCGGCCGTCATCTACCTTGACGACGACACCATGCTGCTGTCGGCCACCACAGCCGGCAAGTCGCCCAAGGACCAGTTCGACTTCTTCCCCTTGACTGTGGATGTAGAAGAGCGCATGTACGCAGTTGGGCGTATCCCAGGCTCGTTCTTCCGCCGTGAGGGACGCCCCAGCGAAGACGCCATCTTGACCTGTCGCCTCATCGATCGTCCGCTGCGCCCATCGTTCGTCAAGGGTCTGCGCAATGAGATCCAGGTAGTCGTCACGGTGCTCTCGCTTAACCCCGATCACCTCTACGACGTCGTGGCGATCAACGCTGCATCGATGTCGACTCAGATCGCCGGCCTGCCCTTCAGCGGCCCGATCGGTGGCGTACGCGTTGCCCTCATCAAGGGTCAGTGGGTCGCATTCCCCAACCACAGCGACCTCGAAGAGGCAGTGTTCGACATGGTCGTCGCCGGTCGTATCGTCGGTGACGACGTCGCGATCATGATGGTCGAGGCCGAAGCCACTGCGAACACCATCGAGTTGGTCCGTGGCGGCGCGACCGCCCCCACCGAAGAGGTCGTGGCGCAGGGCCTCGACGCAGCCAAGCCCTTCATCCGGGCACTGTGCGATGCACAGAGCGCACTGGCTGCTCAGGTCTCCAAGGAAACTGCGGTGTTCCCGATCTTCCTTGATTACCAGGCAGATGCGTTCGACGCGGTCGAGACCGCCGTCTCCACCGAGCTCGCTGCAGCGCTGACCATCTTCGGTAAGCAGGAGCGCGAAACCGAACTCGATCGCGTCAAGGGTCTGGCCGCCGAGCGTCTCGCGGGCCAGTTTGACGGTCGCGAGAAGGAGGTCAGTGCAGCTCTTCGCTCGTTGACCAAGAAGCTCGTACGCCAGCGCGTTCTGCGCGACAAGATCCGCATCGATGGCCGTGGCCTCACCGACATACGTACGTTGTCGGCAGAGGTCGACATCGTCCCGCGTGCTCACGGTTCAGCACTGTTCGAGCGCGGTGAGACCCAGATCCTGGGTGTCTCCACCTTGAACATGCTTCGCATGGAACAGCAGCTCGACACGCTGAACCCCGAGACTCGCAAGCGGTACATGCACAACTACAACTTCCCGCCTTACTCAACCGGTGAGACTGGTCGCGTGGGTTCGCCCAAGCGTCGCGAGATCGGGCACGGCGCACTCGCCGAGCGCGCGCTCGTTCCAGTGCTGCCGTCCAAGGACGAGTTCCCTTACGCCATCCGTCAGGTGTCAGAGGCGTTGAGCTCCAACGGCTCGACGTCAATGGGATCTGTGTGTGCCTCGACCATGTCATTGCTCAACGCCGGTGTGCCGTTGAAGGCACCGGTTGCAGGTATCGCGATGGGTCTTATCTCTGACCTAGTCGACGGTAAGACCGAGTACGTCTCACTCACCGACATCCTCGGCGCCGAAGATGCCTTTGGCGACATGGACTTCAAGGTTGCTGGTACTCGTGAGTTCGTCACGGCGCTGCAGCTCGACACCAAGCTCGATGGCATCCCCGCCTCGGTGCTTGCTGGCGCACTCACCCAGGCTCGCGATGCTCGTCTTGCCATCCTCGACGTGATGATGGAGGCGATCGACCGTCCCGACGAGATGTCGCCGTTCGCACCGCGAATCATCTCAATTCAGATCCCCGTCGACAAGATCGGTGAGGTCATCGGCCCGAAGGGCAAGATGATCAACCAGATCCAGGACGAGACTGGTGCTGAGATCACGATCCAGGACGACGGCACCATCTACATTGGTGCTGTCGATGGTCCCAAGGCTGAGGCCGCGCGGGCAATGATCAACTCGATTGCCAACCCGCACATGCCCGAAATCGGTGAGCGCTACCTCGGTACGGTCGTCAAGACCACGCCGTTCGGCGCGTTCATCTCGCTCATGCCGGGTAAGGATGGCCTGCTTCACATCTCGAAGTTGCGCTCACTTGCCGGCGGCAAGCGCGTCGACGTCGTCGAGGATGTTGTCTCGATCGGCCAGAAGGTACTCGTCGAAATCTCCGAGATCGACGCTCGCGGCAAGTTGTCGCTATCGCCGGTCGAAGACGGTGCTGATGCTGCTGCGTCGGTCACCGAGTCGGCTGACGTCGAGGCCTGATCGCTTCGATGTCGTCATCACGATCAGTCGCAGCGAGCACGGGACATCGTCCCGTGCTCGCTGCGCGTTATCAGAAGGTCGGGTCGACTCGAACCCTGCTCGACGAGGATGGCGCCCGCATACGTCGCACCGTCCTGCCGGGTGGGCTACGAGTCATCACCGAGAGCATCCCTGGTGTGCGTTCAGCAGCCTTTGGGATTTGGGTTGGCGTGGGTTCACGCGACGAAACGCCAGCGCAGGCCGGGGCCGCCCATTACCTCGAACACCTGCTGTTCAAGGGCACACAGCGGCGTTCGGCGCTTGATATCTCCTCCGCCATCGATGCGGTGGGCGGTGAGATGAATGCGTTCACGAGCAAGGAGTACACCTGCTTCTACGCACGTGTTCTCGATGTCGATCTGCCGCTCGCGATCGATGTGATCAGTGACATCGTCACCTCGGCTGTTCTGCGGGCAGGCGACGTCGACGGTGAACGAGATGTGATCCTCGAAGAGATTGCGATGCGCGACGACGATCCAGGCGACCTCGTACACGAGGAATTTGCTGATGCGATATTCGGCAAGACGCCGCTCGGTCGTCCGATCCTGGGCACTGTCGAGACCATCGAATCGATCACCCCTCGTGCGATCCGAGCCTTTTACCACCGTCACTACAAGCCTTCGAATCTTGTGGTTGCGGCCGCCGGAAATGTCGACCACGCGGCCGTCGTGCGTCAGGTAAGGCGGGCCTTCAACCTCGCCGGACTGCTTGAGGGCGAAGAGCTTCCGAGCTTGCCGCGCATGGGCCAGTTTCGTACCAGAGGCGCCGGTGACGTGCGCGTGGTCAACAAAGTCACGGAGCAGGCCAACGTCGTACTCGGTGTTCCAGGTCTTGCGCGCGATGACGACCGCCGGTACTCACTTGGTGTACTCAATGCCGCACTCGGTGGCGGTATGAGCAGTCGACTTTTCCAAGAGGTACGCGAGAAGCGCGGCTTGGCGTACTCGGTGTTCTCGTTCACGTCGAATTACGCAGACACTGGGATGTTCGGTGTCTACGCGGGATGTATTCCGAAGAAGATCGATGATGTGCTCGCTATCACTCGTGCGGAACTTGCCAAGATCGCGGCAAAGGGCATTACCGCTGAAGAACTCATGCGAGGTAAGGGACAGATGCGCGGTGGTCTTGTCCTGGATATGGAAGACACTGGTTCGCGCATGTCGCGCATTGGGAAGTCAGAGTTGCTCGCGGGTGATCTGTGGTCGACCGCTGAGATGCTCGGCGCGATCAACGCCGTAACAGTTGAGCAAGTCCGTGATGTCGCTGAGGCGTTGCTAGAGGTAAGTCCTACGCTGGCTGTGATCGGTCCGTTTGATGACGGTCGCGACTTCTCGTCCGCGGTCGCCTGAAAGGAGTGGCGATGACCTTACGTGTGGGCGTCCTGGGTTCGCTTGGTCGAATGGGCGGTGAGGTAATTCGCGCGGTTGAGTCCGCCGAGGATCTCGAACTCGTCGCGGCTATCGATCAGGGTGAGGCCATTACCGCGCTCACCGAGGCTGGCGCGCAGGTCGTTGTTGACTTCACTGCGCCGAACCAAGTGATGGGTAACCTCGAATTCCTTGTGAGCGAAGGGATCCACGCGGTAGTTGGCACCAGTGGCTTTGATGATGCACGGTTGGCTCAGGTGCAATCGTGGCTGTCGTCTGCCCCGTCCACCGGTGTGCTCATTGCCCCCAACTTCGGGATCGGCGCGGTACTACTCATGCGTTTTGCGGCGCAGGCCGCGCGCTTCTACGAGTCAGTCGAGATCATCGAGTTGCATCACCCAGGCAAGGTAGATGCGCCGTCAGGGACAGCCCGGCACACCGCGCGAGTCATTTCGCAAGCCCGTGCCGCGGCGTCGATGGGTATGCAACCAGACTCCACCACCGAAGCGCTTGATGGTGCTCGAGGTGCGCTCGTCGATGGTGTGCCAGTGCACGCCGTACGACTTCGTGGTCTGGTCGCGCATGAGGAAGTGCTGTTCGGTAGCGATGGCGAAACCCTGACCCTTCGGCACGACTCGACCGACCGCTCATCGTTCATACCCGGTGTGCTGCTTGGGATCCGCAACATCGGGGCCCGCCCAGGGCTCACCGTCGGGCTCGACGCCTTCCTCGACCTCAGCTAACGCCTCGGGTCGTTAGGCAGCGAGACCGACGTGAGGCAAACTGGCTGCCACCGAGGCGGCGCCACCACCCGCGATCAGGACGCCCACCAAGGCGAGCTGGTAACCGCCGGTGAACATCAGCACAGACAGCGTTTGGGTCTACACGATGTGCAGACCGCCAAGCACCGCCGTGGCACCGAATGAGGTGCCTTAGCGCCGGTCGCAATCCCAATGCTGAGAGCGTTGATCCTGATTGTGTGTTGCTGCGTAAGCCACGTCCGGTGTACGGCGCCACACACCTCACTCGGGCTCCGACGGAATACCCTCATCGACAGGTCCCACATGGTCGGCTAGCCACTCCACCAGAGGTGTTATGGCACGCCACGCGGAACGGACGCGGGTGAGGGTGGTTCGTGAGTCGAGCCAGGCTGGCGACTCGTACTGATGCGACACCAGGACGGACTTTTGGCGCATGAGGTCTAGATGCGGATGGTTCTCGTCAACTCCACGTGGCCGTGTCTTCATCAGGTCGCCACCGAGTTCAAGGCCACCCTTCCTGGCCTTTGCCAGTGCTGGGATAAGTGCAGCTACTGCGGCGGAATCGACAGCATCACGGTAGCGCTGTGTTTGCTTGCTCGAAGCTGCGTACCAACCCCCGCCGACGTAAAGACCCGCTGCAGAGATCTGCACGTAGTAGCCGATGGAGTCCTCGACTCCGACGAGCGCGCCCTGATGGTCCTTGTACGGCGTCTTGTCTTTACTGAAGCGCACATCTCGATATGGACGATAAACGTGGCCGCTGCCAAACTCGCCTTCGAGCTCGGCGAGTAGCGCCTCGAGCGGTTGGCGGATGAACGTGTCGTACTCGCTCTTGTGCTCGGCCCACCAGGTTTTGGTGTTGTTCAGAGCCAACTGTTCGTAGAAGTCCACTGCCGCCAAGGGGATACCACTGAATCGTTCGCTCATATGGGTGAGCCTAGGCGCGCTGCGACTTTCGCGTAACCAGTAGATGGCTGACCTTCGCTACGCGATGCACCATGGTCGGGTCGCTGCCCCGCGAGTAGCCTCATCGACATGCGGGTCGTCGTAGTAGGTGCAGGTGCTTGGGGTCTGCCTGCTGCTGCTGAACTGGCTCGCCGAGGGCACAGCGTTCAGCTCATCGATCGCTACGGTCCTGCGCATCAGTTGGCTTCATCGTCTGGACCGACTCGACTCTGGCGTGTCACTCATACCGACGCGCTGCGCGTTCGTCTGGCACTGCGTGCGTTGGACGCGTGGAATCGGTTGGAGTCCATCAGCGGCATTACGCCCTATCTTCGTCGGGGGCTGCTCTGGCGAGACGACAAGTCTGTGGCCCGCGCCATAGCTGCGCTGGAGGCAGAGGGCGTAGCCTTCGAAATCTTTGAGCCGCACGAAGTGTCGCGTGTCTTCCCCGGGCTTCGTTCTGATGGTCGGCTTGGATTGTGGCAGCAGGATGCTGGCCCGGTCTTGGCCGCTTCCGCATTAGATGCCCAGGTGGGAATGCTCGCCACGGCGGGTGGGCGAATCGTCGTCGGGCCGGTGATTCGCGAGATCGACGCAGTGTCCAACGGCGTGGTACTCGTGGCCGAAGATGGCGAAGTTTTTGAGGCCGATATCGCAGTGATTGCTCCAGGCCCGGGCGCCGCAGCCCTTTGTGCCGCAATGGATCTCGAGGTTAGCTTCCATGCGATGCTCGAACAGGTCTGCCATGTCGGATCGGCACCCGAAACCGACAATATGCCCTGCTTGTACGACGGTCCATTGGGCGATGAGCCGGGTATGTATTCGATGCCCACGCCTGGTCGCGGGTACAAGTTGGGCGTCGACCGTGCATTGCGTGACTGGAGCGAGAGCGACATCGACCGTAATCCCGATTCTGGCGTATCCGCGCTGATTTCCGAGCGAGTTAAGCGCAACTTCGTCGATCTCGATCCCACGGTGCGCGATGCGCAAGTGTGCTCATGGACTGACTCACCGGACGGTCGGTTCGTCATTGACCGCGTGCTTGATGGCCGAGTGGTCATCGCGGCGGGAGATTCGGGCGAGGGGTTCAAGTTCTCCGCGCTCATGGGCCTTGTGCTTGCTGATCTGGCCGAGGGCAATGCGCCTGATCCGGACATCGCAACTTTCGGATTGGCGCGATTCGCTGGCGGCGGCGGGGCGATCCCGGGTCCACGCAGCCTGGGTGGTTAGGTTGTAGGTACTGGCCGCGACCTGTCCGAGGAGAACGAAATGACAGATGACATCAAGTCCGAGATCAAGTTTCGGAGCGATGTCACTGTCGAACTCGTCAAGCATGCGGCTGGCGATGCTGATGTTCTTTTTGCCGCGCGTGTCTCGACCCAGGGCGAGCGGTCGCTTGACTCGGTCGAGTCCGACACCACAGGCGCTGACGGGCTCATCCGCTTTCTCATGCGCGAACGTCATGGCAGTCCGTTCGAACACTCAGTGATGACGTTCTACGTTCAGGCGCCGATCTTCGTTTGGCGTGAGCACATGCGCCACCGTGTTGCGTCGTATAACGAGGAGAGCGGCCGTTACCGCGTCCTCGAACCGCTCTTTTACGTTCCCGCGCCAGAGCGCAACCTCGTACAGATCGGGAAAGCTGGGGCATATGACTTCATCCCCGGCACTGAGGAGCAATATGCGATCACGGTTGATGCGATTCAGACTTCGTGTCGGCAGGCATATGAGCAGTACCAGAGGATGCTCGATGCTGGTGTGGCCCGTGAAGTTGCCCGCGCGGTGCTACCAGTAAATATCTATTCGTCCGCATACGTCACCATGAACGCACGTGCGTTGATGAACTTCCTTTCGCTGCGCATGAGAAGCGATGACTCACATTTCCCGTCGTATCCCCAGCGCGAAATAGAAATGGTCGCCGAACGATACGAAGACGAGTGGGCAAGGCTGATGCCCATCACTCATGCTTCGTTCGTTGCCAATGGCCGAGTGGCGCCCTGAGCGCCAACACATGCAACGAACCCGGGTAACCTGAGCCCATGGCACCGACCTCTACCGCTCAACGGCCCTTCGGGCGCATGCTCACCGCGATGGTGACGCCGTTCACGCGGGAAGGTGAACTTGATATCGACGCAGTTTCTGCGCTTGCGGTCGACCTTGTAGATTTGGGCAACGACGGTCTGGTCGTCAACGGCACCACGGGTGAGTCGGCTACCACGTCAGATGACGAGAAGGACCGAATCCTGCGCGCGGTCCTTGAGGCTGTAGGCCATCGGGCGTTCGTCGTTGCCGGCGTCGGCACCAATGACACCAAGCACACCATCGAACTTTCCCAAGCGGCCGAAAAGGCTGGTGCTCACGGCTCACTGCTGGTCACGCCGTATTACAACCGGCCACCTCAGGAATCGCTGCTCGTACACTTCACAGCGGTCGCAGACGCAACTGGACTCCCGGTGATGCTCTACGACATTCCAGGTCGCACCGGTACGGCCATCTCGACCGACACGTTGCTGCGTCTCGCGGAGCATCCGCAGATTGTGGCCAACAAGGATGCTAAGGGCGATCTTTTCGCGGCACAGCAAGTGATGTCGCGATGTGAACTCGTCTACTACTCCGGCGATGACGCCTTGAATCTTCCGCTGCTTTCGATTGGCGCGGTTGGCGCCGTCAGCGTTATCGGGCACCTCGTCGCGGATCGAATCGCGGCCATGATCATCGCGTACGAAGCCGGCGATGTGGAACTTGCACGTGAGCTGAACGACGAACTCGTCCCAGTAACTGAGGCGATCATGACTCGAACCCAAGGGGTGATCGCGGTGAAGGCTGCGCTAGAGCATTTAGGTAGGTCAGGTGGTGGAGCGCTTCGCATGCCGCTGATGTCGATGTCGGCGGCCGCTCGTTTGGCACTGGTCAACGGCCTGAACGATGGCGGCGTCTCAGGATTTTTCGCATGACCCATGCGCATCCCGAATTAGGGACGCCACCGGTGCTGGCACCGAATGCGATGCGGATCGTGCCGCTTGGCGGCTTGGGGGAGATCGGTCGCAACATGACCGTGTTCGAGCACGCAGGCAAGTTGCTGATCGTCGATTGCGGGGTTCTCTTCCCTGAGGATTCACAGCCCGGCGTCGACCTCATCCTTCCCGACTTCGACTTCATCCGTGGTCGGCTCGACTCCATCGTCGGCATGGTGCTCACCCACGGGCACGAGGACCACATCGGCGCGGTGCCCTACCTGCTCCGTGAACGCCAGGACATCCCGATCTACGGCTCGCAGCTCACCCTCGCGATGCTCGAAGCCAAACTCCGTGAGCACCGAGTGAAGGCAACGACCATGGAGGTCGTCGAGGGCCAGATCGAACAGGCTGGGCCGTTCTCGCTGGAGTTCATCGCGGTGAATCACTCGATCCCAGATGCGCTCGCGGTATTTATTGAGACGGCTGCAGGTACGGTTCTACACACTGGCGACTTCAAGATGGATCAACTGCCGCTTGACGGTCGTCTCACTGATCTGCGGGCGTTCGCTCGCCTCGGCGAGCGCGGAGTCGACCTCTTCCTCGTCGACTCGACCAACGCCGAGGTTCCGGGGTTTGTGGCGAGCGAGCGCGAGATTGAGCCAGCTCTCGAGCGGGTATTCACCAACGCACGTGGCCGAATCGTTGTCGCGTCCTTCGCGTCGCATGTGCACCGAATCCAGCAGGTGATCGACGTCGCGCACGCCAACGGTCGCAAGGTTGCGTTCTTCGGGCGCTCGATGGTTCGCAACATGGGTGTGGCTCGAGATCTCGGCTACCTGACCATCCCGGGCAATACTCTGGTTGCGAGTGATCAACTCAACGAGCTGCCCGATGACCAGGTCGTGCTGATCTGTACCGGTTCGCAGGGCGAGCCGATGGCGGCGCTCTCGCGCATTGCCAACAACGATCACCAGATCAAGATCGGGCCTGGCGATACCGTCGTGTTGGCGTCGTCGCTGATCCCTGGCAACGAGAACGCGGTTAGTCGCGTGATCAATGGGTTGACCCGCCTCGGCGCCAAGGTCGTACATAAGGGCAACGCGATGGTGCACGTCAGCGGTCACGCCGCCGCAGGCGAGTTGCTTTACTGCTACAACATCGTCAAGCCACGCAATGTCATGCCCGTCCACGGAGAGCCGAGGCACCTCAAGGCGAATGCCGAGTTGGCGTTGGCCACGGGGCTGCCTGCCGAACGCATCATCTTGACCCTCGACGGCGGCGTTGTTGACTTGGTCGATGGCAAGGCGAGCGTTACGGGCGCCGTGCCATGTGGCTTCGTCTACGTCGATGGGGCAAGCGTGGGCGACCTCACGGAGTCATCGTTGAAGGACCGTCGCGTGCTGGGCACCGAGGGGATCATCACCTGTTTCGTCGTCATCGATTCGGTTGAGGGGAAAGTCACCGCTGGGCCGGAAATCCAAGCGCGCGGTTTCGTTGAGGACGATGCGGTCTTTGACGAGGTGTGCCCCAAGATCACGCGCGCGATCGAGGATGCCCTGCGCGAAGGCACGACGGACCAGTACGCGCTGCAGCAGGTGGTCCGTCGGACGCTCGGCCGCTGGGTCAACGACCAACACCGTCGCCGCCCCATGATCGTCCCCGTCGTCATCGAGGCCTGATCTCATCAATGTGCCCCCAACTGCGCTAGACGCAGTTGAACTTCCCCATTAAGTGCTGGGGCATCGGGTTTCACCCATGTGATGTTTTGCCCGGCAGTCGAGATTCGACCCCGGCGGACCTCCGCAACTTGTCGAAGGCCTCGTAACCCGGCGCTACGGGCCCATCTTGCGCACGTGCGACGAGCCAGCGGTCCACCCCAAAACCGGCGGCCGGAGGCGTACTCCTTCACAATGGGTGCCAAAAACTGCCTCTAGCGCAGTTGGGGGCACATTCATCGGAACTGGTGGGGAGGGTGTGTGCGGTGTGGCGCGTGGGGTTGGTGGGGGAGGAG
>Ga0194035_1000632_pt1 | contig 19694 bp, 15 predicted proteins | sample JunL2320m_MetaG_FD_148680 | JGI IMG/M metagenome (GOLD analysis project Ga0194035, IMG submission 148680) | Anoxic zone freshwater microbial communities from boreal shield lake in IISD Experimental Lakes Area, Ontario, Canada - Jun2016-L239-20m | ecosystem: Environmental > Aquatic > Freshwater >...
CCGGCGAACCGCCCTGCGATATCAGAACCATGCCGAGCCCGTCGCGCATCTCACTGAGCAGACTGACCTTGCCCTTGAACACGGGATCCCACAGATCGTCGACCTTGGTGATATCGCGACCGGTGGCGGCCCGGTTGTAGGCCAGGCCCAGGATGCCCGACATGTACGGAGCGGTGTACTTGCGGCCCGGGTCGGCCTTGGCGCTGAGCAGGTCGGCCCGCATATTCTTCTTGTTGGTCCACCGCGAATCGCTGATCTCGTTGGCCCAGCCCAGGCCCATCAGCCGGGAGGCCATGAACTCGGTGGGCACCACCAGATCGGCGCCGATATCCTGCTTGCGCGACAGTGGCTCCTTGTTCTTGGCGAACCATTCCTCATTGTCGTTGAAGTCTTCTTTGTAATCGATCGTCAGGCCCGTCGCGGTCTGGAACGCCGCGATGAAACCGTCGGCCATATACAGCGGCCAGTTCGAGATCCGCAACTTGCCGGTGGCCGGACTGCCGTCATCAACGGGAGCGGCCGAGCCACTGGAACCGCCGGAGGCGGACTTGTTTTCCGAACCGCACGCGGCCAGGAAAGACGGCCCAAGGATCATCGCCGCAGCGGCGGCGGCACCGCCACCGATGAAGCGGCGTCGCGAGGCCATCTGGGCGATAACTCGGGGGTCGATCTCTTGTGTCATAGATCTGCCTTTCATTCGATCGAATAAGGATGGAGGGGTCTGTGGGTTCAGGATTCGTCGAGCATTTCTTCAAGATCCCGTGTTGTCGGGGTATCGGCGGCCGGCAACACCAGTGCGGCATCCGGTGACCAACTGACGTAGACCTCGTCGCCGGGACGTAGCAGGGGTAGTTCCTGTTCGGTACCGACGTGGGCGAGGATCAGGGAGTCATCGGCCGCAACGAGCGACAGCCGCAGCACCGGGCCCTGGAAGGTCAGGTCGACGACCCGGGCCAGCACCCCGGCCATATCGCCGGTGGGTGGCTCCATCGTGACCCGCACCCGCTCCGGACGCACCATCACGGTGGCCTGACCACCTGACTCGATCGTGGTGTCGCCGGGCCGTGCCTTCAATGTGGTGCCCAGGACGTCGACTTCGACGTAATCGCGGTTGGCCCGCCCGGTCTGGCGGCCCTGCCAAAGATTGGCCTGGCCGATGAAGCCGGCGACGAACACCGAGGCGGGCCGGTCGTAGATCTCGGTGGGAGTACCGATCTGCTCGACGTTTCCCGCGTTCATCACCGCGATCCGGTCACTCATCGTCAGCGCTTCCTCCTGGTCGTGGGTCACGTAGACGAATGTAATCCCGACCTCGCGCTGAATGCGCTTGAGTTCGAATTGCATGACGTGGCGCAGTTTGAGGTCCAGCGCTCCGAGTGGCTCATCGAGCAGCAGGGCGCTGGGATAGTTGACCAGAGCGCGGGCCAGCGCCACCCGCTGCTGCTGGCCGCCGGAGAGTTGCGCGGGCTTGCGTTTCGCGAAGTCCGTCAGACGCACCACCTCGAGCATCTCGTCGACGCTCTTGGTGACCGCTGCCTTATCCTTACGCTGGCTGCGGGGCCCGTAGGCGATGTTGTCCCACACCGTCATATGCGGGAACAGCGCGTAATGCTGAAACACGGTGTTGACGTGGCGCTTATGCGGGGCGACCCGGGACACATCGGCACCTTCCAGACGGATGGCGCCTTCGGTCGGATTCTCGAAACCGGCGATCATCCGCAACGTGGTCGTCTTACCGCATCCCGACGGCCCCAGCAGGGAGAAGAACTCACCGGCCCCGATCGAGAAATCGGCATCCGCCACCGCGACATAGTCCTCGAACCGCTTGGTGACGTGATCGATTTCTATGACCGGTTTATCGACACCCCGGTTGGGGCGCGTGCGTCCGCCGGTCTGCGGATTGGCGGCACCAGTCTCGGTCAGGATCTGGCCTCCTCGATTGCCCACTTCAGTGGTCGTGAGTAAACCATCGTTGATTTCCGCACCATCCGCAACACAATCGGCAGGTTGCCCACTACATGTGTGCGCCGCCGTCGACCCGCACCTCGGTGCCGGTGACGAAGAATGCCTCGGGGCTGCCCAGCATGGCCACCACGGCGGCGACCGCGTTGGGATCGGCGAAGATCGCGCCGCCCGGAAGCGGCAGGCCCGGGGCGACTCGTGCAAAGAGCTTGTAGTCGACCCCGTCGGGAAAGCCCGGTCCGGCGCTCTGCTGGGACTCCCCGGTGCCATCGGTCATCCCCGAGGAGATCGACCCCGGTTGCACCGAGTTGAACCGGATGCCCTCCTTGCCGAACTCCGCCGCGAGTGCGTGCGTCATCGCCTGGATACCTCCCTTGGAAGCGGCGTAGGCCGACATATAGGGATGGGCGAACGTCGCCGACGTGGAACTGAAATTGACCACCGCCGGGGCAGTGCCCTGCCGCAACGCCGGCAGCGCCTCCCGGGTGACCAGAAACGTGCCGACCAGGTTGATCCGCAAGACCTGCTCGAAATCGGCCAGCGTGGTCTCCGCGAAGTGCGCCGAACGCAGGATTCCGGCCACGTTCACCAGAGTGTCGAGGCCACCGAGAGAGTCGATTGCCTGCTGGACCCCGGCCTTGACCGATTCCTCATCACCGACATCCATGGCGACGGTGCTGAGCATCGACACGGCGGCGTCGGCCTTGGCGAGCGTGTCGGCCAGCCCGGCCGCGCTGATATCAGCCGCCGCCACCCGGCCGCCCTCGGCGAGAATGCGCAGGACGCAGGCCTGGCCGATCCCAGAACCTCCGCCGGTGACCAGAACGCGGCGATCGGTGTAGCGCTGCACAGGCGTGCTCCTATCAAAGATGGGCGATTCGCCTGCCCATTCTGGGCGAATCGGGCCCTCGCGACGGCTAAATCGCTTTCATCGGGACGACCCGGAGTCAGTCGGGGCGATTCGGACACCTTCGGGGGGTTCTTCGCCTAAGTTACGTTGGCACGGTTAGAACACGTTTCAGTCAGGGAGTACACCGACCCGTATGGCGAACAGAGCAGCAGATCGCTGGTCTCCGGGCATCGCGCTGGGCAAGGGCGTGTCGAGTCCGATGGAGGCAATCGGGGGTCTGTTCGCCATGTCCGCGGACGCCATCCGTTTCGTCTTCCAGCGGCCGTTTCAGTGGCGTGAGTTCCTCGAACAGTCCTGGTTCGTGGCCCGGGTGGCCCTCGCGCCCACTCTGCTGGTCGCGATCCCCTTCACCGTGCTGGTGAGTTTTACCCTCAACATCCTGCTGCGCGAGTTGGGTGCGGCCGACCTGTCCGGTGCCGGCGCGGCCTTCGGCGCGGTGACACAGGTCGGTCCGCTGGTCACGGTGCTGATCGTGGCCGGCGCGGGTGCGACGGCGATGTGCGCGGATCTGGGTTCGCGAACCATCCGGGAAGAGATCGCCGCCATGGAGGTGCTGGGCATCAATCCGGTACAGCGACTGGTGACGCCGCGCGTGCTGGCCTCGGGTCTGGTGGCACTGCTGCTCAACTCGCTGGTGGTCATCATCGGGATCCTCGGCGGCTACGTGTTCTCGGTGTTCGTTCAGGATGTGAACCCGGGCGCGTTCGCCGCCGGCATCACCCTGCTGACCGGTGTCCCCGAGGTGATTATCTCGTGTGTGAAGGCGGCCCTGTTCGGGCTGATCGCCGGACTAGTTGCCTGCTATCGCGGGTTGATGATCACCGGCGGCGGTGCCAAGGCGGTCGGCAACGCGGTCAATGAGACGGTGGTATACGCCTTCATGGCTCTGTTCGTCGTCAATGTGGTCGTCACGGCGATCGGTATCCGACTGACGACGGGTTGATGTCGTGGGTTCCTTAACTGTCTTGCGCACCAATTACCCGCGGATGTTTCGGCAACTCCGCCGCCCCGGTGGCTTCTTCGGCCGTATCGGTGACCACACCCTCTTCTACGGCAAGGCGATAGCCGGAGTGCCGCACGCGATCGTGCGCTATCGCAACGAGATCATTCGTCTTATTGCTGAGATCTCCATGGGCGCAGGGACACTGGCGATGATCGGCGGCACCGTGGCCATTGTCGGGTTCCTGACCCTGGCGGCCGGCGGCACCCTCGCGGTCCAGGGCTACGCGTCACTGGGCAATATCGGCATCGAGGCGCTGACCGGCTTCCTCGCGGCATTCATCAACGTCCGGATCTCCGCACCCGTGGTGGCCGGCATCGGTCTGGCGGCCACCTTCGGCGCCGGGGTGACCGCACAGCTCGGGGCCATGCGGATCAACGAGGAGATCGACGCGCTGGAGGCGATGGGCATCCGTCCAATCGAATACCTGGTATCCACCCGATTAGTGGCCGGCATGATCGCCATCACGCCGCTGTACTCCGTCGCGGTGATCCTGTCGTTTTTGGCCAGCAAGTTCGTCACGGTGGTGTTGTTCGGTCAGTCCGCCGGACTGTATGACCACTACTTTGAGACGTTCCTGAACCCGATCGATCTGCTGTGGTCGTTTCTGCAGGCAGTCCTGATGGCGATCGCGGTCCTGTTGATTCACACCTACTTCGGCTACTTCGCCACCGGCGGTCCATCCGGAGTGGGGGTCGCGGTGGGCAACGCGGTGCGCACCTCCCTGATCGTGGTGGTGTCGGTGACATTGTTTGTGTCGCTGGCGATCTACGGTTCCAACGGCAACTTCAATCTGGCCGGTTAGAGGACGGGATGACTGCCAATCTCGGCCCGGGACCTTCCGACCGATCTGAGACCGAAACCGCGGCGGTGCCGGTGGCAGCCAGCGCAGGGCGGAGTTTCGGTGCGCGCGGCAGTGCCCGGCTGATTGCGGGATTACTGACCGTTCTCACACTGGCAGTGATCTTCGTCCTCGCCGTGGGGCTGTTCCGGGACAGTTTCAAGAACACCGTTCCGGTGACTGTCATTTCAGACCGGGCCGGCCTGGTGATGTACCCGGAGGCCAAGGTCAAAATCAACGGTGCGCAGGTCGGCAAGGTGGCCTCGATCGAGTCCTTGCCCAACGGCGGCGCCGCACTGCACCTGGCCCTCGATTCCGCTTCACTGGACGCCATCCCGGCTAACGTGGGAGCCGAGATCACGTCCGCGACGGTGTTCGGCTCGAAGTTTGTCGAACTGGTGCCCCCGGCCGATCCGTCGGCGAGTTCGCTGAGTTCTGGTGCAGTGATCCCCGGCAACAAGGTCACCGTCGAAATCAACACGGTGTTCCAGCAACTCGTCGCAGTGCTCTCCAAAGTCGAGCCCGCGAAGCTGAACCAGACCCTAGGAGCGTTGTCCAAGTCACTCAGCGGCCGCGGAAATAAATTCGGTCAGGGTCTGGTGGATCTCGACGCTGCGCTCATCAAGCTCAATCCCGCCCTGGAGAACTTGAACCACGACATCGCCGTTGCACCGACTGTTTTCAATGCTTTTGCCGATGCATCGCCAGACCTGATGGCCATCCTTGACAACACAGCGCGCTTCAGCGGCACAGTTGTTGATCAGCAGAGCAACCTTGATGCCCTGCTGATCAGCGCAATCGGCCTGGCGGATATCGGAACCGATGTGGTGTCCGCCAACCGACAGCCGCTGACCGACGTGCTTCACCTGCTGGTACCGACCACCGATCTGACCAACCAGTACAACTCTGCGCTCACCTGCGGTATCGGCGGATTGATTCCACTCGCCACCGGACCCGGTGCCCCGGTTCCGGGTGCGGTTCTGCTGCAGTCATTCTTCCTAGGCCGTGAGCGCTACCGCTATCCGGACAACCTGCCCAAGGTCGCGGCAAAGGGCGGCCCGCAGTGCACGGACCTACCCAACGTGCCGTACGAGAAGCGAACGCCGTTCGTCGTCGCTGATATCGGAGCCAACCAGGCGCAGTACGGCAACCAGGGCATCCTGCTGAACTCCGATGGCCTCAAGCAGGCGCTGTTCGGGCCGCTCGCCGGCCCCCCTCGCAACACCGCGCAGATCGGTCAGCCTGGGGGATGAGCAGCCTGCGAAACACCTCGATCAAGGTCGGCATCTTCGGCATCGTGATGCTGATGCTGACGGCTGTGCTTTTCGCGGTTTTCAGCCAATACCGTGCCGGCTCGGACAACAAGTACTCCGCGGTGTTCGCGGACGCGTCGAGCCTCAAGGCCGGTGACTCGGTACGGGTGGCTGGCGTTCGGGTGGGAACGGTGACCGCGGTCGATCTGCAACCAGACAATTCCGTGGTCGTCGGCTTCGGGGCTGACCGCGAGGTCATGCTGACGTCGGGTACCAAAGCTGCGGTGCGTTATCTGAACCTTGTCGGCGATCGTTTCTTGGACCTCGTCGACAGTCCGGGATCGGCGAAAATCCAGGACCCCGGGTCGGTGATTCCGGCCGATCGTACCGAGGCGGCGCTGGATCTCGACCTGTTACTGGGTGGGTTGAAACCTGTTGTGCAGGGCCTGAATCCGCAGGCGGTCAACGCGCTGACGAGTTCCCTGATTCAGATACTGCAGGGCCAGGACGGTAATCTGGAATCGTTATTCGCCAAGACATCGTCATTCTCGAACTCGCTTGCCGACAACAGCCAAACCGTGCAGCAGTTGGTCGATAATCTCAATACCGTGCTGGCGACGATCAGCAAGGACGGCGAGAAATTCTCCGGCACTGTCGACGGCCTTGAGAAACTCATCACCGGCCTGGCCCAGGACCGTAACCCGATCGGTGATGCCATCACCGCACTGGACAGTGGTACCGCGTCATTGACCGACCTCCTCAACGAAGCTCGTACGCCGCTGGCCGGTACCGTCGACCAACTCGCCCGATTGGCTCCGTTGCTGAACCAGGACAAAGAGATCCTCGATATCGCCCTGCAGAAGGCGCCGAAGAACTACCGGAAATTGGTCCGGCTCGGGTCCTACGGCAGCTGGATCAACCAGTACCTGTGCGGGATGTCGGCCCGGGTCACCGATCTGCAGGGCCGTACCGCTTACTTCCCCTGGATACTCCAGCACACGGGAAGGTGCGCTGAGCCGTGATGACGAGATGTTGAGATATCGGGGTTCGAACCTCATCCGCGCCGGCTTGATCGGTCTGGCGTTGATACTGCTGGTCATCACTATTGGCCTTCAGCCGCAACGACTGCTGTCCCTGGCGACTTCTGTCCGCCATCAGGCGCTCTTCACCGAAGCCGGAGGTGTGGCACCCGGTAATGACGTCAAGGTCTCCGGCGTCACGGTCGGCACCGTCTCCGACGTTGCGCTGCGCGAGGGCAAGGCCCTGGTGACGTTCATGGTCGATGGAAAGGTGCGACTGGGGTCAGACACCACGGCCCACATCCGCACCGGAACCCTGCTGGGCCAGCGGGTTCTGACGCTGGAATCGGACGGTAAGGGGACGCTACGCTCCGCCGATGTCATCCCCGTGTCCCGCACCGGCGCGCCGTATTCATTGACCGATGCGGTCAGTGAGTTCACTGCCAACACCAAGGGCACCGATACCGCCGCGCTCAACAAGTCCCTGGACACGCTGTCGGTGACCATCGACCGGCTGGCGCCGCAACTGGCCCCGACATTCGACGGGCTGAGCAGGATTTCGCGGGCACTCAACGAGCGCAATGAGTCGCTCAGCGGTCTGCTCAAGAGCGCCTCCGAGGTGACGGCGGTGCTATCTCAGCGCAGCGAGCAGGTCAACACTCTGATCCTCAACGCCAACGAGTTACTCGGGGTGCTCCAGCAGCGCCGCTACGCGATCGTCACCCTGCTGGCCAATACCTCAGCGTTGGCGCAGCAGCTCAGTGGCATTGTGGCTGACAATGAAAAGGAACTCGCGCCGGCCTTGGAGCAGCTGAACTCGGTGACGGCGATGCTGCAAAAGAACAACGACAACATCGGCAAAGCCATGGCCGGCCTTGCTAAATTCCAGGTGACCCAGGCCGAAGCGGTCAACAACGGGTTCTTCTACAACGCATTCGTGGCCAACCTCAGCCCGGCACAGACCATTCAGCCCTTTATCGACTACATCTTCGGATTCCGTCGTGGCGTCGACGCCGGCCAGCCGCCGGACAATGCCGGGCCGCGAGCAGAGTTCCCCTTCCCGTGGAACAGCAACTGGGAACCCTGGCGTCGAGTAGGGCAGGTGCCCGGATGACCCGCAAAGGACTCACCGGCGCGATCGCCGCCGCGCTTGCCGTACTCATCGCAGCGGGCGTGACACTTCTGGTCCGCAATACGGTCTTGAAACCCACGACCATCACGGCCTACTTCACCAGCGCCACGGCGATTTACCCGGGTGATGAGGTTCGGGTATCGGGGGTGAAGGTTGGCAACGTCAAGGCAATAGAACCGCAGGGCACCAAAGCCAAGATGACATTAGCTGTCAACCGTGATGTGCCTGTCCCGGCCGATGCCAAAGCGGTTATCGTTGCCCAGAACCTGATCGGCGCGCGGTACGTTCAATTGGCTCCCGCGTATGAGACCAGCGGGCCCACGATGCGCGATGGCGCTGTGATCGACCTCGACCGGACCGCGGTACCGATCGAATGGGACGAGATCAAAGCGCAATTGACCAGGCTGGCAACGGATCTCGGACCGAGCAGTGGGGTCTCGACCTCCTCGGTGGGACGGTTTATTAATAGCACCGCCAATGCGATGGCCGGTAACGGCGACAAACTGCGGGAAAGCATCAAGCAACTGTCCGGTCTGAGCCGTATCCTGGCCGACGGCAGCGGCAACATCATTGATGTCATCAAGAACTTACAGACATTCGTGACCGCGCTGCGAGACAGCAATGTCCAGATCGTGCAGTTCCAAGATCGCCTCGCCACCGTCAGCAGTGTGCTCAACGACAGCAAGTCGGACCTCGACGGCGCGCTGACGAATCTGTCCGGAGCAGTCGTGGACGTAAAGCGGTTTGTCGCCGGCAGTCGCAACCAGACGTCGGAGCAGATCCAGCGACTCGGCGATGTCGTCAGGAATATCAGCGACAACCAGATGGCGCTGAAGAACCTTCTCCACGTAGCTCCGAACGCCATCGGTAACACCTACAACATCTATGACCCCGACACCGGAAGCGGCCTCGGCGGTTTCGCGTTGGGGAACTTCTCCAACCCCCTGCAGGTGGTCTGCGCGGCCATCGGCGCGATCCAGAACGCGACCGCATCTGAGACCGGAAAACTGTGCGCGCAGTACCTCGGTCCGGCGCTGCGACTGCTCAACTTCAACTACCTGCCCGTCCCGTTCAACGCCTATCTGGCGAAGTCACCGAGCCCCGAGAACCTGATCTACTCCGATCCGGCCCTCGCACCGGGTGGCGCCGGGGCCAGCCCGCCACTGCCGGAGCAGGCTCCCGCGATCTCTGCCTACACCGGGCTCAACGGGGACGTCCCGCCGCCGGCGGGCTGGGGCGCGCCGCCGAATACGACTCCTGGGAGCTATTCTCCGAACGGACTGCCCGCCTTCCCACAGCCTGCGCTCTACCCCAATGCCCCGATTCCCGGCGTCCCCAATGGGACCGTTGGTCCCAATGGACCGGGTGTTCCCAGTGCGACGACCGGCCAGGCGCCGTCGACTCTGCAGGACCTGCTGCTCCCTGCCGAAGGGATGCCACCGTCATGACGTCCCGGATGTGTCGTCTCGCGATTGCGTCAGCGTGCGTTTCAATTAGTGCGACCGGGTGCGCGTTCGGTGGGCTGAACTCACTCCCGCTTCCCGGTACCGTCGGGCACGAGCCGGGGGCGGCCACGTATCACGTCGAGCTGGCGAATGTCAGCACGCTGGAACCGAACTCACCGGTATTTGTCGGTGACGTGGTCGTCGGCAGCGTGAATGCGATGACCGTGCGCGACTGGCACGCCGTGGTCGACGTGTCGGTCAAACCGGGCATCGTGATACCGGCCAACGCCGTGGCCACAGTCGGGCAGACGAGCCTGCTCGGATCGATGCACCTGGCCCTCAACCCACCGCTGGGCCAGGACCCGAGCGGACGCCTGCAGCCCGGTGCAACCCTGGGACTCGACAAGTCTTCGACCTACCCGTCCACGGAGCAGACCCTTTCGGCACTGTCGGTCGTGATCAACGGCGGGGGAGTGGGACAGCTCGGCGATGTCGTCCGCGAACTGAATGCGGCCCTCAATGGGCGCGAAGGACAGGTCCGCGATTTGTTGGCCCAGCTCAATGACTTCGTCGGCGTGCTGGCGACTCAGCGTGACAGCATCAATGCGACGGTGGTGTCGTTGAATCGGCTGGCCGGAACGTTCGCCGACCAGCGCGAGGTGCTGACCCGGGCCTTGAACCGGATTCCGCCGGCTTTGGATGTGCTGGTACGCGAGCGTCCACGTTTGACAGCCGCGCTCGTCAAGCTGGGTGATTTCAGCAATCTGGCCGGCGGCCTGGTCAACGACACCCATGCAGACCTGGTGCGTAATCTGCGCAACCTGGAACCGACATTGCGCTCGCTTGCGGATGTCGGACCCAAACTCGATGCTGCGCTGTCCTACTTCACGGCCTTCCCGTACGGCCAGAGCTTCATCGATAGGGGAATTCGCGGCGACTACCTGAATCAGTTCATCATCTTCGACTTCACGGTGTCGCGGCTGAAGAAGACGTTGATGCTGGGTACCTCCTGGGGTCAGGAGGGTGCGAAACTCGTTCCTGCGCCGGGTGATCCGTGGTACACCAGCTATACCTACGACCCTCTGAACGCGCCGTTCAGTCCGCCTCCGGTGGACGTCGCAGATATTCCTCCACTGGTTGGACCGGTCCCCGGTCCGGTCGCCACCCCGGCGGGTTCGGTCACCCAGGTGCCGGCGGGCCCCGGGCCCGGTAACGGATATTCGCTCGGCCCGGGACCCGGTAATGATCCGGCGCCCGCGCCAGATCAGCAGTTGGCTCCATCGGATGGGGGAGGTAACTGATGCTGACACGGTTCGTTCGCACCCAGCTCACCATTTTCACGGTCGCCGCGATTGTCGGGATCCTGGCGATGGTCCTGGTCTACATGCAGGCGCCGACCCTGCTCGGTATCGGCCGGATGACGGTGAAGATGGAACTGCCCAGAACCGGCGGGCTGTACCAGTTTTCCAACGTCACCTATCGCGGCGTGCAGATCGGCAAGGTCATGGATGTGCACGCGACCCGGGCAGGCGCGGAGGCGACGTTGTCCCTGGCTACCTCGCCGAAGATCCCGGCTGATTTGCAGGCCAATGTCATGAGCGTCTCGGCGGTGGGAGAGCAATATGTCGATCTCCAGCCGCGGACTGACTCCGCCCCGTACCTTCAGGACGGCTCGGTCATCGCTACCAATAACATCGGTGTGCCGCAGGCGGTGGGTCCGATGCTCGATCGGGTGAGTGTGCTGCTCGACACCATCCCCAAAGAGAAGCTCTCCCAACTGCTCGACGAATCGTTCAAGGGCCTTAACGGTGCCGGCGATGAACTTGCCACCCTGTTCGACTCGACATCGACGGTGGCCGGCGACTTCAATACGGTCGCCGATCGGGCGCGAACCTTGTTCGACGACAGCAAGCCACTGCTCGACGGTGGGGTGGTATCCGCAAACGCCTTGCGCACCTGGGCGCGAGGTCTGGCTGGTGTCACCGGGCAACTCGCGACCAATGACCCGCAACTCCGAGGTCTGCTGCAGAACGGCCCGGGGGCGCTCGATGAGGCATCGAAACTGCTCAATCAGGTGAAGCCGACATTGCCGGTGCTACTGGCCAATCTCACGACCGTGGGACAGATCGGCATTACCTATCACGCTTCGCTCGAGCAGTTGCTCGTGCTGCTCCCGCCGTTCATCGCGTCTCTTCAGACCGTCGGTCTGCCGCGCAACAACCCGACCGGATTCACCCAGGGTGATTTCACCCTGACCCTCAACGACCCGCCCGCCTGCACCGTCGGCTTCCTACCACCGTCCTCGTGGCGATCGCCGTCGGATCTCTCCGACATCGACACCCCAGACGGGCTCTACTGCAAGCTGCCGCAGGATTCACCGGTCGCAGTGCGCGGCGCCCGCAACTATCCCTGTATGGGCCAGCCCGGGAAACGTGCTCCCACGGTGGAAATCTGCGAGAGCGACAGGCAGTTCGAGCCGCTTGCCATGCGGCCGCACGTGATCGGCCCCTATCCGGTTGACCCCAATCTGCTCGCTCAGGGCATCCCGCCCGATGACCGCGTGACGTTCCAGGAGAACATCTACGGGCCGTTGGAGGGCACCTCGCTGCCACCGGGTCCGCCGCCCGTTGAGGGCGTGCCGCCGGTGACTCCTGGCGCCCCGGTAGTCGCCCCGAGCGCCTACAGCCCGGGCGCTGTGGGCGGGCCTTCGGTTGCGATCGCCACCTACGACCCGAAAACGGGGCAGTACGCGACACCGGATGGCGGTGTGTACCGGCAGACCAACCTGGTTGCGCAGGCCGGGGATCATTCCTGGGAAGATTTGCTGCCGACCTCCTGAGATTGCCCGCAGTGGCCGGTAGGCTAAGGTCACCGTCGGCAACCAACGTGGGACTACACGCCCTCGAACTGGTCATTTCAAAGGAAATGGTGATCTGTGGAAGCGCATCCATCCATCAACACTGAGTTCGCTCATCGTCGTGGAGCGTCCAGGCATTCTCTCTCCGTAGGTCGCGTCGGTGCGCTCGCTCTGATGTTGGGTATCGGTTCGGTACTCGCCTGGACGCCGGCGGCACTCGCCGACACGACCGGGTCGGCGGAGTCGGCAGCGTCGAGCGTGGCCTCGACCGGCGTGAAGTCGGCCACCGCGCGCCCACGGACCGCCGCGACCCGGACGCGCGGTGGGGGCGCAGTCGAGATGAGTTCTGCGGCGCCGAAGCATAATTCGACGAACGCTGCGTCGTCCACCGCATCGGTCAGCACCTCGGCACGCAGCATCCGCACCGGCGATGGCTCGGCGGCGGTGGCGTTGCTGGGGACCGCAACGGAATTGACCAACCGCGCATCGCGCCGCATTTCCCATACGGCCACCCCGGCGGCAAGCACCACCAGTGCGCCGCCACTTGCGTTCGCGACGGCGTCTGCGAATTTCACCTTGCCGGTGGGCCCGATCCGGGCCGCGATCATCGCCGCGCAGGCCTACATCTACGGTTATCCGCTGCTGGCCATTCAGCGAGTTCAGTCATTGCTGGGCCCGTTGAACACGATGAACCTGAACACCAGCTTCGCGAGTGCGGATGCGGCGCCGTTCTGGAAGGCGATCGGCGGCGGATCACGGCCGAATGTCAACGTGCTCTACTCATTGGCCTCGCTGGACCTCAGTGACGGACCGGTGGTGTTGGAAATTCCGAACATGGGGGACCGCTACTACAGCTTCCAGTTGACCGATCCCTACATCGACGTCGACAACTACATCTCATCCAACCCCACCGCGGCGAACCCGATTGGGGGTCCGGGGCCGGGCAGATACGCCATCACCTGGATCGGTAACGACGTCGACGTCGAGGGAGCCGAGAAGGTACTCGTCAACTACTCCAGTGAGTTACTGCTCGGGCGGGTTGAGGCCACCACGGCCGATCAGCAGGAGGTGGTCGACCTGATGGAACAGTGGACCCTGACTCCGACCGGGGAGACCTCGATCAACAACGCCGTCCTGCCGTCGGCGTATCTGTCCCCGGTCTCGGTGCTCAACGCCATCAGTTTGGCGATCACCCAAAATCCGCCGTATCCGTCGGATACGTATGCCTCGGAACTAGCAAAACTGGCGCAGATCGGTGTCGGCCCGGACCCGAACGACTCCACGACGGCCCTGCAGGTCCAAGACACTCTCGGTCCGATATCGCAGTTCGCGGCAGCGATCTCCACCCAGATCGCCGCGATCCTGCTTCCCCCGCTGACCGACCTCACCCAGAGGCTGTCGGCGTTCCAGCATCACGGCTGGGCCGTCACCAAATCTAATATCGGCGACTACGGCACCGATTACCTGTACCGCGCCGGTGTCGCTCTGGTCGGTCTGGTGGCGAACACCCCGGACCAGGCGTTGTACTTCCCGGGGTTGCTGGACTCGAACTACCTGCCGTTGAAGGGCATCAGGACCTATCTCATCCACTACCCGCCCGGGCAGGCACCGCCTATCGATACTGGCGGGTTCTGGTCACTCACGGTCTACAACAGCGACGGCACGCTGGTGGACTCGTCGACGCTGAACGTTTATAGCAACGGACCGGTGGTCATCAACCCGGACGGTTCGATCGATGTCATCCTCTCCCAGGTGGACCCGGGCGACCCCAATTCGAACTGGCTGCAGACGCCCGCCGGCGATTTCAGCGTGTATCTGCGGATCTACGCTCCCGGACAGGCAGCGGCTGAGGGCACCTGGCTGCCGCAGGCGATCCAGCGGACCTCGGGTTTATTTGGCTGAACACCGGTCGCCTGCGAGGGCCCTCAGCCCTGTTTGATCAGCTTGAACGGCATGGTGATGTACAGCGATGGGCTTCGGCCGCAGGAACCACTGGCACCGGTCGTGATGTCCTCACCCACCAGGGTGTTCGACGCCGGGTCCGCTGACGCGCCGTCGGGCGTCGCGGCAATGAATCGGAAGACTTGAAATCCGGAGACGGTTGTGGTGCCGTCCGGGCAGGTAATCCACTTCGGCACAACGTGTTTGACGAACCAGGTGCCGCCGGTGGCATAGATCGGCGCGGTCCAGCCCAGATCGCTGTTCACCGTTCCGGTGCATTCGCCCGGATAGCTGCACTGCGACGAGATGGTCCAGATGCTGCGCAGGCTCACCTCGTTGCGGAACACGTCGTTGGTGCGGGCCCATTCACCGTTTGACGTCGCGGTGAAGGTGCCGTTGAGCGACCATCGGTCGGCGGCATGGGCTGCCGGTGCTGCGGCGACGGTGGCGATCAACGCGGCCGCGGATACTGCGGCGGTCACGGTCCCACGCATCAACGACTCCTCATCACGACAGTCAAGTTGCCGACATTATCGCTGGTTCGCCATGTCCAGCGCCGCAATATGGCTGAACAACATCGACGCTCCGATCGGGCTTCCACCGCCGGGGTACGTCGCCCCGCTGACCGCGGCCATGGTGTTTCCGGCGGCATAGAGGCCGGGGATGGGCTCTCCCGCCTCGTCGAGTACCCGGGCCCGGGCGTCGGTGCGCAGTCCGCCCTTGGTTCCGAGGTCAGACAGTCCGAAGGCGGCCGCGTGGAATGGCGCGGTGTCGATGGGCACCAGCGGCGATTTGCCCCGGGAGAAGGCGCGGTCGTAGGCCTCGTCGCCGCGACCGAAATCGGTATCCGCACCCGCTGCCACCATGTCGTTGTAGCGGGAGATGGTGTCGGCCAGTGCGGCGGCGGGCACCCCGATGCGCTCGGCTAGTTCGGCCACCGTATCGGCGGTGCGCCACAAGCCGGCCGCTCGATAGCAGTCGGTGTCGACCAGCGTCAGGTTGGTCGCTTTGATCGGGGGTACCTCGCCGCGACGGTCGTCGTAGATCATCCAGAACGGTTGGCTCACACGGCCGGCCGACATCTCGGCGATGATCTCCCGGCCTACGCGATCATACGGCGCTGATTCGTTGACGAAGCGCTGGCCTGCCTCGTTGACGAAGATACCGCCGGCGAACCACAGCGCGAACACGGCGCCGCCGTCCGGGTGGATCAGTCCGGGCGACCACCACGCCTGGTCCATCAGATCAGTGACTGCGCCGGCCCGCATCGCCGCCTGGTGCGCGGCGCCGGCGTTATCCGGAGCGCCCAGGCTGTCCTCGATGCGACCCGGCACCCCGAATGCGGCCCGCATCGTCGGGTTGCGTTCGAAACCGCCGGCCGCGAGCAATACGCCTCGGCGGGCGCGGATGCGGAGTATTTCATCGCCGCGCCGGGCCACCGCTCCGACCACCGCGCCACCGGTGACAATGAGGTCGACAAGTTCGGCATTGCGGTGCAGGGCGACATCCGGGAATCGGCGCAGGGCGGTGATGAACCGGCCGATCAGGGCGCGGCCACCCGTCAGAAGATCGGGTGCGGGCGTACCGAATCGTTCGTTATCCAGGGGTCCGCGAATCAGGGCGGCGTCGACACCGAGTGCCGCGGCCGACACGGGCGTCGCGACGATATGGCGCATGCCGTCGAGTCGAGCCTGCGGCGCCGCGCCGTAGTAATCCGGCCAGGGCAGCACGCTGAATGCGAAGTTGTCGTCGGCTTCCAGGTAGTCGATCAGATCCGCGCCGCCACGGACATAGGTGTCCTGGAGTTCGCGGGGGGTGCGGTCGCCAACGACCGCATGGAAGTAGGTCAGCGCCGCCTCGATCGTGTCGTCGCTGCCGGCTCGCCGCAGAACGGCGTTGCAGGGGAACCACATTCCGCCGCCGCCGGAGTATGCGGTCGTTCCGCCGAACTTATCTCCAGCCTCCAGCAGCACAACCGACAGACCTTCGCGGGCAGCCGTATAGGCGCCTGTGATTCCGCCGCCGGACCCGGCGACGATGACGTCGACGGTCTCGTCGAAGTCGGTCATTAAATTTTCCACGGTCAGATCATCGCACGCAGCGCGCCCGGGCTTTGTGGGCCGTCGTTCAACCGAGTCAGTATCGGAGTCGAAGCTCATCCTGATGGTGCCTGACTAGCCCCACTCGTGGTTCATCGCACGGGAATCGGTGATTTCCTCGACCGTCTCGATGGGTCGTAGCCGCGGCTGACTTGCCGCGATCAGTACCAGGGCAAGCAGACCGGTGGCTGCGCCCAGTCCGAAGATGATGGTGTAACTGCTCTCCGGCGGGTGGCCGTTGCCGTTGCGGCCCAACAGCACTGCGACGATCGCCGCGGCGGTCGAGGCGCCGACGGTGCGGGCGATGGCGTTCACCGAAGTCGCCACTCCGGTTTCGCCCATATCGACCTCGCGGACCACCAGTGATGGCAGCGCGCCGTAGGCGAGGCTGATATAGACATTGACGAGCACGCCGGCGCCGATGACCTGCCAGGCTGCCGAATGTGCTCCGGCAAGCACGGTGAAACCGAGGATGCCGAAGGCGATACCCACCACCAGCACGGCTCTTGCGCCGAAGCGGTCGATGTAGCGGCCGCTGACCAGCGCGGTCAGGAACCCGGCCAGGGCACCGGGCAGCAGGAACACCACGCTGGCGGCGAGCACGGTGGCCGCGAATCCGTAGCCGCTACCGGCGGGTGCTTGGACGAATCCAGTCAGTCCCAGAAAACCGAAGTACAGGCCCATACCGACTGCAACGGTGGCGATATTGGTGAGCAGGATCGGTCGCCGCGTGAGCATGACCGTCGACACCAGTGGTTGTGCGCATCGCCGCTCCCACCACCACCACGTCATCAGTGCCCCAATGGCTGCCAGCGCGGAGGCGAGCGTCCGCGCTGAGGTCCATCCCCATGAATTGCCCTCGGTGATGGTCAACAGCAACAGGGACAATCCGGCCGCCAGACCCGCGGCGCCCAGCCAGTCCACCGATCCGGTCGCGGTGTGCGGCCGTTCCGGTATGAACCGCACCGCTGCGAGGGTCACCAGTGCGACGAACGCCGTGACGAACCAGAATGCGCGGTGGTAGTCGGCATCACCGCGCATGAGCAGGCCGACGACCACCAGACCCATCCCGCCACCGAAGCCGAGCACTGCAGACAATACGGCGAGCGCACCCATCAGCCGCTCGGGCGAGAGTTCCTCGCGAAGAATTGACACCCCGATCGGATAGAGCGCGAACGACGCGCCCTGCAGCACCCGCGCCACGATCAGCAGAGCGAACGACGATGTCGTTGCCGCGAGTAGGGACCCTGCCAGTACGACAGCCAGGACCGCGAGCAGAACCCGCTTCTTGGTGTGGAGATCGGCGAGCCGGCCCAGCAGCGGGGTCGTGGACGCCGCCGCCAACAGGTTGGCCGTCACTGTCCAACTGATGGTGGCCAGGGAGACCTGAAGTTGGTGGGCCATCACGCCGAGGATCGGCACGACGCCGGTCTGCAACACGGCAACCGTCAGCACCACCACGCTCATGGTCGCTACGAGCCGGGGATTGGCGCTGCCTGCCCCGGTATCCGACACCGCAGTGATTATGCTGGCTAAGAATTTCAGTCGGCTGCCGGGTCCCGGTGCCGCCTGTGCGAGGATTCGCGGGTGGCCTCGGCTCCCGCACACTTCATTCGCGATGGTAGAGGTGCCTTCCAGCCGACACGGTTCGCGCTCAGTCGGTGGGGGGAGGGCACCCTCAATGGGCCGGCGATTGTGGGTCTGGCGGCCGCTGTCCTTGAGGGGGAATACGGCTTGCCCGGCTTTATGCCGGCCCGGTTGACCGCCGACCTTTTCAAGGCCGCCCGCCGGGTCCCGACCGTCGTCCGGACTCGACTCGTCCGTGACGGCAGGCGCATCCGTAACACCGAATGCGACATCCTGCAGGGCGAGGCCGTCGTCGCGCGGGTCACGATGGTGCAGTACCGGCAGTCCGGCCCACCGCCTGGTGAGGAGTGGGTGGGCCAGGCCGACTTCACGCCACCCGCCGGTCTCACAGGTGCGGTGTATTTTGTTGGCAGTGATGACGTCGGCTGGGATCCGGCCGGAGAAGTCCATCAGAACATCTCACGTAAACGTGTCTACCACCGAAGCATCGACGTCGTTGCCGGTGAGGATCCGAGTCCGTTCACACGCACCGTCGTCGCGGCTGAGGCGACAAGTTTGGTGACCAACCTGGGTACCCGGATGATATCGGCCCGTTCGGGACCGGCATGGTGACTGCGATCGCCAACCCGTCCGCCCAGATCGACTTCGGCCGCCAGGGCGACGTCCCGACTTTGCAGGTCTGAGTTGCCCTGATGGACACGCAATGAATGCTCGCGATACGGTGCTGATCGGCGTCAGCGAGTTGATGCGGCAACTTGACGACGGCGAGCAACCGGCCATCCTCGACGTGCGCTGGCGGCTCGATCAACCTGACGGGCGGGCGGACTACCTGGCCGGCCACCTTCCCGGCGCTGTCTATGTGTCACTGGATGATGAGCTCAGCGATCACAGCCGTACCGGGCGTGGTCGTCACCCGCTCCCGTCCGGTGGCAATCTTCAGACGGCGGCACGCCGATGGGGTGTGAAGGTGCTCCAGCCGGTAATTGTCTACGACGATTGGAACCGGGCCGGATCGGCGCGTGCCTGGTGGGTGCTGACCGCCGCCGGAATCTCGGATGTCCGAATTCTCGACGGTGGCTTGTCGGCATGGAAGAACGCCGGGGGAGCACTGCAACGCGGTGCATCGACATCTCCACCGGGTGATGTCAGTGTTATCCACGATGACCTCTATGCAGGCGATCGCGCGACGCTTACCGCCGAGCAGGTATCCGTGCCGACGGTGTCGATACTGCTCGACGCCCGGGCACCCGAACGTTTCCGCGGCGAGGTCGAACCGGTGGATCCCGTCGCCGGACACATTCCCGGGGCGCGGAATCTGCCGAGCACCACGGTGCTGGCCGCCGACGGAACCTTCCTGGCCGAAGCAGGTCTGATCGCTCTCTTTGAGCAAACCGATGGTGACGTCTCGGTGCCGGTCGGTGTCTACTGCGGCTCGGGTATCACCGCATCGGTCGTTGTCGCTGCATTGAGTGCCACCGGCACCGATGCGGCGCTGTTCCCCGGATCCTGGTCGCAGTGGAGCTCCGAGCCGGACCGTCCGGTGGCATTGGGCTGCGGGTAGCCGCAAACTCCCCGCCCACAGCTATGCTGCCAGAAAGATGGCGGGGGATTGGCTGAAAAATGGGCGGGAGACGACGTGGGCGGGGAG
>Ga0194035_1000633_pt1 | contig 19687 bp, 19 predicted proteins | sample JunL2320m_MetaG_FD_148680 | JGI IMG/M metagenome (GOLD analysis project Ga0194035, IMG submission 148680) | Anoxic zone freshwater microbial communities from boreal shield lake in IISD Experimental Lakes Area, Ontario, Canada - Jun2016-L239-20m | ecosystem: Environmental > Aquatic > Freshwater >...
AGGCTAGGGTGCACGACAATCACATGCGATTGAGTAGCGGTAATCGTCACAGGTAAAAAGTCAGTTTGTGCGTTGTAATTCGATTCTGGAAATTGGGTATTGATGACAAAAGCCGTGGATGTAAGCAACAACGTATTGCCATCAGCAGGCGATTTGGCAACCATTTGTGTACCGATATTGCCTCCGGCACCACCTCGGTTATCAATGACGATGGTCTGCCCTAAATTTTCTTGCAACTTGGGCAGAATCAGCCGTGCAACAGCATCTGGTGGCCCACCGGGCACAAATGGAATCACAATTCGCAAGACCTTGTTGGGCCACTTATTTTGTGCTCTGAGTGGCGCAACAATCCCCGCAAGCAAACACGCCAACAAAGAGCGCCTAGCAATCCCCGATGATTGATTTGAAACATGAAAGAACATGATTTTCCCCTTGTTAAAATAAACGTCGCATAATTTCAAACAGTGCGTTTTGCCCTTCAAACCCAATGCCAGGTCGATCAGACACGGTGATGAGACCATTCTCAATGTGCACGTCATCTGCAAAGCCTGCGAAGGGACCAAAAACACCCGGGTATGCCTCGCAACCGCCCAAACCAAAGCCCGCAACAGCGGCCAAGGTCATGAGATTGCCGGCATGAGGAAAAACTTGCCTTCTTGACCAAGAATGCTGTTTCAGAACATCCAACGTTTTGGTGAACTGGACGATTCCATAGGACTGCGCAATATCGACTTGCAATATATCTTGGCCGGCCCTTAGACCGCCAAAGAGAAGCAAATTGCGAACATCTTGTGTAGAAAATAAGTTCTCACCTGTAGCAATCGCGTGGGGATAGACCTGGGCGAGTTCGGACATGAGCTTGAAATCGAGCGGATCAGTCGGCTCCTCTAACCAGCGCAGACCATATGAAGACAGCGCCTGCGCATATTGCCAGCAGCGTTGGAGATCAAACCCCGCGTTGGCATCGACCGCCACGCGGTCTGCAGACCCCAACAGCTTGATGGCAAGATCCACACGTTGCAAATCCTCAGCCAGAGTGGCGCCACCGACTTTGATTTTCATGGTGGTGTAGCCTTCATCCAAACGCAGTCTGATCTCGTCGCTTAATTCTGATAACCCTTTGTCTGGCGCGTACCACCCTCCCCCGACGTAACAAGGTACTTTTTCGAGATATTTCCCAGAGTTGTAGCGTTGAGCCAGCAACACATGCAGGGGCAAATCAAGCGACTTTGCAAGCGCATCCCAAATGGCCACTTCAATGGTTCCAACCGCAATAGACCTCTCCGTGTGACCTGCAGGTTTTTCTCGCTTCATCATGCAGGCCAATGCTTTTGCGGGGTCGATGAGTCCATTAGAAGGATCGAGCAATGTTTGTGGGTCTGCTTGGCATAGCCGAGGAATCATTCGAGCTCTCATCACTTCTCCACAAGCATATCGGCCTGTGGAATTGAACGCATAACCAATGACCGGTTGACCGTTGCGGTGAACATCGGTGAGAACGGCCACGACAGAGGTGGTCATTTCACTGAAATCAAACACAGCATTGCGCATCGTAGAGCGCAAGGGAACACTGACTTCCCGGATGTCTATGATTCTCACGAGTTATGAATCTCGTAGCGGACGGCGTAAGCGCTGAGGATTTTCTCAACCTCTTGCCTGACGTCGTGATGTGATTCATGGATCGCGATTTTGACCAGGAGGCCTCCTCCTACAGACTTCACATCCAACGTCCATTGCCCCTTGACCGATTCAAGTGCTTGGGTAAAGGCGCGCTTTGCAGAATCGATTTGCAAAATATTTTTTTGTGGCTTACCTACACTGGTTAGAGGAATTTGATCGATAAAAAAGATTTCCTTTGGAACGGCAACGCGCTCGTTGATATGCGCACTGGCAAACTTCAGTAAATCATCAGCGCTCACAACGGCGTTGGGTTGAAGTTGAACATACACCACCGGGAGTTCTCCCGCATGTGCATCGGGTTTGCCAACGGCCGCAGCCAATGCCACATAAGGAGACAGCATGAGCGCATCTTCAATGATGCGAGGCTCGATATTGTGTCCTCCTCGAATGATGATGTCTTTTTGTCGACCACTGATCCTAATGAACCCATCTTCATCTAGACAACCCAAGTCCCCCGTCACCAAGTCACCCTCAGGCAAGAAAACACCCCTGTTTTGTTGTGAATCTAAATACCCTCCAGACACGCCAGGACCCCGCACCAGCACCATACCAACTTCGTTCAATTCACACTCACGCTCAATGGACTCACCATTTTTTGCCATGATGACGATGCGTATTTGTGTGTAGGGAACTCGCAAGCCTGAACAACCACGGCGAAACTGGCCATCGCGAGGATCCAAGGCGACATGACTTGTGTTTTCAGTCAGGCCATAACTTTGTAAAGTGTTGCAGCCGGTATTTTGTAAAAGACGCTCTTGAATCGAAACGGCAATAGCAGTCGAGCCTGTGGCGAAATAAGGTCGTAAAGAAGAGATGTTTTCTTTGGTGGGCGGTTGTTTGGACAAGACCGACAAGGTGGTTGGAACACCAGAGATTTGGGTGACACCAAAACGCGCAACATAGCGCCAGTAGTTTTCTATGTAGCGTTTGTCTCGAGCACCAAAGATACTGGGAATCACGCAGGTTTGACCATCCGCGGTGCTCACCAAGCCCCTGACCAGTAAACCTCCGATATGAAATAGTGGCGTATCCGACAACACCACATCATCTGGTGTGAAGGCCAAGCCTTGGTTGGCGGCCCATTGCCGGTAAACCATCCCACCGTGCAAAATCTTGACGATTTTGGGGTGTCCAGTGGTACCGCCAGAGTGCACGTAGCAGGCAATGTCTCGACGCTGTGCGGTCTGGCGCTCAAAGCTCAACTGTTGCCCTGAAAACTGACTCGCTTGGTTCAACAGATCATTTTCATGTGCCGCGTCAAATGGGTCACGAAGAGTAAAGAGTCTGGGTGCATCCACTATGTCAGCCAATGCCGCCGTGACGCTTTGCCATATCTGAAAACCTGGTGTTGGACCAAGTGCAACGACTGCTTTGACGCCAGATTGGATGATCAAGTCCCGAATGGCAACATGGTCATACATCCAGTTGATGGGAAAAGGACGTGCGGCGAGTAAACATCCAATGAAAGTCGCAAACAGGCCAGGTACCGTAGGGCTGATAATGGCTATGGGGTCATTTGCTAGGATGCCACTTGCACGCAGTAAATTGGCGATTTGAAACGATTTCTGCTCAAGCTCTGAAAACGTCCAACTCAGCACAGGACCATCGATGTTGCCTTGGTCTGTGGCGTGAATTGCCACTTTGTCTGGGCGGAGTCGACAACCGTCAAGCAAATTGAGTGCAAAATCCCATCGGAGAATTCTTTGTTCAATCGCAACCTCTTCAATTGCTTTGATGTCAGTCAAATCTCGCAAAGGGGAATACTTCCAATTCTCCATGCCTTGAGCGAAGCTGTTTTCAGGCTTTGAGTGGGTTTGAAGATCGGGTGCGCTCAACGTCTTGCTCACAATCCTTGTGCCAACGAGAGAGTGCGTTTTGCCAGACGCACGTTGGCATAGTCAACCATCATGCCGCGATAGCGCACGGCACCCAATCCCCGTGCTTCTGCCTCTTCAAACGTTTCAATCAAACATTTTGCGTACTCCACCTCTTGGACTGAAGGTGAGAACACATCATGCATGATGTCGACCTGGGTGGGATGGATAGCCATTTTTGCAATAAAACCCAATTCTTGGGCAATCAAACACTCAGTTCGTAGGGCACCCAAGTCTTGTAAATTCATGAAGACTCCATCAACCAACCACTGCAGGCCACTAGCCCTGGCGTCGATCACCATTTTGCTTCTTGGATAGGCCAAAGCTAAGCTCTGGGGTGTCCAACGACCCCCAAGGTCGACCATGAAGTCACCTTGTTCGGCGCTCGCGAGTGACATTCCACAAATGCGTGGCGACGAAGTTGCCAAATCAAAGGTGTTTCTAAGCCCTAGACAGGTTTCTACCAAGGGTAGGATTCGAAGACTGCCTAAACCCAAACCAGAACGCGATTCGATGTCGCCCAGTTGGCGATCGAGTTGCTCGAGATCGCGGGTGAGTTCAGCCTTGGGCAATATCACCCCAGCGATGTTGGTATGTGTAGACAGTTGAGCAAGGATTTCCAAGTCGGCTTGGGTGTCTCCAGCTCGGGGGTGGTTGATGCGAAGAAAGACCGGTTTGAGCGCACCCGCATGCAGCGCTTGTCTGATGTTTTGACGAGCTTCGTCCTTGGCGTTTAGGGCAACCGAATCTTCTAAATCAAAAATCAAGGCATCGGCATTTCCCAGTTGTGACTTTGTGAGCAGTTCGGGGCGTGTACCAGGAGCGAAAAGCAGTGTTCGATACATGATCAGTTTTTTGATGGTTAGAGAGTTCGAAGTCTCATAGGTTTTTCCATTGGGCGGCTCGTTTCTCAACAAATGCTCGGGGCCCCTCTTTGGCGTCTTGAGTTGTGTAAATGAAGGTCGCCAAGTTGCGCTCAAGGTTCAGGCCGGCTTCTAGGCTCAGGTCTAGACCACGAATAATGGCAACGTGTTCGCGCTGTTCAAGAATGATGGTTTCGCGGTTGATTGGCATAAAGAAAGGAAAGGTTTGAGGTCTGAATTAATCTAAATTATTAAATCATGTGAATCCATGCAAGTCAACGGCATAAGCTCTAATAGGGAGCGAATGGATGAGCCGCTGCGTGAGGGTTGAAAAGGATCATGGGTCAACACAATTCAAGAGTCAAAAGGGTCCTTCAAGAAGCCCTCCCACAATAGCGAGCCGTTCTAAAAACATATTTGAGGCCTTATGAGGGTGCATTGGCAACTTCTTTACTTCAAGATGTCGATGACGTTAAAGTTCGTCAATTCAAAGGGTCTGGGACGAGGGCAATTCCTAAACCTTGTGATAGAGTTGTGAAAGCCATTGATTTGAATGTTCATTTGAACGTGTTTTACGCTTGGTTGGAGGCCATCTCATGACATTTTCTCTCACTGATATCGGGGCCAAATCCCATCCCTCAGTGCATGTTGCGCTTGACCATGGTGTGCTGACCGTTGGGTTGGGTCATGAAGGGGCTGACTTTCTTTGGACAGTCTCGATGATCGATTGTTTTTGCGACATTGTGCAAGGCTTGAGTGGTAATGAGTCTGTTCGAGTTCTTGTGATTCAAAGCGAAGGCAAGGATTTTTGCCTCGGCCTTGATGCCCAAGATTTTGTCTTGAGCTCCAACTCAGATCGCATTCGGGTGCACGCTTCGATAGAGAAGTTTCAACAATGCTGTCAACGTGGTCTTCAATTGCTCAATCAACCCGTGATTGCCCAAGTACAAGGAAATTGTCATGCCGCTGGCATCCGCTTACTGGAGGGGTGCGACATCGTTTTAGCTGACGACCATGCCCAATTTGTATTCGATGCCAAAGATAGTGAGCTGCTGTCCTTGTCCAAGAGCGTAATGTTTGAGCCACAGCTTCAATTTATGTCAAAACGCGCAAAAACCTTCTATACGTTCACCCATCAAATTTTTGATGGACGTGAAGCGGCCTGCACCGGTCTAGCCAGTCTCAGTTTCCCGAGCCATGTGTTGAGGCAGGAAACGCACTCTCTGGCCACCTTATTGAGTGAGAAAGATCGATTGGCCTTGCAGTTCACCAAAGAAACACTGGCTCACGTAGGTGCCATGAGTTGGGACGCGAGTGTCAATTTCACTGCCGCCAAATTTGCCGAGCTGAAGTCCCGCCAATCGGGCGAGGGCACGATGCGAGTCTCAGCCGTAGCCAGTTTTTTGGCCGGCCAAAGTAAACCAGGTAAGGGCGTTTAGCCATGCTGCGCATTGAAGATCCCATGACCGGTTTGCGTTTGATTGGTCTTGATCGTGCACAAAAGCGAAATGCCATCGGCGTGGAGCTCACCATGGCACTGGAAAAGGTGTTGCTTGAAACAAGTGCCAGAGATGATATTCAAGCACTGGTGATTCACGGTATAGGAGGACATTTCTGTGCAGGCATGGACCTGAAGGATTTCTTTGACAGCTCAACTCGCCCACAGGAGCTCCTAAAAAAAGCAAGAGCGGCTACCGAGCATTGGCGCTGCCATTTACTGCGTAAGATGCCCCAAATCATTTTCACGGCCGTTGAAGGGTATTGCTTAGGCGGTGCTTTGCCCATCTTGCAATGTTCAGATGTAGTGATCGCTCATGCAAATACCCAATTGGGTATGCCAGAAATTAATTTTGGTTTTGTCCCTGGTGGGCAAATCATCAAATCAGTGGGCCAAATGGCTAGCCAACGGGCTCTTTCGTACCTTGCGTTGACAGGACGTTTGATCGATGCAACCAGCGCAAAGCAATGGGGATTATTGACTGAAGTTGTTGACCACGATCCTTTGCAAAGGGCTTTGGAGCTGGCCAAGCAAGTGATCAGCCTTTAAGTCCAAGAGTGGCGGCGATGATGTTTTTTTGAATTTCAGAGGTTCCACCACCAATGGTGGCAAGACGAGAGTCCCGGAAAAACCGCTGAATGGGGTATTCCATACAATATCCATACCCTCCTAAAATCTGCAAGCAAGTGTCAGAAATCGATTTGTAGGACTCTCCAATGAGGTATTTGAGCACAGCCGTATCGGACTTTTGCGCCAGTGCGTGCTCCATGAGCCACGCATAACGAAGTACCATGGTTTGTCCCGTATCGAGCATCACCTTCATGTCGGCAAATTTATGCTGAATCACTTGAAAGCTACCAATAGGTTTGCCAAATTGAAGTCGGGTTTTGGCGTAATCCAAGGTGAACTCAAAAGCACACCGTGCTGCACCAATGCGCGCGGCCGACAAGCACAATCGCTCATAGCGCAATGTGTCTTCGCAAATGGACCACCCTTGGTCAATCTCACCGAGTAAAGCGGTTTTAGGCACACGAACATTGGTGAATGTGACCTCCGTGGTGCCAATGGCGTGTTGTCCTAACGTCGGGATGCGACGCACCTCAATGCCGGGCAGTTTCGTGTCAATTAAAAAAGTGCTGATGCCTTTTTGTTTTTTTTCTGAATGATTAGTCCGCAAGGCAACAATAGCATATTCCGAGATATCAAAGCCTGAACTGAATTGTTTGCGGCCATTGATGATGAAGTCGTTCCCATCAGGATCAGCACGGGTGCGCAAAGCTGCCGCATCAGACCCTGAGTCGGGTTCGGTCAAAGAAAATGCATAAGAGAATTCACCCTTGACCGTTTTTGGCACGAAGAACCGTTTTTGTTCCTCGGTTCCATTTTTAAGAATGGCATAGCACCCCAAGGCGTAACTGCGGTAGAGCCACAGTCCAAGTTCTTCGAAATGAAACCCAGTTTCCTCGAGTAAAACAGCCAAATCGGTCACACTTGCATTGGCACCGCCATATTCTTCAGGCGCAATCAGCCCAAGCCAGCCATGTTCTGCCAGTGCATTGAATGCTTCTCTTGGAGGAGTGCACTGCTCATCGCATCGAGTGACGTAGTCCAAGGGACAGACTTTATCGAGCAAGGCCTTGACGTGGTCACGCAAAGTTTGCTGCTCCTGACTCAATCCAAAATTCATGGGTAAGCTCCTGTTGTCCAATAAAAAATTCATCGCTTCAGGAATATTCTATCCCTTAATTTAGACCAGGGCTTTGATCTGATATGAAAGTGCCTCTACCTCAAATGTCGTATTTCTTAGAGCTTAAAAATCTCAATTACCCAGGACTTTGAAGTGCAGTCCACCCAAACTTGAGTGCACGCGCCATGGTCGTTTGAGAGTCGCTGGACTGCACTTTAGCGACAGATGAGCCCTTCAAGCGTGAGAGGAGATCAGAAACACGGCCTTTAGCGACCTCACGCCCACCTAACATCAGCGCAATGCGACTGCACAAGTGCTCAGCTTCTGCCAGTTGGTGAGTGGTGAGCAAAATGGTGGTGCCCCTATCACGCAGATTTTCAATCAATCGCCACAAATCGAGCCGGGCTGCAAGTTCGACCTCGATAAACGAGCGCCCAATCGAAGAAATTAATCTTTGAGTGAGAATCATGGCCCATTTGTGAAAAATCGTTTAGTAATTCCTTATATTTTTTTGCTCATCAGGTATTTAATTAAGAAATCCGCAATGTTATTGCTATTTTTTTCTAGCATCATCATGTGTCCGTTACCTAAAATACCTACGTTTTCTAGGCGAATAAAGTCGTTCTTTACTCCGGCTTGCGTTAAGTACTTTGAGAGGCAGTGATTGGTTTGAGCAAATGCAGAGGCCTGCGCGGTCACGATTGCGATGGTTACACCAGCCAATGTGGGCAGTGTTCTTGGCGTGCCATCTTGCATCCAGCATGTCCAAAGCTCAGGGGAGTCTGGGGCGCTTTGAGCTTTTCGGCTCAGTTGAGATGGGGCGTCAATGGACGGGGCATAATTGATAGGTGACTCTGTAATGCCATAAGAGGGGCCCAATACGTTCGCAGCGTTGGAGTTCAATGTCTGGTCAAAGGAAGGGGTGGTTGAGGGCTCAATGGCCAAAACGGCTTTGACTAAATGCGGCCTTGCATCGACAATTTGCCAGCCCAAAGCCCCGCCCTGTGAATGCGTGATGAGCACAGCGGGTCCAATGCGATCCAATAACGCGGCACCAGCATCCCTCATCATTCTTTCGGTTTGTACGGTGTCACTTAAGGTTTCCACTTGCGAGGCATAAAATTGATCAAAAATCGGATCTCCTGGTTGTCCTTTGAACGCGCCACTACCAGGCCATTGGGTGTGGAATTTAGCCTGAGGCCAGCGAGGATTTGTTTCTGGGGCTGTCCATCGATCGGCGGTGAATTGTGCATTTGAGCGACGAAACTTGGTGTTAAGGTCGGGGTGAACGGCTGATCTGCCTCTCACTGGCTGGTCAATAACATAAACTGAATAGCCACGGGCTAGAAAATGAGTATTCCAGCCAGGTCTTCCATCGGGCGTGCCCTCATAATTCGTTCCTGTTTGGTTGGCACCGTGAATCATAATGATTGGAAACTTGTGTTTTAAATGCACAGGTATTTGGACGTGCACATACATTTGCCCAGTCATCACTTGCCCCTGTCCATCCGGAGTAGCTACATACTGACCACCGACATAAAAGTAATTGTCCTCAGCTAGCAAGGGTAAGCTTTTTGCATTTAATAGGTTGATGTTTGCATAAAGAAGTGCAACCAAAGATAGACGAAATACGATCTTAAGCATGTGAGTTATTTCCTTTTGTTTGATAATGAGTCATTGCATTGGTTTAATTTAATTTGCAGAGAAACTCTTCATTGATTCATTTAATGATTATGATGCAACTTTTTGTCGCGAGAGGTCGTATAGACGAGTATAAGCCCTTGATAAACAGCAGAGATCAATAGGCTGTAGATCTATTTTTTTAAGCGTGCTTCGTTAAAAAACGCTCAATGGTTTCGAATAAATTCACTCAAGAGGCAATACTTCTTTTTTTAATAATCTTTGCATTATTTTTTTCGGCTAATCGAAGTTCATATGCAGATTGCAAATTTAGCCAACCCTCTGCCTCACTACCAAAATAGCGTTCAAGTCGTAATGCAGTATCCGCAGAGATACCACGCTTACAGTCAACAATTTCCCTCAAGCGAGAATAGGGTACATGCAATGCTAAGGACAATGACCGTAAGCTAATTCCCATTTGAATAATATAATCTTCTCTCAAAATTTCACCTGGATGAATAGGTCTAATGCCATTTTTAAACATTTTTAACTCCGTTGTTTGTTTGTAATAATTTTTTGCTAATGTGGGTCAGAAATTATTACTTCCTGTATTTTGTCTCAACCCTTAGCGTTGACTTACCAAGTGACCGCTCACGAATTTATGCAAAACACTTGCCGCAAATGTTTGGTAAGGGATCCCCTCCTCAAGTGCACGAGCTTGCAAATTCTTTAGATCTCTACTGGAGATGCGAATATTGAGGCGTTGGTCTTTTTTGAAAGTTTCCAAAGCAACGGCTTTGTGCTTTTTAATCTCTTGTTCTGAGTCCTTCACCGATTTAAGTGTCCCTGTCTCCCAGGCTCCTAATATGACAAGTTCTTCTTCATCGTATTTTATTTTTGGTTTCATTATTGACTCCTGTGCTGCCGAGTAGCCTCTCGGCTAGGTATGATTGTTTTTAAAAATATTTCTGTGTCGTTCTCAATGAACGGTACGGCGTAAACGTGATCATCAACCTGCACGATTGAAATCTTTTATCCCGGATATTTTTCTTGATTTGGATGATCTAAAACAGCTAACTCGTCACCAGAGCCAATTGCAAAAATGATCCGTTCAAATGTAATACCTCGCTCTTTTGCCAACAATTGATTTTTATCTGGGTTCCAATTGTATATTTTGGCACTTTCCATGTGTGTATTTTATGCACACGGTCCAAGTGCTACCGGAATACGCACACTAGCTGAAATCGGACACTTAGATCAATACCATAGCGAAATTGTATTATTTATTCTATGACAATGTTCGCATCTTTCATCAACTTGGTCCATTTTGTCTGTTCTTGTCTTATAAAACTACTAAATTCAGTCGGTGTTAGGTTGCTTGGCTCTGCGCCTTTTTCATTCATGGATTTACGAACTTCAGGCATGCTCATGACTCGTTGTATATCATCATGTATTTTTTTGCTTATTTCATAAGGTATATTCACATGGGCTAATATTCCAAACCATCCAATTGCATCGTAGCCGCTAAGACCTGAATTTGTTATTGGTGGAACGTTTGGCAAAGCATCTATAGATTTTGTTCCCGTTACTCCTATTGCCTTAATCATTCCTGACTGAATTTGAGACATCGCTGTTTGAGTAGGTGCAAACATAAGTTGAATGTGATTGGCTAAAAGATCCCTCAATGCTGCTCCAGTTCCTTTATATGGCACATGAAGCATATCAATGCCTGCTCTGGCCTTAAACAGTTCACCAGATAGGTGCGAAGCTGCTCCTATACCTGAAGAGCCAAATGAGAGTTTTTTAAGGTTGGATTTTGCATATGCTATCAGATCAGATGCATCATTTACTGGTAGGCTAGGGTGGACCACTAAAACATATGCGTCAGCAGATATCAAGGAAATTCCAGTAAATTTAGAAACGTTTTTATCGTTTATAACTGCAGTACTCGCCATGAGAAGTGTGTAACCGTCAGGATTTGCTTTTGCTACAAAATCGGCACCTATTTGACCGCTTGCACCAGGTTTATATTCGACAATGACACTTTGCCCCCAAATTGCACTAAGTTTTGGAACTAAGATTCGAGCTAAATTGTCAGCACCTCCTGCAGGAGTAAAGGGTACGATTAAGGTGACTGGTTTAAGAGGAAAAGATTGAGCATGAAAGGATTGAGCATGCAAGGATTGGAAATAAAAAGGAATGCAAAATAAAAATATATAACTGAGTGCTGAAACCCCACCTAAAGTATATTTTGAAAAGCTACAGCTAGTTGGTAATTTCATAACAGACCTTTTAAATATAGTTTTGCAAAAATAAAGAATCTTAAAATTATTGTCCAGCAAAGACTTGGCTAAGGTTAATCTTCTTCCCCCTGCAATCAAATCCTCCCACACTCAGATGTCATCATCCTTTTGTCAAATTTAGGGGTTGATAAACATATAAAGTCAGAGACTGTGAATCTGAAAAGTGAACTTTGAGCCGAGATAAACGCTCTCACTGAGATTGAGCTCCATTATTGATTAAGATATGTTGACCCTTTCAACAATATCTTTTCAAAGGGTTATTTCTTTTGCAATGAGCTGGTGAAACTGTTCAGAGCTTGCACCAAATCCATTTATACCATCTTTTCCAAGCAGTTCGAGTGATTCATTAGCAAGTATGACGCGTTTAATTTCTGAATTTAGCTTATTTGTAATGACTGTCGGTAAGCCCTTTGGAGCGAAAATGTCATGCCACACGTTGACTTCGTAACCTGGGATGCCGGACGCATTGATTGATGGAATATCACCTATCGCAGACATTTTTATTTGGCGTGGTGACGCCAAGCGCAATCAATTTACCAGACTTTATAAAAGGTACAGAAACCGAGGAAGTATTATAAAAATTGTAATAAACTTTTGTTTAATTTATTAGCCTGAATTTCCGAAACTAAGCTTCACATATTGTTAGTTAGTTTAATAATAATTTAAAAAAAGGGATAACTTGATTCGATTATGATGAATAAGTAAAAAGCAAAAATCCATTTTCTATTTAATACGATCAAATGATATGCAATTCAAGAGAATGGATTTTTGTAATATAAGTTTAATTTCTTTAAGTTAAGTAACAATGTGAGTGCGCAGGATCATTTTGGGATTTTCAAAAGCGCACTCAACAATATCCCCATTTTTTAAAAACAAATCTTCAGCATTGGCTTTTCCAACGGCAACACCTCCAGGGGCACCAGTGGAAAACATATCCCCAGGCATGAGGGGCATAAGTCTTGAAAAATGTTGAATAATTCTAGGTAATTTCCAAATTTGATCACTTGTATTTACGCGCATTCTCTCTTGTCCATTGACGCTGCATGTGACCCAAATGTTGTACGGGTCAGGAACCTCATCCATGCTAATTACGAAGGGGCCTAATGGACCAAATCCCGGTGCATTTTTAGATGTCCAAAACCGTGATCCAGAAGTAACTTCACTTTTTTGAGTATCACGGCAAGTGAGATCGTTCAAAATGGTGATTCCGTAAACGTAAGAAAAAGCATCTTTTTCAGTAACTTCAAATGCACGCTTTCCAATTACAAATACCAATTCTGGTTCATAATCAAGCCTTGTAACAGTAGGTGGCCTTTTTACTACAGTGTCGTGTCCAGTTAAGCATTCGTTGATTTTAATAAATCCAGTGGGTTCGTGGGGTAACTCCTTGATGAGATCAGTTCGCTTTAATTCTTCTAGGTGAGTTTTATAGTTTTTACCTACACACAATAGTTTGTGAGCATTTGCGATTGGTGGAAAAAAATGAATATCATTCAATTCATAGCATGAATCAGAAACAACTTCAGAATATTCGTTGGCTAAAGAAATTAGTTTTTTAAGATTTTGAATTTCCGAGTCACCTTTTTCAAGAAATGATTTTATAGTATCTGGGAAGTTGAAATTTTCATTATTGAAATGTTGAGATGCTTTTCTCACGTCAAGAATTTTGTTCTTAAAAAGGATGCCAATAGATGCATTTTCGGTTTCTGATTTTTTTTTGAATGATGCAATTTGCAAAATGTTCTCCTAGGGGTAAAGTAAAAATTCAATCTAATTTAAGATCACTAATATCTTTAGAATCAAAATTGATAAAGTCAGGTGTTTTTTTGTATATTTAAACCAATTGGTTCATGTCTTACCTTTTGTAGACTTTTGTTTATTTCGTCTGTTTGCAAAACGCTTGTGAGTTAAGTACAATGTTTATTTAAAATAACGCTAAGTGATCCTGTCAATAAGATAACTCAAAGCCAACCTAAAAAAACTCTATTTCTGAGAAGCCAAGCTCTTGAAATCTAGGAATTTCGGTAAGCAAGGATGATCTTGCAGAGGCAGAAACGGCCAAAACATCTATTTTAACAGCACTTAGCATGGCTTGCGCTCATCACGATGCATGCGTGACATCACCGGGTGCTGATCGGCGTTCAAGGGGGTCATCGTAAAAGATAGCAACTCAAGCGTTCCCCCAACGTCTTGGCCACGATTTTGATGGGGACAGGTCCATCGATCCTACAAGCACGCCACACCAAAGGGCCTCCCCCCAAAGGCAGTTTTGATAAATAAGCGAATCTGCAATTCGTCAACTCTTATCGTTGATTCACCAAGTGACCGCGCACGAATTTATGCAAAACACTAGCAGCAAATGTTTGGTAAGAGATCCCTTCCTTGCGTAATTTAGGTAATTCTGGATTGGCCCTTCAAGTGTTCTGGATTAAGCAACGAGCACATTTATAAGGCTCATTGCGCTTTTGGAGGCCGGGGTGAGTGGGTTCAACCAGAGCGAGCCCTGCCAACGTGCGTGATGACAGTACTCCACTGCTGGTGCCTTCCTGATTGCGCGGGTGCACTCAAGTGGTTCATGGCCTTGCACTGGGGTAAATACTTAATCGATTTCCGGTGATATCCGATATATTTTTAGGATATAACTTTAGCTAATAAATGCGGTCTATTTTTTGTAAAAGCAACATGTAATGAAGTTTCATACTGGCTTTGTAAGTGAAAAAAATGCATGGGCAATGCATTCGGTGAATGCAGTATTGGTCGCTGCTCACCCTTTATTTCGTTAAGCAACTACGATTGGATACCTTTCCCCAACTACTGTTGCACAACTCCAAGGCGCGCCCCGAGCGTGCCGCCTTGCGCGAAAAAAGCCGCGGGATTTGGCAGACGCTGACTTGGCGTGAGTTGGCGCACGAAGTGCGTGCTCTGGGGGCCGGTTTGGTGGCTGCGGGTGTGCAGCGCGGTGACCACGTGGGTCTTTTGGGTGAGAACCGCCCCCGACTGTTTGCCGCGATGGCTGCGGTGCAATGGTTGGGCGCCGTGGTGGTGCCCTTGTTTGAAGACACCACAGCAGCAGAAATTGTTGGCCCCATCCGAAATGCCAACATCAGTCTTGTCTTTGCAGAGAACCAAGAACAGGTGGATAAGCTGCTGGCTGTGATGCCTCAATGCCCAAGCATCCGCCGCATCATTTACGGCGATGACATCGGCATGCGCCATTATCTGCAATCGCATGTGCAAGCCTATGACTCGTTGCTCGCGCAAGGTCGCGATAAACTGGTTCAAGCGGCTGGGCAACTGGATGCCGAACTCGCCCGCGGCAGCGCCACGGATCCTGCGGTTTTGTTTTTCACCTCGGGTACGACTGGGCCTGCGCGCGGCGTGGTGCATTCCCATGGCGCATTGATTGACCGCGCGCGCGCAGCTGTTGCGATGGATGGCCTGACAGAGGCGGACACATCGGTGGCCTACTTGCCGCCGGCATGGATTGCTCAGCATATGTTCGCTTACGCCTTGCCCATGGTGGCGGGCTCGTGTGTGTGTTGTCCCGAGTCATCGGAAACCATGCTCACCGACATGCGTGAGATGGGGCCCACGGTCTTTTTGGCCCCGCCGCGGGTGCTGGAGGCCTTGCTAACGCAGGTCACCATCCGCATCAACAACACCGGTGGTTTCAAACACAGCTTGTATGACCATTACATGGCGGTGGCCCAACGCGTGGGGCCTCGCAGGCTGGCCGGTGAGACGTTAGATCTGTCAGACAGACTGGCCTATGGCTTGGGCAATGTGCTGATCTACGGTCCGCTGCGCGACGTGATGGGCATGAGCCGCTTGCGAGTGGCCTACGCGGCTGGAGAGGCTACAGGCCCTGAGCTGCTGCTTTTTTACCGCGCCATGGGTATCAACCTGAAACAGCTCTATGGCTCTACCGAGATGGGCCTGTTCGTCACCGCGCAATCCGACGACCGGGTCAAGCCCGGTGCGGTGGGCGCGGCTGCACCCGGCGTGGAGATTGCCTTCGGGGCCGATCGTGAAGTGCTGGTGCGCTCGCCGGGTCTCTTTTTGGGTTACCACGGTGATGCCGAAGGCACGCAGCGCGCCACCAAGCCAGGTGGTTGGTTCCACACCGGCGACGCTGGCTGGCTGGATGAGGACGGACAGTTGCACATTGTGGACCGGGTGCAGGATGTTGGCGCGCTCATAGACGGTGCGCTCTTTGCGCCCAAGATGCTAGAGAACAAACTCAAGTTCTCGCACTACATCAACGAGGTGGTGGCCTTTGGAAACGAGCGAGAACGGGTATGCGTGTTTGTCGACATCGACGCAGAGGCTGTAGGCAACTGGGCTGACAAACAAGGCCTGACTTACACTGGCTTTGCCGATCTGGCCGCGCTCGACGAGGTTTACGGTTTGATTGGCGAGGTCATCGCCACGGTCAATGTTGCTTTGGCGCAAGACCCCCATTTGGCGCATACGCAAATTCACCGCTTCTTGCTTTTGCAAAAGCGGCTCGAGCCTGATGATGGCGAGCTCACTCGCATGCGCAAAGTCCGCCGTGATGTGGTTTCGCGCCGTTTTGCCAGCCTGGTACAGGCCATGTACGACGGCAGCCCGATGGGCCATGTCGATGCCGAAGTGCGCTATTTGGATGGCAACGTGGGCTCGATTTCCGCCGATATCAAGATCCGCGATGCGAAGACTTTTGCAGCGCAGACACAGCAAAAGGCCGCCTGACATGGACATGGCAACTCACGATTATGCACACACCGACGAAATGTCGGCCACCCAACGCGGTTTTGCTATTGGCAAGCCCATTCTTGAACTGGACTCGGTGTCGCTGCGATTTGGCGGCGTCAAGGCTTTGACCAACATCTCGTTCAATGTGTTGGAGCACGAAATTCGTGCCATCATCGGCCCCAACGGCGCCGGTAAGAGCTCCATGCTCAACGTGATCAACGGCGTTTACCGGCCGCAAGAAGGCACGATAACCCTGCGTGGACAAAAGCTCACCGATATGACGCCCAACCTGGCGGCAAGCTTGGGTATATCGCGCACTTTTCAGAACATCGCGCTCTTTAAGGGTATGACCGTGCTTGACAACATCATGGCCGGTTGCAGCCAGCGCGAACATGCCAACTTCCTTGAAGTCGCCTTCCAATTGCCGCGGGCGCGGCGAGAGGAGACCGCCAACCGCGAGAAGGTCGAAGAGATCATCGAGTTTCTGCAAATCGAGCACATCCGCAAGACGCCGGTCAAACGCCTGCCCTACGGTTTGCAAAAGCGTGTCGAACTGGGGCGTGCGTTGGCGGCTGAACCTAAAATTTTGCTGCTTGACGAACCCATGGCTGGTATGAACATAGAGGAGAAGCAGGACATGTGCCGCTTCATCCTGGACGTCAATGATCACTACGGGACCACGGTCGTCTTGATCGAGCACGACATGGGCGTGGTCATGGACCTGTCGGACCGCGTGGTGGTGCTTGACTACGGCAAGAAGATTGGCGATGGCCCGCCTGACGAAGTGCGCGTCAACCCCGAAGTCATCAAAGCCTATCTGGGCGTCGCAGACTAAAGGGGGCCGAACGCAATGAATTTTTTCTTTGAGGTGCTGGTCGGGGGCTTGCTGTCGGGTTTGATGTATTCCCTGGTGGCACTGGGCTTTGTGCTGATTTACAAGGCCTCGGGCGTGTTTAACTTTGCCCAAGGCGCGTTGGTTTTTTTTGCGGTCCTGTCCTTGGTTGGCTTTATGGAACTGGGCCTGAATTTTTGGGCCGCGCTGGCGGTGACCGTGGCGCTGATGGTGGCCGTGGGCGTGGCGACCGAACGACTGGTGCTGCGACCTTTGCTGGGCCAGAGCGAGGACACGCTGCTGATGGCTACCATCGGTTTAGCATTTGTTGTCGAAGGCGTGGCGCAACTGCTTTGGGGGGTGAAAGTGCGGCGACTGGACCTTGGCATTCCGGACGAGCCCATGGGTTGGATTGCCGACAAGGCCGATATTTTGGTCAGCCAGTTGGATGTGACCGCTGGCTTGGTGGCGGGCATGATGGTTGCCTTGCTGGCCTTGATTTTCTCTAAGACCAAGGTCGGCCGCGGTCTGCGCGCGGTGGCAGATGACAATGCAGCCGCGCTGTCGGTTGGCATTCCGCTCAAGCAAATTTTGGTGGTGGTGTGGGCGACTGCGGGCGTGGTGGCACTGGTGGCCGGTATGATGTGGGGGGCGCGCAGCGGTGTGCAGTTTGCCCTGGTCGGTGTGGCTTTGAAAGCCATGCCAGTGCTGATCATCGGCGGTTTCACCTCGGTGCCAGGCGTGATTGTGGCGGGCCTGATCGTCGGAGCTGCCGAGAAAATAGCCGAGGTCTATTTGGGCCCCTATGTCGGCGGCGGCATCGAGGGCTGGTTGCCCTATGTGCTGGCGGTTTTGTTTCTGCTGGTGAGGCCCGAAGGCTTGTTCGGCGAGAAAATTATTCGGCGCGTGTGACGGCGTCTCAACCCAGGCAATATTCCTATGTTCTACAAAGAAGCCGGCCAGTATTCCAGCAGCTATGCGCAGGATCGGCAGTTATTGCAGTTGCGGCAGGACCGCATCGGCATGCTGGTGCTGCTGGTTGCGGGGTTGGTAGGCGTACCGCTCCTCGCCAGCGATTACTGGCTCAGCGCGATCTTGATCCCTTGGCTGGTGCTGGCGTTGGTGGCTCTGGGGCAAAACATCCTCATGGGTTATGCCGGGCAGCTCTCGCTGGGCTCGGCCGGTTTCATGGCTGCCGGCGCGTTTGCTTGCTACAACCTGATTTTGCGTGTGCCTGGCATCCCGTTTGTGGTGGCGGTTCTTTTGTCGGGCTTGATTGCAGCGGTCATCGGCATTGTGTTTGGGCTGCCCAGTTTACGTATCCGCGGGCTGTACCTAGCGGTGGCCACTTTGGCCTCGCAGTTCTTTATTGTCTGGGCGTTGGACAAGTTTGGCTGGTTCAAAAACTACGACACATCCGGCATCATCAATTCGCAGGCGATTGTGGTCTTTGGACACACCATGGACACACCGGCCGAGAAGTATCTGGTGGTATTTGTCATCGTCGCTGCGTTGACCTTGCTGGCAGCGAACATGGCACGGGGGAGCGTTGGACGCGCCTGGATGGCGGTGCGTGACATGGACGTGGCTGCCGAGGCCATGGGTCTGTCGCTCCTGCGCACCAAGCTGCAGGCTTTTGCCATCAGTTCTTTTTATTGCGGGGTGGGTGGCGCACTCTTTTTGTTCGCCTACTTGCAGACCGTGGAGCCGACGGGATTCAATATCGATTTGTCTTTTCGCATCCTCTTCATGGTCATCATCGGTGGGCTGGGTACCATATTGGGTGCGTTCCTCGGTTCGGCATTTATTTTGTTGTTGCCTATTTTCTTGAATATCTTCTTTCATGCCCTGTTTGGCCGTGCCGTCGATGCCACCATCACCTCGGCTTTGGAGCAGTTGATATTCGGTGTCTTGATCATCGTTTTTCTGATCTTCGAACCCCTTGGTCTGGCGCGGCTTTGGCAGATCACGAAGGAGCGGCTGCGCTTGTGGCCGTTTAAGTACTGAGCACCCCACTATAAACAACTAGGAGACATGTTCATGAGATATTACCTGATTCGTTGCGTGATCCTGCGCGGCTTGCTCGCGGCAGGATTGGCCTTCGCTGCCGCCATGCCTGGAGCTGTTATGGCCCAGGCCCAAGAGCAGTACTTCGGCATCCCAAGCAGCCGGGTTGGACCGTACTCCGCCATGGGCACCGGTTACTACGGCGGGATCATTGACTACTTGAACTATGTGAACATGAAATTTGGCGGCGTCAACGGCGTCAAGCTGACCTTTGAAGAGTGCGAGACCGAGTACAACGCCTCGCGCACCGTCGAGTGTTACCAGCGCTTGTTGACTAAAGGCAACCAGCGCATGGTCGTGTTTGATACCTTGGGCACGCCGGGTGCTTATGCGGTGATCAACCGTATGGTGCCGGACAACGTGGTGTTGGCCCAGTACGGATACGGCCGCACAGATGCAGCCGACGGCACGGTGTGGCCCTGGGTCTTCAACGCTGCCGGGCATTACTGGGGGCAGGTTGCGGTCCAACTGTCCTTCATGGCGCAGCAAGAGGGCGGCATCGACAAGATGAAGGGTAAGACGGTGGTGT
>Ga0194035_1000634_pt1 | contig 19676 bp, 22 predicted proteins | sample JunL2320m_MetaG_FD_148680 | JGI IMG/M metagenome (GOLD analysis project Ga0194035, IMG submission 148680) | Anoxic zone freshwater microbial communities from boreal shield lake in IISD Experimental Lakes Area, Ontario, Canada - Jun2016-L239-20m | ecosystem: Environmental > Aquatic > Freshwater >...
ATTACATTGACATTCATCCCGATAAAATGAAACAGATTTATTATTGTTCAAAATGCCATTGCACATTCAAAGATTCAAATATTTAAGGACATATGACAATATATTTTATCAAATGCCTCCGAAAACAAAAGAAGAAAATCGGGTTCTTTATTTGAAACGAAAAGAGAGAAAACAGAATGCTTCGGAAACTTCTCTCTTAACTAATCAATCCACTTCGCAATCCACTTCGCAATCCATTGAATTGATTATTACAGAATTACAAGAGTCAGAAAAAAAAGAAGCAGAACCAATAAAACAAGAGCTAGAAAATGTAGAAGAACTCATGAGAGAATTCATGGCTGAAATGTTTCAAGAAGAAAAGGATGAAATAATAGAAGGCACTGTAAAATATATTTATTACAAATTGTATCATAAAATCCACGCATTTCAGAAAATGTATAAAAAAGAATTGCCGAATGACTATCGTGTTTGGATTCAACGTTGGAGAGAAGTCAACAAAGAATTTTATGAAAATCACCTTTAACAAGAAAAATTAGATTTAGCGTATCCAATTATGGAACAGGCGATTCGTTTTCCGGAATTTCCTGTGGTTAAACTGGCATCATTATCGCCTTTGCCGCAATCATCTTTATCTTGATGGATAATAAGTCCTCGACCAATAATATTACATTTTCCCCTTAATTTAACAAGCTTGTCAATGATTCTGTATTTTGCGCAACCATAAGAATTTGTAACAATATTTCCCAGGTCTCCCACATGTCTCTCTTTCATTCCAGGGCAGCCGTGTTTTTTCCCATATGGATTGAAATGTGCACACATGCTTTCACAGTGGTCAGTTAAATCGCCGGCTTCGTGAACGTGAAACCCATGTAATGCATTTTTGTATAATCCTTGAAGATTAATATCAATAATAACACAATTAGATTCCAAGTCTTCAGTAAAGACAACTGTCCCTTTTATTTTTTTGCCATTAAATACGGCAATTGCTTTCAACATTATATTTATTATTTATTTTTTTATAAATAATAAAACGCAGCATCATCATCCCAATTTCATATACATAACAATGGGAGATTCCATTGCTTGCAGATTTGAAAACCCTTCTTCTGCGACTACAATTTCATCATATTCAAATCCCATTTTTTGATAAAAATCAAAGGATTGATTCACCGATTTCAGAGATATCTTTTCAAACATATTGATTTTTGCATATTCAATAATAATGCGTATTAATTCACGACCGATGCCAGAAAGACCTAATTTCTTACTTTTGTTTGTCCCCATCAATTCAATATGTAAAACCGGCATTTTTAATTCGAGTGTTGCGAATCCATAGACATTTCTATTTTTGGGACACATTAGTAAAAGAAGCATATCATCTTGTTGCAATGAACTCTCAACATATTCTTTTTGAACGCCGCGACACAATTTTTTATTATTTACTGAAATCATTATTTTGCGAATATGTTTTTCCAATATTTTTTCGCGTGAAAAAAGAAAAACTTTCATTTATTAAATTACATGCAATAGTTATAAATTGTTTTACTTATTCTCTCTCTCTCTCTCTCTCTCTCTCTCTCTCTCTTTCTCTCTTTCTCTGATTTACACTAGACTTATTTATAGTTAATATATACCCAACAATTCGTGATTGAATTATGTGGTGTCATTAATGTAAAGTCTTTAATGCCCTGAATAATTGTTCTCACATAATAATGGTTAAATGATTCTTCTCTTTTTCTCAAATAGGAAATCACTTTTGTGTCAGGATAGTATTGATTCATCAAGTCGCATAAATCAATGGTATATAGACGTTGAACGCGTTCTGACCGAAATTCTCTCATGATAATCTCATACTTACACTCTGTTTCAAGAAATTCTCTATAAATATAAAGGGAAATCTCTCGTGGCAATTTTCTCACAATAGCGACGGCTTCGGCTTCGCTGACAGTAAAACATGACATGATTCTTGAATTAATTTATTTGTTTGATTGTTGATTGAATTAAATAAACACAATCATTTCAATTTTATTTTATATCAATATCAGATGGTTTAAAAATCGCTGTAAGGCACATTGTTTGAACCGCGTTGAATTAAATAATTATATTGTTTCCCGGTAATGCATGCACATCCCATGCTATTGCTATAAGTGGAAGGACAACATTCTGGTTTAAAAGGCGTATTTGCAAACATTAACATTTCGCCTTCAGGAAGTGGGACTGGTTGTTCTTGGCGAGACATGAATTGTTTTACTCCAGGGCCAAGAGGCTGTCCGGGTTTAACGACCAAAGACGGTTGAACCCATCCTCCAGTATTTACTTCAGAATAATCTCCGACTCTATACTCTGCAGGGGCATCTGAATACAGATTTGAACCGCCAACAAATCCCTCTTTTTTGCCAGCCATCATTTGCGAAGACACTATGCTTTCTTTATTCATGTCGGTGGATTTCTTCTTGAGAGGAACATTCTCTTTTATGCCCTCTTTTAAAGTCTCTAAACCTTCTAGCAATCCAACTCTAGCACATCCACACAATGTATGTGTTACAGTAATCATAAAAATAAGTCCTAACAATATGAGTAATTCCATGCGTATTTCCATTTTATACATAATTAAAAGATTATATTTTCATGTCAATGCAACTATTATAATCAGAGACTTTCAATTTATGAATGTAAAAATAAGAATAATTTGTCAACAAATGATATAATTTCTCTTGTTTTGCAATCTCTTTTTTGCAAACTGTGTCAAAGGGTAGTATCTTTCCAAAATCATTAAAATAATATAAATTATCGCTACAAATTATACGCATTTTTCCTAAATCGAGGTCCACTTCAAGTTCCAGGTTATCCTTCAAATCCTTCAAATCCTTCAATATTATATCATATTCATACAATGTATTTACCGTCATTCCATTGATTTCAACAATTCCGACAACTGTCACATTATTCCATAAAAGGTCTCCTATATTTACATCCACCAATGATTTCTCTCTTCCATCAGACATTGTAATACTCGTGTCTTTTGACAATCCGCAATGCAATCGTTTATGTATGTCTTCTTTTTTATAGATGCAATCATTCAATCGCGATCCATACAATTCGTCCCAATCTGTAAATGTAATTCCATTCAATCTTATTATTTTAGAAGATGTATTGAAACAATATAAATATGGTTTATTATATGTCGTTTTCACAATGCGCCGGGCATCAGGGTGATGTTTCACAGGAATCCATTTGCCGGTATAACACAATACATGACTGTCAGAAACAATAATATCTTCTAATTCGTACATGATTGAATAAGAAGCATCCACAATTATTTTGCAGTTGATTTCATTTCCCTTGGCCAGTTTCTCTCCAACAGAGATGTCTTTAATTCGTTTGTTTTCACCATTTTCCATGATAAACATGGTATCTTCGTCAAAACAATGTTTCATAGATGGAACTGAAGGAATTCCGCTTGAATGTATGTCTAATACGACAGTCATAAAAATAACAACAATTGCCAATGGAATAGAAATGGCGATAAAAAATGCGGTTAATGTTCCTGCAAATCCCCAAGTAAATGGAAAGATCCAAAGGAGAATAATGGTTGCGGCCATTAGAATTAATATTTTAATAACAATTTCCACGATTGCGCCTAACAATGATTTTAAGGTGTAATATGTTCCGAGAGAAGTGTATAGTGCAGATGTTAATGCGCCCTGGCTTTTTGACATGACATCTCTGAAAGCAATGACTATTTGTTGAATAGGAACAGTGATATTTAAAATGCGCCCGCTAATTTCTTCTGTAATATGTTTTAATTTGTTGCGAATTTCAGAAAACATGTTGCGTCCGCTTTGAATATCAGTTGATATATTTCCATAGACATCTGTCAATCCACTTGTGACATATGTCAATGGTTGAACTGCTGATCCTGTGATTCCAGTCAAGACATCTTGAAGACAATAATTGAAGTTTTCTTGAGTATATTCTGAAAAGGTTTTATCAATGGGTTTGTTAATCATTCCTGCAAAAGGCATATTTTGTGGTTTGCATCGTTGGTTTACCCAATCATCTTTGATGGGTTGTATTTGTGTTAAAATCATAAAATACGAATGTATTACAAAAACAATAATTGTTAAAATGACACATAAAATAACAGATGTTCCATATGTATCAAAATAGGTCAGATTATCATACATTTTATTTAATTTTTCAATGTTCTTTTTATTCTTTAAATTCATATATACTAACTCGGAAATAATTTCAAAATATAATCTTCCCAGTCCCAAAAATCTTCTGCTCCTATTTTAATTTTATGAGTGTCTGTAATTAAACAAGAAAACCATTCAAGTTGTATGGTTGTTTCTATGGCGAGAGGGTGATTTTTGACTTCAATGTATTTTTCAGAAGTGGTGTCAAATATTAAATGTGAGCCCGAAACAAGAATGTCTTTTGAGTGAATTCCTCTATTAGGCAATTTATATAAAAATTCTTGTTGTGAATTGGCGATTTTCATTAAAGCGACAACCCTGCTTCCGTTTTCTAGAATGTCTCCTAAATGAATATTTCTCATTTTTACTATTTTGCCATTTTGCAGTTGTAATTTTGTGTTTGGATGAAAACAATTACCTAAACTGCGAATTGTTTGACCTGGCCATGCATTCCACATACTATTTACTGTTTTGCTGCTTCCATCCAACACATATAATAATACTGCCAATATGCCAATGATTTTGCCTACTAAATCTTTGATTCCGATGATTATTTTTTGAAATTCAATGATGATGTTTAAAAAGATACCATAAATAGAGACAACAATGTCTGTGATGAATCCTCTTGTTTGACTAAACATATTTCTAACATCATTTATTTGATGACTAAAACTCCCCGCCATTTCCGTTAAAGATGATGTAACAAAGGTTAATGGTTGCAATAAATATCCCATGTAATTCGTTTGCATCGTCTGGACACAATAAGTGAAATCTTGTTCAATATTATCAGAGAGAGGCATATACATTGGATTGCATCTGTAGTTGACCCAATTGTCTTTAATGTCTTGCATTGAGGTGAAATAATACAATGAAAAGACGAATCCTACAAATACAATATTTATATAAATAAAATTCAGCCAATTTTTTCCTGTTGGTGGCATGTGCTTATATTATTATTATACTATTTTCTCTCTGTATTTCTCTCTCTCTCTTTTCCACGAGGATGTTGTGTATCTTTGTTTCTCTTCATGTTCGGTGGCGGCGATGGCGGCTGCGTTGTAACCTGCGATGAGTTCTGGCTCTACGATGTGACCTGGTTCTGCGATGCGACCGGCGACGGGTTCGGCGACGTCTGCCTCCTGATTGAGCAGCCGAATCAAATACTCCATTTGCGTGATTTTGAGATTGCACTACAGCCAATTTATTTGTAATAGCAACAGCAGATTGTGATTCTCCTCCAGATTCTTTATAAAGTGGTGTGTTTTGAGGATAAACAAATCCTCCTTTATATTTTCTTCCATGCTTTCCTCCATGCTTTCCTCCATGCTTTCCTCCATGCTTTCCTCCAGACATGGCATTTATCAAATTAGATTGACTTCTCGTTACATCATTCTGATTATTTATTGCAGCCATTCGTTGAGTAGAACCATTCATTGGTCGCATTGTGGCTAAAGACACTCCTGGCGGTATTCCTGCTTCCGACATATAAATAACGCGGATAAAAATATGAAAAAAAATAATCTTACTATATAATGACTGAAATGAATGAAAACCAGCGACTTCAATTGCAAGAAATGATAAAGGCGAATAATGTGGAGGACCAAACCAATATTATTAGACAATTAAAACACAGTGCTCTTTTAAGAGAAAACATTGCTCATATGAAAATGGCAAAGTCGCGATTTACTGACAAAACAGAGATTCATAAAGAATGTCTGTCATCTGCCTTTTTTTTATTTACATATTACACGGATATTTACAACAAAATATTACAAGATGAAATCAATTATTCTTTAATGGAACAATTTTTAAATGTATTAGAGAGAATAGAAAAGGGTGAATTGGACCAACACGAAGGTTCTTTTATTGTTGGAACTCTTTTAAAAGAATTATATGTAGACAGTGCTTTAAAGCGAGGAGAGAAATTGGACAAGGAACACGCCGATGCAAAGCCGAAGCCAATGGAAGGCAAACAGATTTCATTTTCTCAATGGAATCGCGCGAATGGTGGGAAGCATAGCAGTAACAGTCTTTTTTGAATAGACTGTTTTATATCTTGAAAAATAATACTTGTAAAAGACCAAGCCATCGCCATCTCCGCCCGCATAAAAATGTCGCAAATATGTTTTCCAGGTCATGATTGGATTTATGAAAAGAGTTCCAACTTTATTTCTTTCAACATAAGAAAAAATAAGATTCAGTATTTCATTTGGTATTACAAACATTTAGAAGTAACATATTAAAATATTATTATGTCATCCAACCTATCGCCAAAATTATCCTTGCTCATTGTTGAAAGTCCATCTAAATGTCGAAAAATAGAGGAATATTTAGGGTCTGGGTTTAGATGTGTTGCATCGTGTGGACATGTGCGAGAACTCGTCTCTCTGGATAATATTGATATTGAAGGCGGATTTCAGCCTATATTTACAAACATTCCAACAAAACAAAAACAAATTAATATGTTGAGAAAAGAGATTCGCCAAGCAGGCGAGGTTATTATTGCAACAGACGACGACCGTGAAGGCGAAGCAATTGGTTGGCATATTTGTCAATTGTTTGGATTGAACATTGAGAGAACAAAGCGAATCGTCTTTCATGAAATTACCCAGGATGCCATTCAATATGCAATTGCAAATCCGTCTAGAATTAATATGAATATAATTCATGCTCAGCATGCTAGACAAATCATGGATTTATTGGTTGGATATAAAATCACTCCTACATTGTGGAAAAATCCTACTACAAAACATAAAAAGGCATTGTCTGCTGGAAGATGTCAATCCCCGGCGTTGCGATTGATTTATGATAATTACAAACACATTGCGCAATCGCAAATGAAACAAATGTATAATGTGGTAGGATATTTTACGAGTTTATGTATTCCTTTTCATCTGGAAGAGTGTGAGAGAAAGAAAGAGGATATTATAGATTTGTTAAAAAAGTCTGCACATTTTTCGCATAGGATGGCGTGTGAATCGCCGAGTAAAACAATAAAATGTCCGCCTCAACCTTTTACGACTTCTCTCTTGCAACAACGGGCGAGTTCAGAATTGAATTTCTCTCCTTCTGAAACTATGAAAATATGTCAAACATTGTATGAAAGTGGATATATAACTTATATGAGAACAGATTCTACTAAATATAGTAATGAATTTATTTGTAAAGCGCGAAAATACATTCTTGATGTCTATAAATTGGATGTTGCGACCGAGACCACGACGGCGGCTGCGCCGCCTCTACAACCGCACGAAGCGATTCGTCCAACAAACATTTCTCTCTTTGAATTGAATAAAGAAGAGGGAAGTAAAGAGAGAAAAATGTATAGATTTATTTGGAAGAATGCCATAATGAGTTGCATGCCTCCTGCAATATATTCTTCTTTAAAAACAAGGATTACATCACCTGGAGGCGAATATAGTTATACATGTGAAGTGCCTGAATTCTTGGGTTGGAAAATAGTAGATTACAAGCCGACCAAAGAAGAGAAACATTATCATTATTTATTGAGTTTGAAAAAGGTGGACTCAATTCCTTATAAAAAGATTTGTGTCATTTCAACCATGACTCATAAAATAGGACATTATTGTGAAGCCCGATTAGTTCAACAGTTGGAACATCGCGGGATTGGAAGGCCTTCCACCTTTGCTTCTCTCGTGGACAAAATTCAAGACCGTGGTTATGTATCTAAGATGAACATTAAAGGTGTGCCAGTCTTATGTGTGGATTATGAATTGGAACAAGATGGAATCATTACTGAAACAGCGCTTGAAAAGGTTTTTGGAGGCGAAACAGGAAAACTTGTCTTGGAACCGATAGGGTTACATGTGGTTGAATTTTTAGAGAAGAATTTTATTGATTTATTTGATTACCATTATACGAAAAAATTGGAGGATGAGTTGGACCAGATATGTCAAGGAACAAAGGCATGGAATGAATTGTGTAAAGAGTGTAATTCTCAAATAGATGAATTAATAAGACAATATAATAACAGCACTCACAATGTCCAAATAGAACAAAAAGAGGAAAACCTAGAAGAAGACATGAATGAAAAAGATATTTCAGAGAGAAAAAATAAAAAGAATGAAAGGCATCTAGGAAGATATTTAGAACAAGACATTCTTTTAAAAAAAGGAAAATTCGGCCTTTATTTTGTATGGAAGGATTCAAACATCTCTTTAAAAACAAATCGTGGAATGGAAAATATAACAATGGATGATATTATTTCTTTGATTACTAGAGAGAAAAGTGACAAATCCATCATTCGCAAAGTAAGTGATTCTATTTCAATTCGTCAAGGAAAGGAAGGCAAAGCAGACTATCTTTTTTTCAAAACAGAAAAGATGAAAAAGCCATCTTTTTTGTCTATAGAAGAATATGATGGGAATTATAAAACGGATGATGTCTCTGCAATTAAATCATGGTTAAGAGAGAAATATGGCATTTATTGAATGCGTGCAACAACAACCCCAAAGAAACAACAATATTCTCTCTTTAATACATGAAGATTCCAATCCGTTATTTGCCAAGAACCTTGTCATCAAAAGACAGAAAGAAACAAGCACGCATGTTGTCCAAGTCTAAAAAATTATATAAAAGTCATCATTATTTTACAAGAAAGCGATTACCTTCTTATAAAACGAAAACATCAAATCATATTACTCGTGCAAAAAAATTATATAAAGTAGACAAGGTCATTCCAAACAAAGAATTGTCACAAAAGACAGGTTGTTCTCTCCATGCCTTGAAAAAGATTGTGAATAAAGGCGAAGGCGCATATTTTTCATCTGGGTCAAGACCGAATCAAACAGCCCAATCCTGGGGATATGCAAGACTCGGTTCAGCCATTACAGGACAAAAAGCGGCAGTAGTGGATTATTCCATTATTGAATCTGGTTGTAAAAAAAGTGGAAAGGCCTACAAGTTGGCGAAAAGGGCGAAAAATAAATATGGGTCAGGACATTCTCCAACAAAAAAGACTATAATTTAAATAAAAAAATGAATTGAAATAATGAATATATATTTATGATAATAATATAATGCTACGTGCAAGAAGTCCAACTCATCGCATTTTAACAGAAGAAACCATTAGAAAGAACACAATAGGTTCTTTGCAAATGAAAGATTTTGAAATAGATAACATGGTAAGTATTTATCCGAATCAGGTAGAAACTGCAGATAAAATCATTAATTACATTAATGATGAAGACAAACTATTTATACTGGTTATTGGAGAGACTCAAAGTGGCAAAACAGGAATTATATATACTACAATTAAAGCATTACTGGAAAATTCAAACAATATAATTTCTATTGCAAATATATATATAGTTACTGGTCTGTCAAGTATAGAATGGAAACAACAAACAAAATCTAGATTTCCAGAGTTTCTACACAAAAGGATATTTCATCAAAACGAGTTGACTGCATTTTCAGATGAGATTAAAGATAAACATAATATTTTGGTGTTTATGGATGAAGTTCAGATTGCAGCACAACCAGACCAATCAATTCATAATGCGTTGAAGAATGCACATTTATTTGGTAAAGACATATTACATGAAAAAGGTGTTAAAATAGTAGAATTCTCTGCCACTCCAGATGGCACATTTCACGATTTAATGAAAATGCCGCATGCATCAAGTAAAATAATGGCAAAAAGTGGTGAAGGATATATTAGTTCATCTTATTTATTGCAAATGGGAAGAATAAAACAATACCGTGATTTATGTGGGTATAATAAAAAAACAGGTCAAGTAGATTCTTCTGTGACCGAAAATATTCTAGAATTAAAACTAGATATTGATAATTATTCTGTTCCTAAATATCATGTTGTTAGAACACCATGTGGTTCAAGACAAGATATAACCATATATAATATAAAACAAGTGGTTGGTGAGACACATTATAACTTTATTAAGCATGATGCAACTAATAAGACCACTGATGATATTAATAACATCTTAAATATACGACCAGAAAAACATACATTTGTATTTATTAAAGAAACGGTTAGATGTGCAAAAACCCTCACTCAAACTCATCTAGGAGTATCATATGAAAGATATCGTGAAACTCCTAATGATACTACAATAATTCAAGGGTTACAAGGACGTCAAAATGGGTATGAGGATAATGAAGTAAGCATTTGTTATACAAACATTCCTAGTATTGAGAAATATCATAAATTATTGGAAAGTGCGTTTGAAGATAAAACGATTGATTGGAATTCAAACACGACAAAATTTAACAATGGGGTTCTTTCTGGAAAAAAAACATTTAATGACCCTATGAATTTCTTCAGTGAATTAAGCCCAACGGAAGGTGATGAGTCTGAATCATCAGAACCAGTTATTCACAAATTTAATACATTTGCAGAAGCAAAACAATATTATAATAGTGAATTAAAAGAAAAGCTTTGTGGAAGAGGGCCTCGCACAAGAATTCCAGATGAAAATGGCTTTATTCTGTCTACAATTGGAAAAGAAAAAATGGAGACAAGGACAAGAGTGCGAACATATGAAGAATTGCATCATTATCGAAAATGGAATTTAAATGCAACTCATAAATATACATTTTATCCTTATTATGAAGATATAACTGACAACACCACCTTAAAATGGGTTATGTTTCATAATTAAATATATTAGTTCCATATTTTCCTATTTTCATGTTATTATTTTTTTATGTAAAGATATTATTTTCAGGAATGTAATTGTTGTATTTCTTGGATTGTTGAGCATTGTACAAGGTAAATTCCAAAGTAAAAGAATATTCACCCGATCCAAAATCGACGAGTTGTCCATTGTGATATCTCATGCGCAATTTAATTTTCCGTATTCTCTCTGCTGGTGGATTATAAATCTTGTATGCTTTATTATTCTCAACAACACACTCTGAACATGAATTCGGAATCAATATTTTTGCAAAAGACGAATTTACTCGTGAATTTGTTTCATTTGTGTGTAATGTAAAATTAGAGAGATTGTATGGATTTGTTTCATCAATATTATTTAAATGCGATAAATCCATGTAAAAATAGGCAGGTCCATTTACATTGATTGTGTTTTCTGCTTCTATAAAAGATACACTGCATCCTAAAATGTTCGGATTGGGTGTGATCCAATAACTTGCGCTCGCAGGAAGATAATACAATCGTGGCATTGGCGTCACTCCAGAAACATATGTGGATGTTACTGGATTTCGTGGCAAGCCTAAATAAGAAGGCAATCCCCAATTCGTATAATTCGGCAAGGGTGTTTTGGAAGGAGGGCATGGCGCAGAAGTAAAGGACGGGTTTGGAATAATGTTATCATTTGAATTTAATATGTACGACGAATTATTATCTATGTTTGACAATATAAAAAGACCACTTCTATTTCCAAACCATATTTTTTGTGAAACTTCATTATAGACAATGACAAAATCAGTGTATCCGCCCGCGGTGATAAATGCATCCGACCAGGTGAGTCCATAATTTGTAAAAATGTAATTATATATGTAATTTGTCACAACTTCATTGAATTTATTGGTCAATTCATTTACCATTTGTTGTGGAGTGTAATGTCCGGATTCAATGGTTATAGAATACATATTTTGAATGTTTGTATAAAGTGCAATATAAATGTAATATTGCAAGTCACCACATGTGCCGCAATGTGCTGGGTCAGTGATTTGAAAACTCATGGTAATATTTTTATTAAATTTTGAAAAGGTGCTGTATTTTGATGGAAATGCCCACGAGTCGAGTCTAACAGAGAGAACATTTACATAATCCTGTGGCAATTCCATTTCAAATTCAGCGGAATTTGGATATTTTAAAACATCTCTGTCTTCAGAATGAATAGACACATATTTTCGTATAACCATGTATTCTTGAGAATTTGGTATCAATGGGTGATTTGTAAAAGTATTGAATTTACTCATTGCTATATTATTGTAAAATATTAAAATACAATAATATATACAAATGACCGATGTTTGGTATGGAGGCATTTATTTGAAAGGCGTGTATACTACTCTTTTTTATTTTAGTGTGGTGTTGTATATAGTTTCTTTTTTTATAGACACGAATTCATCTTTAATAACATTAGAAACTGCCAGTGTATTATTAGGAACAGGTCTTATTTTTGAAATCTGTTTGTATGGAAGCAATGTAGGGGCTGACATTCGATTGGCAAAATATGCATTCCCGCTTGCCATAATGATTGGAAACATAATATATACTGTTTCATTGTTGTCGTCATATCAAGACGTGATTTCAGACGGCCATGTTTCACCGGGTTATTTTACATTTATGAATATATCCAAAATATTGGTGCTGATTCAATTGTATATTTTTTTAATAACAAAAAGAGACAATCAACCGACCGAGACAACCCGGTTGCCTGTTGCATCTTCTGCTTTTATAGGATTAATCGGGATATTAAATATGATTTGTATAATAACAGTGTATATTATTTTGACTTATTTTAGGACGGATGGATGAGGTTTAGGTTTATAGAATTTATAGGTGAGTCCATAATATTTGTCATTTTCCCATATCCCCGATATTTTCAATATAAAATTTTCATTAGATTGTTCTAAATAGTCGCAAAAAAAAAATCCATTGCATAATTGTTCATATATTTTATATTGCGGTATTTTTGAATGAATTGTGTATTTATGTAAAATTTGTTCTTCAATGGTTCGTATTTTTTCAATAATAACTTGATGATTGGAGACATTAAAATATCCCTTGCATTTGTTGTAATATTTTTCAACCATGACTTTATGCAATAAAATATGTAAATAGATTCCATTTAAAGAAAAATATGATGTGGAATATAAAATTCGAACAAACGATCCTTTGTTCAAGATGGTGTTTCTAATGGGTTCACAGAAATAGACATTGTTTGGATTGTATTGATAAATATATTGAATAAGATTAAGATTCATGTGAATTAATAGGATGTATATTTTTAAACTTTTAGAATATAAATAATACAATCTTATATTTATTATTATGAAATTCCACGAAACTCATTTTGAAGATTACATTCAATCAAATCAGAGAGAAAACTTGCATCCGAAATTGACCAGGGTTTTTTCCAGTTTTCCAAAACAAATACAGGATTTGAAGCACGTTATTTTTTATGGCCCTAACGGCATTGGCAAATACACTCAAATGTTAAAATCCATTAAAAAATACAGTCCATCAGAATTAAAATATGAGAAAAAGATTAGCATTTCATTTAACAAACAATCGTATTTTTTTAAAATAAGCGACATTCATTACGAGGTGGACATGTCTCTCTTGGGGTGTAATTCCAAATTATTATGGCATGAAATTTATATGCAATTGATAGACATTATTTCATCCAAAATGGACAAATCTGGCATTATTGTGTGCAAATATTTCCACGAAATTAATAGTGAATTGTTGGATAATTTTTATAGTTATATGCAAGTGAATAACAATTGTTCAATTAATTTAAAATACTTTATTGTGACAGAGGAACTTAGTTTTATTCCGGACAATATATTGAATTGTTGTCAAATCATCAATATACCGAGGCCTACAAAAACATTGTACAATAAATGTTTTCAGAACAAATTAAAATCGGTGGAAACAATTACAAACATTAAAAATCTGCATAATTATACGGAAGAGTTGAATGAGCCATATAAAATGATTTGCAATAAAATAGTGCACGTAATGATTCATGTGGAAGAGTTGAAATTCTTAAAATTCCGCGATTTATTGTATGACATTTTCATTTATAATTTGGATATTACAGATTGTTTTTGGTATATTTTGTCTCAATTGGTGGAGAGAAAACTGTTGACTCCCGACGATTTAAAATTAATTATGATAAAAACCTTTACCTTTTTCCAATATTACAACAATAATTATCGTCCAATTTATCATTTGGAAAATTTTTTATTGTATGTGGTTCGGGTGATTCATCGGTTTTAGACACTTGAAGAATTACTGCGCCCTCGTCAGTTTACTATCCTTATTGACATAAATTAACTTAAAATCAATATGATTGTTTCAATCATATGGATGTTATAAAAGCATTTGAAATATTGGAATTAGAATATAAGATTGACTGTATTTCCACGGATTTGTTAAAGAAACAATATCATATAAAAGCATTGCAACATCATCCAGACAAGAACGGAAATACGCTTGAATCTACTATGAAATTCAGACAGATAAACGAGGCATATATTTTGTTGTCTTCTGTTTTTACAGTGGAAGAAACGCACGATGAACCTGTGCGCGATGAATATGTGCGCGATGAATATGTGCGCGATGAATATGTGGATTTATTGAATGCCTTTATTAGTGAATTTGCAAATAAAAAATACATGGATGTGTTGAAGGATATTATTGTGAATTGTTCTTATAAAATATTTGAGACTTTGAGTAAATCGTATTCCATGGAGATTTACCATTTTCTCTCTAAAAACAAATATATATTTCACATAACACAAGAGGTTTTAACACATGTCCTTGAAATCATTCATACGAAAGAAATACAAAACATTATTATTAATCCCACGATTGATGATTTGTTTGAGAATAACATTTACAAATTGAATTATAAGAATGCCTTGTATTTAGTGCCTTTATGGCATCACGAAGTATATTTTGACGAAAAACCACAGGATGTAGAATCGCATAAACACATGGACGAATTTATGGTGTCTTGCATCCCTCTATTGCAGAATAATATGGTCATTGACGAAGAGAATAATATGATTGTTTATATAGAGATTTTATTTGAGATTGGTTTATTGCATAAAAAAAGCATAGATTTTCGTTTAGGCAAAAAAGAGTTCTGTGTTCCGATAAAAGAATTGCTTTTACAACAAACCCAGACATTTGTCTTTAAAAATCAAGGCATTTCAAAAATCAAGGATGAAATTGACAATGTTGAAGAAAAGTCAGACATTGTTGCAGTGATTAGATTTGTGTAATTTATTTTCAATATATATAATAAGAGAGAATGTATGCAGTTATAGAAAAAGGATTCTTTACTGTTGAAAATGTCACCAGAGAATATCTTATCATAATGTGTACAAAAGAAAAAGAAGATCCTAAATGTTTAGTTGATCGTGGCGAAACGCGGCTGTTTTTTAAAAGTAGTGGGACATCAAATAGAACTTTGGAAGAATATACCCTGATGGGATCACCGCCGTCATCAATGCCAAGATATTCTGAAAAAATGCCTGCAAAATCACGGGCAGAAGAATCACGGGAGAATGTTGGTCCATTTGCAGACATATGGTTTCCATTTTATGGAATAGATACACAGGTAGGCAGAGAGGGAGAGGAATTAGATTGGATTGTAAAAGGTTCTTATTTTAAAACATATAGAAATTATGGCAAAAGCATTATTCAATTAGATTACATTAAAAACGCACAATTTAGAACCATGTTAGATTCCTATTTTTTTTGTTATGCGGATGTATGTATTAGTGCCTTTTTTGGTGGCGGTTTATGGGAAAGAGATGAGGATTTTATAAAAATACGAAGAAAATTAATTGGGTCAAATCGCATGATTGATGATGCAGATGATAAAATAGATTTAACATCGATGAATAGACATGAGTTAAATCATCATTTTAAAGATATGAAGGCGGTCTTAAAAAAAGATGCCGAGAAAAAAATAGAAGTATTAAATGATGAACATGGATTGCGTATGGCTAAAAGTAGTGACTTTATACATCGTCAAACTCTTTTATATGATCGAATGGATGAGGATGCAGAGCGTGAACGGATACGTCAAGAGACCAGACGATATCGACAAAATCGAGAAAATATGCTGCATGAAATGATCCGGGCGAATAAAAAAGTTGCAAGGGGTAAAAGAAAAAAAACTTCCAAGAAATCAAAAAAACGGGCATTGCGAAAACGCCGCATGACCATACGGAGGAAATAAGTATTTTAATTTATTTAATAGAAAAAATAAATTAAAATTACACCGAATCACACACAACCTACAATCTACGCTACAATCATACAACTTATGTTTTACGCTTCACAACTTTCTTCTTTGGTGCTTCTGTCGAGACGCTAGCCGAGCTGGAAGTTCCTGCATGTTCTGATACAGACTCTTCTTGAAAAGCCACAGGTGGCGCTGCCTCTTCCACAACTACTTCAACTCCAGCCTCCTTTTTTGCAATCACTGGCGTATCCGTATCTTCTTCGTCGCTGTCATCCACAATCGTCGCCTGTACATTTTCTTCAAGTTCGTCTTCTTCAGCAGGTGGTGCAGCACTCTTGAGTTTCTCCTTGTCCGTCTTCTTCAATTGAATAAAGCACTTGCCAGTCAATGTTGCTCGTGGTTTTTGAACAACCGCTTGAACTAGATTCCAACTAATACTAAACTTGCCATTGACAAACCAAATGCCGGCGAATTGAATAATAAGAGCAACTGTTGTCCCTTTCTTCAAATAATCAAGAGGGGAAACATTAGAATTTGTTGCTGATGGAAACAATGGTCCATTATCTTCGTCATATATTTCGCATTTCCACACTCCATCCCATCGTCTGATTTTAATCTTGAGCGCCGGTTGTTTGCTGTAATCTGGTTCTCTGCTGCCCTTTTGATTAGGATATTTTAGCATTGGCGAAAACAACTCATCAATAATATCAGCGCTTTTATGCACTTTGCCAAACCATTCCTTTGATTTTTCAAGGGCGTCTGCCTTTACTTTATTTTGGAATGCCAGCATATTATTAAAGAATGCAGTAGTATCTTCGGTTTTATATTCGTCGCTGGGAAATTGCAGCGACATTTCAAACTTACCATTACCTTGTCCAGTTTTTTCGTCAACATAATCAGACGCACCCCATGTAAGCATGAGTGGCGTTGATAGTCTCAAACTGGTCTTTGTCAGTTTATTCAATATGTTTACACTTTTTCCACCCTGAGGATTTGCCTTTGGGGAAGTGTACATGATTTGGTTCGCGTTGAATTGAGTGCCGTCAATGATGGTTTCTGCCATTGTTGCTTGTTATTATGAGTTTAACTATTGGGCAATCTTTAAATCAATTTTTTTTTAATTCAATAAGGAATTGTGATCCATAGCAGCATGTCTCGTGTCTCCGTCGCACATATTAATAAAAATATTGGACCGGGTCTGAAAGAATTTAGTTGCACGATTTCTAAAATGAAATACTTTACTTTGATAAGTTCTCTCTTTATTTATTAAATAAAAAATGAAACCAAATCATGAGTCTCTACAATGGCACCAAAATGGAATCACAGTTAAACATGATTGACTTTATCACAAACTTTGCAAGGGGATTTATTAATATTCAATTGAAAGAACAAGAGAGAAAATATGATGAAAGGTTTGCAGAACAAGAGAAGAATTTCAATGAAAGGTTTACACAACAAGAGAAGAATTTCAATGAAAGATTTGCGGAACAAGAGAGACAAAACCATGCAAACAAAAGATTTATATCCAGTTCCTTTGCCATGAATACAGAAAAGGTTGCAGACCAAGAGAGCAAAATCAATGAAAGGTTTGCGGATCAAGAAATAATATATGACAAAAAAATAATGGAACAAGCGAGAAAATATGATGAATTATTTGCGGATCAAGAAATAATATATGACAAAAAAATAATGGAACAAGCGAGAAAAATCAATGAAATCAAAATAATTGGATCTTTTGCAATGAATGCAGAAATTGCTACTCCTAACCCTGATTCAGGAAATCATTTTAACAAACCAATAAACACATCTGATATTTATTTACACATTGGACAAATCCCCGAATATTTGCCTAAATTTTATCAACTTAATCTATTGTATTTAAATTTAGCAGGAGGAAGGGGACGGATAGATACGTTGGAATCAGATTTAAATAAAATGACTAAAAATACAACTATTACTGAAATAATCATACGCGAATCAACGGGTTCATATTCATTAGGAGGCACCTGTAGTATATATCCTGAAAGCCAACTAGGAGTGTTGGAATGGATGTTTGCTAAATTTCCAAATTTACATTCCTTAACTATTCCCCCATCCGTGATAATGCCACAGAATATTGGGATGCTAATAAATTTATTAAACGAAATCAAACATAAAATAAATTTGAAGTGTATAGAAATGCCTAGCTTGCAGCATTATATGCGATCAGATGCTCGGTGGAATGAGTTAGTCATGTGTTGCAAAAGATTAAATATTAAATGCAAATAATCTCTCCGATTTTATTTTGTGGGTTGTGGTATAAAAAGATTTTATTATATATATATAATGAACGAGTTCATGGCGATAATTTATTCAAACTGTAATAAAAAGATGACTTTTAAGTCACCCTTGTTAAAAATGGACAAGTTGAAAATGATACTTCCAACATTGACTAATTATGATGTCTTGACCACATATAATTATAGTTTATCAAATCTGCAAGTCATTGCAAAATTCTACAAGGTAAAAATAAGTGGAACAAAACAAGAGTTGGTTCTTCGTTTGTTTGGGTTTTTGCGACTGTCCAATTTCGCAATTAAAATACAAAAAATATTTAGAGGTAGATTGCAGCGATTTTATAATCGGCTTCATGGTCCGGCATATACAAACAAATCTTTGTGCACGAATAACACCGATTTTTTTACGATTGATAATTTATCGGAATTGTCTTATTCGGAATTTTTTAGTTACAAAGACTATGATGGTTTTATTTATGGGTTTGACGTGGTGTCATTGCATAATTTAATATTAAAATCTGAAAAGCCGGTAAAAAACCCATACAACCGAAATAATATTCCAGACGAGGAATTGCATAAATTTAAAAGAATGTTGCTTGTTAGCAAGGCATTGAAAATAAAGATGAACCTACAACTTCCTCAAATTCCAACGCAGGTTTCACCTAAAAAACTAATGGAATTAAGAGCACTTGAATTGTTTCAAACAATCAATTATTTAGGCAATTATAGCAATGCTGAATGGTTCTTGTCTTTGTCACACCTCAATTTAATAAAATTTATGAGAGAATTAGCCGACATTTGGAATTATCGCGCCGGCATTTCTATTCATGTGAGACACAACATTTATCCTCCACATGGAGAAATCTTTAGGAATTTTAATTGGAGTTATTTGCATCTAACTGAAGACCTGGATTATATCAAAATCTCGGCATTGACTATATTAGAAAGATTCGTGAATTCTGGAATAGATACAGACAGCAAGGCTTTAGGTTCATATTATGTTCTTGGAGCATTGACTCTTGTAAATGAAAATGCAGCCGAGGCGCTTCCATGGTTGTTTCAATCATTTTCATATTATTAAGAATATGTAGGAATCTCTGATGTTAGTCCGGGTTCAGGTTCAGTAAATATATATAATATATTTGCGTTAAATCACTTAAAAAGAAACTATTTATGTATATTATAATAATAAGATGCCTAGACTTACTAAATCATCCAAATCTGATGTGACTGTTTCCCCTGTTTCGGTTTCCCCTGTTTCG
>Ga0194035_1000635_pt1 | contig 19653 bp, 20 predicted proteins | sample JunL2320m_MetaG_FD_148680 | JGI IMG/M metagenome (GOLD analysis project Ga0194035, IMG submission 148680) | Anoxic zone freshwater microbial communities from boreal shield lake in IISD Experimental Lakes Area, Ontario, Canada - Jun2016-L239-20m | ecosystem: Environmental > Aquatic > Freshwater >...
CTGCCGTTGCGGTCGTCAACGCATCGGTGAGATCCTCCACAAAGCTGTCGACAACAGCGTCAAGTACAGAAGTAGACACAGCTAGAGAGTATCGGGGCTGCTGTGGCCGTGAGCCATGGTTATTCTTGGAATCGCCTTTCTGGGAAGGAAGTCTGAGCAAGCCATCAGGGCTGCGAGTGCAGAGGCGACAGAAGCTACCCTTGTGAGGTGACAACCACTCCGATCCCCGATCTCGCGCGACGATCCAAGCTTGCCTCCCGTGAGCTTGCAACAGCATCTACCGCTACCAAGAACGATGCTCTTTATGCGGCCGCCGACTCACTCGAGCAGAGCGTCGAGCCGATCTTGCAAGCAAATGCCCAAGATGTGAGCAACGCTCAGGCCGCAGGGATTGCTCCGGGCCTGGTGGATCGACTGCGACTCGATGCAGGCCGCATTGCGGCAATGGCAGGTGGTCTGCGACAAGTGGCCACCTTGCCAGACCCTGTGGGAGAGGTTCTTGACGGTTGGGTTCGGCCAAATGGCCTGCGAATCAGCAGAGTCAGAGTGCCACTCGGTGTGATTGCGATTATTTACGAAAGCCGACCCAACGTCACATCCGATGCCGCCGGTCTGTGTTTGAAGTCGGGTAACGCTGCATTTCTGCGCGGTTCCTCAACTGCCATTCACTCAAATATTGCCATTGCGCAGGTGCTTCGCTCAGCCGTGAGCAGCGTTGGGCTACCCGAGGATTCGATCATCCTTGTAGAGGATTCCTCTCGTGAGGCCGCCGTTGAGTTCATGCAGCAGCGAGGGTTTGTTGACTGCCTGATTCCACGCGGCGGCCCGTCCCTCATACAATCGATTCTGGAAAATGCAACCGTTCCCTATGTGATTGATGGTGATGGCAACTGTCACGTCTACATAGACAAAGACGCCGATCTTGCAATGGCTGAATCCGTTTTGATCAACGCCAAGACCCAGCGCCCATCGGTATGCAACGCTGCGGAGTCGCTGGTTCTGCATAGTGCGATTGCAGAACAGTTTTTGGCTCAGGTGGATACTTCGATGGCCGCAGTTGAGCTTGTAGGAGATGACCGCTCGCAGCGGATGCTTGGTCGAATCGGGGCAGCCACCGAGGACGACTTCTCTACTGAGTTCCTTGACATGAAGCTCTCGGTCAAAGTTGTTGATTCACTTGATGAAGCAATTCTTCACGTGAACGAACACAGCTCGGGCCACTCAGAGTCGATCATCACGAGTGACTATTCGGCAGCCGAAAAGTTTCTCGCCCAAGTAGATGCTGCTGCAGTTCTCGTCAACGCTTCGACTCGCTTTGTAGATGGCGAAGAGTTTGGCTTTGGCGCAGAGATTGGAATCTCTACTCAAAAGCTGCACGCACGCGGCCCGATGGGCCTGCAACAGCTCACTACGGCCAAGTTTGTGGTTCGGGGCGAGGGACAGACTCGGGGTTAGGAGCTCTCCACAGTCCGACTTCGGCGCAAGGAGACGACTGCAAGGACTATTCGATGCCGAGCAGAACAACTTGCAGAGTTCCGCCTGGGGACTCATAGGCGATGGTGTCGCCAATCTTTGCGCCGAGCAGCTTTTCTCCAAGTGGGGAAGTTGGAGACACGAGGTCGACGTCATTTCGCCGTTCTTCGATCGAGCCAACTAAGTAACGCTCAGCCTCATCGTCTTCTTCGTCGCTGTACTTCAGCAGCACAATCGAGCCAGAGCCCACCGTATCTGAGCCTGAGTTATCAACAATGACGTGGTTCTCCAGAATGCCAAAGAGTTGAGCAACTCGCCCCTCCATCTTGGCCTTCTCTTCCTTTGCCGCGTGGTACTCGGCGTTCTCCTTCAAATCCCCATGTTCGCGGGCGCGTTCGATCTTGTCGGCCAGGTCAATGCGGCCGTGGGTGCGGAGATCCTCAAGTTCCTCAACAAGGCGATCGTGCGCAGCCTGAGATAACTCGTGTGTTTGTGCCATGGCCACAGAATAGTTGCACTCCCTCAACTCAGCGCCACAGATGGGCCTGTGCGGCCTGCTGCTGTTAGAGTTTGAGTATGCAACGGCAAGCAGTTTGGGTTGTAGCCATTCGATAGCGCACGCCGTTCTCGTCGTGCGCTGATGGCCGTCCACGCAAGTGGACGGTTTCTTTTTGCCCAAGCCACCAACAGGAGCAGTATTTTCATGACACACAAGATCGGCGTGATCGGCGGCGATGGAATCGGTCCCGAGGTGATCGCTGAAGCGATCAAAGTTATTGATGCAACTGGGGTGAGCTACGAGCGAACCGACTACGACCTTGGCGCACACCGCTACTTAGAAGACGGAACCGTGCTCGATGACGAGACCCTTGAGGAGTGGCGCGACCTTGATGCACTCCTGCTTGGGGCTGTTGGCGACCCAGCGGTTGGAGTCTCGGCTCCCGCAGGACTTGTGGAGCGGGGCATTTTGCTGCGTATGCGTTTTGATCTGGATCAGTACATCAATCTGCGCCCGTTTCATCTGCCCCCAACCTGTGACTTTGAAGTGATTCGCGAGAACACCGAGGGGACCTATGCGGGAGAGGGCGGGTTCCTGCGAAAAGGGACGCCGTTCGAGATTGCGACTCAAGGTTCGGTGAATACTCGCATGGGCGTTGAGCGCTGCATTCGATTTGCCTTTGAGCGTGCAGCAAAAACCGAGCGTCATCACCTCACGCTGGTGCACAAAAAGAACGTGCTTACCTTCGCCGGTGACCTATGGCAGCGAGTGTTCAACATCGTGGCCGAGGAGTACCCGAATGTCTCTACTGGCTATGACCACATCGACGCTGCTTGTATTCACTTCGTGGAGCGCCCCGAGCGTTACGACGTCATCGTGACCGATAATTTATTTGGCGACATTCTGACCGACCTTGGCGGAGCCGTGGCCGGAGGCGTGGGCTTTGCTGCTTCTGCCAACTTGAATCCTGCACGAACTGGACCATCCATGTTCGAACCCGTTCATGGAACAGCCCCCGATATTGCAGGTATGGGTTTGGCGAATCCGAGCGCAGCGATCATTTCGGCTGGACTCATGCTCGAGTTTCTTGGCGAGGCCGATGCTGCAGCCAAAGTAGCCGCAGCCATGGTCTCGCCAGAGCGCTACGTCGGCTCCACCTCAGAGATCGGCGACGCAATCGTGAACGAGGTCAAAAACAGCTAAGCCAGGCCAACTGCTCCTCGGTCCAACCTGGCCGTCTCTACCCACAGGTTTGCAAACCCCTAGAATCTGACAGCTTTCTGCATATACGAATCTCAGCCAGCAGAAACCAAACCGGGAGTGCCCGACATGCCCTTTACCCCAACCGAAAAAATCTGGATGAACGGCGAACTCGTCGATTGGGATAAGGCCCAAATCCATGTGCTCACGCATAGTTTGCATTACGGAATGGGGGTTTTTGAGGGGATCCGAGCCTATGAGACCTCGGAAGGGCCTGGGATATTTCGCCTGACCGAGCACATTGAACGCCTTTTCAACTCAGCCAAAATCATGATGATGGACATTCCCTACACGGTGGAGGAACTCATTGAGGCCACCAAGATTGTGGTGAAGTCATCTGGTCTGCCCTCTTGTTATATCCGTCCGATTGCTTACTACGGCTACGGCGAGATGGGGCTGAACACCTTGCCCTGCACTGTGGACGTGGCCATTGCTTGCTGGCCCTGGGGCGCCTACCTCGGTGACGATGCTGCCACGAAGGGTGTGAGCTTGAAGATCGGAACTTGGATGCGACATGATCACAACTCAATGCCACCCGCATCGAAGACCACCGGCAATTATGTGACGAGCTCTCTGGCCAAGATCGAGGCCCTCAAGGCAGGCTACGACGAGGCCATCATGTTGAACCGGCAGGGACTTGTCTCTGAGTGCACCGGCGAGAATATCTTCGTCTCTCGCGGTGGGGTGCTGCTCACGCCACCTGGATCGGCTGGAGCCCTCGAGGGTCTGACTCAAGACACCGTGATGGCTATCGCTGATGAGATGGGAATCGAGTGTGCGGTGGCAGACCTGACGCGGTCCGATCTCTATATCTGCGATGAGATGTTCTTATGCGGAACAGCGGCAGAGGTGTCTGCCGTGAACGGGGTGGACGATCGTGCGATTCCGTGCCCTGGTCCGTATACTGCCGCTATTGCCGCTGAGTATGGGCGTGTGGTTCGCGGTGAAGTGCCTCAATTTAAAGATTGGGTCGAGTTGGTCTCATGAGCACCCCTGAGTCGGTGGAGATCTTTGACACCACGTTGCGTGATGGTGCACAGTTCGAAGGCATCTCGCTCTCGGTTGAGGACAAACTCCGCATTGCGGAACAACTTGACTGGCTCGGCGTGCACTGGATTGAGGGCGGCTACCCGCTGTCGAACCCCAAAGACGAGGAGTTCTTTCGCCGGGCTCGCACTGAGTTGCAACTCAGCACATCTACCTTGGTTGCATTTGGCTCTACCCGACGGCCGCTGGGTCGATCAGATGATGACCCCACGCTTCGTGCCCTCGTTGAGGCAGGCACCTCAACGGTTTGCATTGTGGGAAAGAGTTCGGAGTTTCACGTGACCGAGGCACTGCGCACCACCCTTGATGAGGGTGTTGCCATGGTGGGGGAGTCGGTACAGTTTTTGAAAGCTGCCGGCCTGCGGGTGTTCTTCGACGCCGAGCATTTCTTTGACGGATACCGGAACAACCCGGAATTTAGTTTGCGAGTGCTCGAGGCGGCGGTTACGAACGGTGCAGACACGCTCGTGTTGTGTGATACCAACGGTGGGTCGTTACCCCATCAGGTTCAACGCATCACCTCTGAAGTCGCTGAATATTTTCAGAACACTCAAATTGGGATCCATACCCAAAACGACTCTGGCTGTGCCGTGGCGAACTCTGTTGCTGCCGTCGTCGGTGGGGCGACTCAGGTGCAGGGAACGGTAAATGGCTACGGGGAGCGAACCGGAAATGCCAACCTGATGACCGTCATCCCAGACCTGACACTCAAGATGGGAATTGCGACTCTGCCCGAGGATCGCATGCAACGATTAACTGCAGTGTCTCGCCACGTGGCTGAACTGGTGAACCTTCCGCCGCATCCGGCTGACCCTTACGTGGGGGCCTCTGCCTTTGCCCACAAGGGTGGGTTGCACACCTCGGCTGTAGGGCGAGTTGGCGGGGCGAGCTACGAACACATCGACCCGACTGATGTTGGGAACCGCACCCGAGTCTTAGTTTCAGACCTCGGTGGTCGTGCGGGAATGATCATGAAGGCTGCCGAGTTTGGCATCGAACTTGATGATCGCGAAGCAGGCGCGCTTTCGGAGCAACTCAAGCAACTCGAGGCTGAAGGGTTCGTTTTTGAAGCGGCCGATGCATCATTAGAACTCCTCATGCGAGCCTCAACGGGCTGGAAACAAGAGTATTTTTCGGTTGAGTCCTATCAAGTGACTGCCCACCATGAAGAGATTCCTCAGACAGAAACCGAACCGCTCATTCAGGTGACAACCGAGGCAACCGTAAAGTTGGCAATCAAGGGGGAATCGCTCGCTTCGGTTGGAGAGGGCAACGGCCCCGTCAACGCGCTTGATGCCGCGTTGCGATCGGTGCTTAACCCGAGCTATCCAGCGCTTGAGCGGATTCACCTGATTGATTTTAAGGTGCGAGTTCTGGACTCCACCGCCGACACCGGAGCAGTGACTCGCGTGTTGATCGATTCAACCAACGGCGATGACACGTGGACCACTATTGGCGTGTCGCCCAATATCATCGAAGCCTCATGGATGGCTCTCATCGATGCTGTTGTATTTGGCCTTCTTCTTGCCGGTTCTTGAATCGCGGTAGGTTTATCTGATCATGGCAGCACCCGAATTTGTTCCCACGCATCCCCTCGCAGCAGTTCGTTCCTATTCTTCTCCACCACCGAGGAGCGGATCTTGGATGGCGGATCGACCCGGAGAAATCTCGGGACGCCAGCCAGTCGGGGAACAACTTGGCGTACCCGGACCGGACCAGGGTTATGCGCTCACTATTGCAGCAACATTTCGGGGCAAATTGTCGCTTGTGGCGGGTGAGCATGAGGCCGATGCGCTCGCTGGGGCCTCGGCCATAGCAATGAAACGCTCAGGCATCTTTGGTCGATCCCCGGTGGTGCATGACCTACGAGTTGGCCTCACGCTATGGGGATTTTTGGAGGCGGACTGTGCAGAAGACCTCGTGGCTCTGCGGCGTGCCTGGTTTGAAGAGGTTCATCTGGTGATTCACTACCAAGCACTTCGACGAATTGCTGATGCTGTCTCTGTTGATCTGCTCCGCAAGCCGCACAAAGCAATCTTGGCTCAGCACAAGACCGATTGGCGGAGTTGTCTGGCGATCGAGACGCTGTAGCGCTCCTGCTGAGCCCGCCCGCGTCGACAAGGACTTTCTTCGCCCGATTGGCTTGCATTGGCATCAGCGAGATTGCTTAGGGGCGTATGTACACCGGGGTTCCCTGCGGGAATGTTTCTGCGAGCTGGGTGATGACTTCGTTGGGCACGCGGATGCACCCGTTGGATACATCGGTGCCGATTTTGTCTGGAGTGTTTGTTCCATGCAGCGCAACAACGGGTGCTCCTGTTGCAAACTTGTCCATCTTCTCGCTGTAGCCATTCGTTGCCAGCGCGAACGGGCCGTAGGGGCCGGCTGGATTTTTCTGGGGCACGATATCGGTCACATAGAACAGTCCAGTAGGGGTTGCTGTGTTTGCTGCCCCCGCCACAACTCGAGTTTGAGCAACAACTTTGTCTCCGTCGAACGCTCGCAACATGTTGTCGGTCAGATCGACTTCGATACGCTTACGGGTGGTGGACAAGTCCACGTCACGAACCGAGATGTATCCCTCGGTGTGGTTGGGACGCAGCGGAAGCAGAACCTTGAGCCAGTCTCCTCGGCGTTCCGTCACCAACACGGTGAATGGCTGCGGCGGGGTGTAGGGGCCTGGATTATCAAACTCCCAACCCTCAGCAGTTGCCCGCCGACCCTGAATTGGGGCCGCTGTTGTTGGCAATGGCTCGCGGGCGGCAACTCCATCTTGACTGCTCTGTGGAATCGTTATGGTCGACTTGAACAGCAGCACTGGCTTGGCTGTATCCCAGTCGGAGGGCTTGTTGGCAAACACCTTCAGGACGGCAACACTTGGCTTTGTTGTCGCAATGCGAGAAGCATCTGAGGGAACTTCCCTGACGGTGGTGGTTGGGCGACCATTGCTGTCGAGCGAAGAGGTGGGGTCAGTTGGGTCTGGCCTATCTAGGAGCAGTGCTACTAGGCCGAGAATCAGCACGGCACCCACAATTGCCGCTACTGCTAAACGGAAGTTCGTGACCCGGATGTAGGGAGGAGGCTTCTCCCCAGTGGCGATGGCCGGCACATCTTCAAATTCACTTCCTTCGTCCATATCGATCCTGTTCTCTACCGGGTGGCCCATAGTAGAACGCCTCCTACTTTGGCGCCCCCGTGAGCTGATAGACCTCGCAGAGTTTCTGCATGCGGATGCGATGACGAAGAACAGGGGTCAGTGATCGGTCATGCGTTGGACGACTCAGCTGAAGAACTCAGGTTGTGAAGTGAAGCAACTAAACTCTGCATGGTGACCAATCCGGTACGTGTCCGATTCGCCCCATCTCCTACGGGTTACCTTCACCTTGGTAGTGCACGAGCAGCCCTGTTCAACTGGCTGGAGGCACGCCATACGGGAGGTTCGTTCCTGCTCCGAATCGAAGACACGGACCTTGACCGATCCAAGCCAGAGCTGATTGAGGTGATCTACCAAGGGCTGACTTGGCTGGGTTTGGACTGGGATGAGGAACCTATTCTGCAGTCATCTCGAAATGCCGCGCATCAGCTCGCAGTTGATGCCCTTTTAGAATTGGGAGCAGCGTACTGGTCCTCTGCGATTGCAGAGGAGGATCGCGCTCAATTTGGCAATAAGGCCTACGACCCAGCTGACCGGGATCGCAACCTTGGCGCGGGTGACGGCCGTGCGGTTCGTTTCCGTGTCCCAGAGAGCGGAGCTACGAGTTGGAACGATCTGATCCGCGGGGAAATTACCGTCGAGCACGCCAACATCGAAGACTTCGTGATCCGCCGGGCAAATGGGTCGCCCACGTTTTTCTTAGCGAACGCCAGCGATGACGCCTTCATGGGAATCACACATGTGATCCGGGGCGAAGACTTAATCAACGTGACCCCGAAGTACCTGCTTCTGCGTGAAGCTCTGAACACCCCCGGGCCGATCCCCGAGTTTGCGCACATGCCACTCATCGTGAATGAGCAGCGGAAGAAGCTGTCGAAACGCCGCGATGACGTGTCATTGATGGAGTACAAGGATCGCGGGTTTCTGCCTGAAGCCATGGTGAATTATCTGTCCACCCTCGGGTGGGGCCCAAAGGACGGGCAAGAGGTTCGGCTTGATCCGCTGAGTTTGACCGATGGGTTCCCAACCATGTTCGAGATCGCTCAGGTGAGTTCTAGCCCGGCATTTTTTGATACGAAAAAGTTGCTGTTCGTGAACGGGGAGCATCTGCGTGCGCTCCCGCCTGAGGAGTTTGCAGAGCGTTCCGCGCCGTTTATCGCCGCCGCCGATTGGTATAAGCGCTTTGAGTCCAACCCTGAGAATGCGCAGCGACTGCTGCAGATTCTTCCCGAGGTGCAAACTCGGGTAGAGACACTGGCCGAGGTGCCGGGCTATGTGGATTTTCTCTTTCTGGAAAATCCTGAGATCGATGAGAAGGCATGGGACAAGGCCATGGGGCCAGATGCGGCGAGATGGCTGACGGCCTGCATCACAGGAATTGCCGCATGGGAATGGTCGGCATCGGAACTGCATGAATCATTCATGGCTCTCGCCGAAGAGATGGGTGCGAATCGCCGCAAGTTTCAGGCGCCCGTGCGTGTTGCAGTCACCGGAAGAAGCGTAGGACCCCCCTTGTTTGAGTCCATGCAAATACTTGGCCGTGCCGAGGTCCTTCGGCGGTTGCAGGCAACACTTGATCGTGTTGAACTGACTGCTTGAGACGCCAAAGATGCTGCGATGGGTCCGACGACTACTTGCACTCTTCGTTGCAGTTGTTCTTGTGTACCTAGCTGTTACTACCGTTCAGGTTTACGCAGCTTCTCGCTCCGATCAGCGTGAACCAACCGACGCAGTCCTTGTTCTGGGCGCTGCGCAGTATGACGGTCGTCCAAGCCCGGCGTTGCAGCGAAGATTGGAGCACGCCCTTGCGCTGTACCGAGGCGGAGTGGCTCCTCGCATCATGCTCACGGGTTCGAAGCTGCCTGCGGATCGATTCACCGAGGCTTATGCCGGGTACAAATATCTGATTCAAGCCGGAGTTCCAGAAAAAGACTTACTCCTCGTCGACACCGGTTCGAGCAGTTGGGAATCGCTCGCTGCGGCCAAACGCGTGTTGCGGAAAGAGAACATCAATCAAGTCACGCTGGTCTCAGATAGCTACCACAATCGACGTCTGCAAAGTATCGCTCACGAGATCGGAATTCGCGAGCGAGTCTCACCCACGAGCGGTACACCCACCGCCCAGCAAATCGCCGGGGAAACAGCCCGAGTAGCGGTAGGTCAAGTGTTTAGCTACCGCCGACTTTTCAACGCAACCGGCTAATCCGGGGATGGCCGAAAAAGCCGTGGTTGTATTGGTGAACTCTGTTTTGGATAATGCAGCCGTTGACTTTCGGATCTTGTGAGTTTCCGATTGAACAGTTGCTTGTACGTTCTGCACGCACAACAGCAGGGTGAAGTTGTCTTGGCAGGTGCCCGCTGTAATGTCAGGCTGGGGATAGTGACACCCCTGCGATTTTCGAGGAGAACGAATGAATGCTGCAAAACCAGTAACGCTCAAGCAGCTGTTGAGTCGTCCGCTGATGAGGATTAAGTTGATTTTTATGACTGCCGGTTTCTTGTCGCTGGTGCTGTCGGTGGGGCTTTGGGCCAGTGGAAATAAAATGCAGGGAATCTTTGTTGGGCTCTGGGTGCCCTCGATTCATGCTCTTGGAGCGCTACTACTTGCGGGTGAAAATTGGGGCGACCAATGAGTGAGAAAATCCTCCTGACTATAGGAGTCATTATCTTTTCAGTCACTGTGTTGGGCGTGTTGTGGTACTTCTACCTTCTTCTTGCCGGAATCTCTCCGATCTCGCCGATTCCGGGCGTCACCGAAGACTCATCCGACACAGGCGAGAGCGGTGCTTGATCGGCTTTCCAAACATAAAGAATCGGGTCATCAGAGGCAATGATGGATTCCCCTAGCAAGAGGATGAGCGCTCGTTCAACGGTCTGGGTGCTAGGAGATCAACTCAACCGGAACCTAGGTGCGTTGCAGCTAGCCGATCCGAGCACACACAAGATTTTGTTCGTGCAGAGCCAGGCCAAGCTTGAATCCAAAACTTGGCATCGCCAACGTGCCCATCTTGTCATCACATCAATGCGCCGCTTCGCAGCAGAACTCACAGCCGAAGGGTTCGAAGTTGATTACCGAATTGCCCACACCTTGGGCGACGGGCTTGCGGAACATCGTGGCGAACATCAGCCAGAGCACGTAGCTGCAACCGAACCAGCATCTTGGTCTGGGCGGGAACTACTGATCAAACACGGTGTTGAGTTGGTGCGCACAAATCAGTTCCTGTGTCATCCCGATGAATTCGAAGCGTGGGTTGGATCGCGTAAGTCACTTAAAATGGAAGACTTTTATCGCTGGCAGCGCCGCCGCCTTGGCTATTTGATGGATGGTGAGGAACCGGCCGAAAATAAGTGGAACTTTGATTCAGAGAACCGCGAAAGGCCGCCGAAAGATGGTCGCTCTTGGCCAGAGCCAGTGCGCAACGAACTCGATTCGCTCGACTTAGCGGTGCTTGATGAGTTACCGGCTTCCTGCTGGGGCGCTTCACCGGATGGAACTTGGGCAACTTCGCGTGCCGAGGCACTCAGACGGCTCCGCTTTGCGATCGATGAAATTCTCCCCCGCTTTGGTCCTCACGAGGACGCGATGCTCAGCACGAGTTGGCACTTAGCTCACACCCTTTTGTCTCCGTATCTCAATCTTGGGTTGCTTCACCCTAAGGAAGTCTGTGATGAGATCGAGATTGCCTATCGGGCAGGCTCGGTGCCCATTGCGTCAGCAGAGGGTTTGCTCCGGCAGATCATTGGCTGGCGAGAATTCGTTTGGGGTTGCTATTGGCACTGGATGCCTAGCTATCGAGGACGGAATGAACTCGCCGCAAACCGGCCGTTGCCGCCTGTGTTTCTGGGGAAAGCCTCAACACAGATGCGGTGCGTCGAGAGCACTCTCGGCGCTGTGTATGACCATGGGTATGCGCACCACATTCAGCGACTCATGATTCTAGGAAACTTGTGTTTGCTGGCTGGCGTGCGGCCGGGAGAGTTAGTCGAGTGGATGTGGGCCAGCTTTGTAGACGGCGCAGAGTGGGTCATGCTCCCCAATGTTTTAGGGATGGCGTTGTACGCCGACGGTGGATTGATGGCGACCAAGCCCTATGCCAGCGGCGGCGCCTATATCGACAAAATGAGTGACTACTGCAAGGACTGCGTGTACGACCGTAAAAAGCGGACTGGTGAAGATGCCTGTCCATTCACCACGCTTTACTGGGATTTCTTGGCACGACACGAAGACAAGTTCGCTCGGAACCCGCGTGTTGCGCAGCAGGTACGAGCAGCACACCGACTCAGTGATCTCGATGACGTCCGGGTACGCGCTGTTCAGGTCCTGCTTCGTCTGGATAGCGGCGAACTATGAAGCTTGAGCCAGTAACTCTTGAGCCCGTAACTCCTGAGCCCGTAACTCATGAGTGCCCTCGCGATGTACAGCGACCAATCATGTTGCAGGGTTGGCACGACCTGGCATCAGTTCACTGGCCCTATAACCCGGAGGTGGTGCAGCGACTCTTGCCGAAGGGAGTGCAAGTAGATACCTGCAACGGTTCGGCATGGGTTGGTCTGATTCCGTTTCACATGAGGCGCATTCGCCTTCCCGGCTGGCCGTCGTTCGGCAAATGGTCAACATTCCCAGAAACGAACGTGCGCACCTATGTTCTCGCCCCCGATGGTCGACGGGCCGTCTGGTTCTTCAGTCTTGATATTTCAGCTCTTCTGCCCGCTCTTGTTGCACGGGTGACCTACGGGCTTCCCTACTGCAAGGCTTCGATGTCGATAACACGAAGTAGCACTGACGTTATTGAGTACACAGCACAACGAACTTGGCCACTGGGGCCTTCATCACGTGTGAGTCCGCAGAGTCGACTCACCATAAAAGTAGGAGAGCAGATTGGTAACAGCGACCTGACCGAACTCGAGAAGTTTGTTACTGCACGCTGGGGTCTGGTTTCAACATTCGCGGGAGTTCCATTGTGGGCAGATGTTGAGCATCCACCCTGGGTAATCCACCGTTCAAGCCTGCAGTGCTGCGAAGACACTCTGCTCACTGCGACTGGACTGCCAAGTCCAACCACCGAGCCGTTCGTGCTGTGGTCGCCAGGCGTCGAGGTTCGTATAGGGCGACCCCGCCGACTATCGAGTTTGCGCCGGCAGTAGTTTCAGGAGCACGGCAACGGCTCTTTCGGATTTTCACTTGTAACACGATTGGGCATCGGCAGCGTCGCAAATTGAGTAGAAGGTCGGAGTTCATCCAGTGGCTACAAAGAACAGCCCCCAGTCGGAGCGGATTGATGGAGTCCTCATCATCGGCGGCGGGTATGCCGGCCTGCATGCCGCTGCAGCCGTGCGGCATGCAGGTGTGCCCGTTACAGTTGTGGACCGTACTGGCCAACATGATCACGTCACTCGTCTTGCCGCAGTCGCCGGCGGCACGGGCACCGTCGAGGATGCATCAAGTCCGCTGCGATCATTTGTAGAGAGCGTTCTGGTTGGAGCGGTGACCAACATCGAGGATGGTTCGGTCACGCTCGCTGACGGCAGAACTCTTCAGGCCCAGGCCGTGATCGTTACTGCAGGTAGTTCGCCATCTTCGCCCCAGATTGAAGGAATCAAATACGCACATCCCCTTCGATCTGCGGAAGATGCGCTGAAGCTTCGGTTATTGATCGAGGGCGCAGACTCATTGGTGATTATTGGTGGTGGCGCCACAGGGGTACAACTTGCCGGTGCCGTAGCAGTGGTGCAACCCTCAATATCGGTACACCTTGTAGAGGGTTCGACTCGGCTACTGGGATCACTGCCCGCAGAATTAGGAGCGGGTGCGCAGCGAATACTTGAGGGTCGAAATGTCAACCTTTCTCTGGGTGCCAGCGTGGAGAAAGTGACGGAGCCTGGTGTCGTGGTTGACGGAACCTTGCTTGAAGGCCTTGTCGTCTGGGCGGGCGGTTCTGAAGCACTTGGTGATCAGTTCGGTCTACCAACTGCAGAGAATGGTCGAATTTTGTTGGATCCAACTCTGCGAGTTACTGGCTTGAAGCGAACCTTCGCTGCTGGCGACACTGCTTTACACAGGAGCAGTAACGGGGAAGTCCTTCCAATGTCGGCTCAGGTCGCAGTTCGAGCAGGCGCTGCCGCCGGGCACAACGCTGTTCGCCTCCTGAAAAGCGAAACTTTAAAATCGGTAGATCTTCGCCAGCTCGGCTGGGTTCTTGACCTCGGCGGCAGACGCGGATTGGCTCAGGTTGGACCTGTCAACCTGAGCCAAGCCGGTTTGGATCTGATTCCGCCGCTCTTGCATGAGGTCATTGATCTCATGGGCCTGTTTGAGACTGGCGGCATTACTGCACTCAGGTTCGCATCTTCTTCTGCGAAGTCCTTGATTCCGTTCCGTCTGCCCGAATGGCCATTCGGGCAGACGGCAACAAGATTGAGCTAGCTGCAGATCTATTTTAAAGCGCTAGCTGTTTCAGGCAGGCTGCCAGCTTCGTCTTGAGTCTTGATCAGGGCAATTGCCAAGATGAAGAGTCCGAAGAACGGCTTGGCAAGAATATCGGCTAGGGAGTATCCAACCTGGCGAACCACTTCTGCGGTGGCCTCATCAGAAATAACCGAGGGCGCAATGTATGCCAAGGGGTAGACGCCCCAGATAATAAGAATCATGAACCGCAGTCCATTGACAATCTTGCGAACCTGCTCCGTCTGGCGGTCAAGCGACCTGCCAAGTTCGACAAACAGAACGAAGAGCAGGTAGAGGAATGGCAGCGTAGACAAGATGCCAAAGATCGTTCGGGTGCTTGAGTCTGCAGCAGATAGCTCGCCAGGGTACCCAAGCAGAATCATCGCAACGGCTGCAATACTCAGCTTTGTGATCAGGCTTCGAGTAGTGCTCTTCGCCAATTTCAGCACAATCACTAACTCAGCTAGGAGCAGTGGAACCGTCAGTAACCAGTCGACGTAACGGTATCCTTCGTTGAAGGGTGCGCCCTTTTGGATGTAGGAACCATCCACGAAGGTGAATGCGTCCGACCAAGAATTGAAGATTCGCAGATAGTGGTAGAGCGCAATGAGCACGACTACTGAAGTGATGTTTACCGCGGTTTGGTGTGAGCGTGCCACTTGGTTCCTCATGAGTATGAAAAACAAAAGTGCCGCGCCCATAGCAGCAATCGTGAGCGAAAACGCGTTGTAAACAATGTTGAACTGCCACTCGGTGAGGGTGAGCGCTCCGTAAAAAATGAACTCCTATCAGTCGGGGGCAACGGCCCCATGAACATAAACCCCTTTTTTACTTTGTAGATCAGCCTCGGCGTTCGCGGCACCGAGATTTTTTGCCCAGAATGCGTTTCGGTCATGCGTGAGACTCTGACGGATCAGATGGAGGACGAAGGGGTTAGCTGATGTTATTTAGGAGGTTTGAGCCAGCTGAGTTAGCGCCCGAAAGTATCTGAGGTGTTGTCCCATCGGCCGCGGCCACACAGAGCGGTCGAGACTGCGAATCTTCCCGAGGTGATCACTGGTATTCGTTCTGCAGCAATGTCGTTCACAAAATTTGTTCCGATCCACCGGTTTGCTGAAGCGCTGTAGTGGCCGCCGGGTGTTTCGACCGAGACTCGGGTTTTCCCGTTGGCGTTGGCTGTCGCGGGAAACTGCACGGTGGGTGGGTCAAGCGCTGGTTCGCCATAGATCGAAGATGGGGACTGTTGGTTGGCAATCGCAAGCTCAGTCGCCCCCGCATAATGGCGTGAGGTTTCGAGAACAGCGCAGTCATCCGCCGCCCCTGCAACATTGAGAAAGTTTGGCGTGGTCGGGTAATTGATTGCATCGCTCGGCTCGAGAATGGTCTGGATAAGTTGCACGAGCGGACTGAGCTCATCAAGAGATTCCGGTTCCCCTGCAAACAGTGCCAATGCAGAACGAAGAGCGGTATGTGAAATGGAGTGGTACTGGCCCCCCGAGCCAGCAGATGAAAAAACGCCGTCAATCTGGGGATCCATGGTGGCGACGAGCGACAGGGTCTGTGCTCCTTGGCTATGGCCGCTAATCAGATCTACGGTCTGGCTCGCCGTGACGGGTCCCGAGGTGCCGAGCAGTGACCCGTCCAAGCTGAGTTGCTTCAATCCCCGCAGCAGCGCCAGGTGATTTGCTGCCTGCTGTATGGGGCTGAACCGGGCTGACACGGGATTCAGGAAGTTGTAGATCAGCAGCCCTTCTGCCAGGTAGTCATCTACGCCGAGATCGACCAAGAGCGGGTTCACTGCGCCGCTGTACAAGGGCGCAATCACGCCAACGATCCAGCCGTTCGTGTCGAACTGGGGTCGGTTGGTATCGATGTCTGCTGTGCCGCCAGTTCCGTTGATATACGCAGCTACGGGCCAACCCGCTGTTGGTGCCTCGCCGCAGGGGATTCTTGCCGTGACTGCAGAGGTGATCGAGCCCTGAGCTATTGCCCTGCCCTCGGGAGTTATCAGAATTGATCCTCCCTCCGTGAGGTAGGGATACGGCCCTTGCATCCAAGTTGGAAGATCCATGGTTCCCACAAGCTTGGCTGTGAGCGCCCCGCTTGCTTTGAGGTCAGCCTCGCAGGGGCCAAGCGAGGAGACGTTGATCTGCGGGGGTGCGCTCGCATTCATCGTGGAGGTAATTGCGTCAAGTTCTGTAGAGACTTCCTGTGTCCGGTATTGAGTAAAGGCGATGATCTCTGAGGCTGACCGCAACGTTGTTGCTTGCACTGCTGCTGCGATTTCGTCTCTCTGTGACTGCAGGGCGGTCCATTGAACAGCGGTTGCCCCCGTGCTCGCTTGCCAAGGGGAGTCGAGTTGGTCGAGCAAGGTGGAGCGCGACAGGTCTCGCGCTTGCTTATCGCGAATCCCGCTGAAAAGTACTGCCGCGTAGTTCGTTCCTGGGCGAAGCGGGTGCCCCGGGTAGGGCAGAAGGGTCAGCGTGTTTTTTGGGCGAAACCGCGTTGATGTTGAGTCAGCTACTGCAATAACCGGCATGCGGCTGCCGCCGTGATCGAGGTCAATCAACATCACCGATGAGTCTGGGCGAGTCGACTCGGTTGCGCTCGGAAGTGAGGATTGCTCAATCGGGGTACTTGATTGAAAGTAGACAGCGGTGTTCGTGCCGAAGTCAGTCAGGGCAGAACTTGCTCGCTGAATTGCGCTGGGAAGTAATGGAATAGCTGGTAGGACGTCTCCCATGAGGGGATTGAGGGCAACCCCTGGAAATCCAGCAAGGTCAAGCTTCCCTGCGGCAGTTTTACGGATCTCATTCGGCCAAGGAAATGAGAAAAATCCAGCGCTGCGGCCCGGGGTCATCAGAATTGCTGGCTCAGCTACTGGGTTCGCCAGCGGCACACACGCAAGGGTTCCAGCAAGCAGGGCAACGATCGCGCAGGTTCCCACAAGAGCGCAACGCACTCGTCTCTGGGGTTTCATGTCAACTTGCTTCATCTCGCGGCACCCAACTTGTTTGCCTGATCTACTCGCCCCTGAGGTCCGTTCCCCCCCTGCGGCCCTAAGTAGACCACGTCATCGCTAGGATGGGAAGGCTTGGTAGAGAATGACTCGTTCCCAGACGCAACTCCAGAAGAATTCCCGACTGGTGACGGTACGATCGGTCGCGTTCAACGACCTGTGACTGCGCAGGCAATTCTAGATGCGGCAGTTCGCCTAGCCCTCGAAGACGCGGGTGGTGGGTTTCGGATTGATCAAGTCCTTATAGAATCGGGAGCGTCCTCGAGTTCGCTCTATCACCACTTTGGGACCCGAGAGAAGCTGTTCATGGCAGTGCAAGAAGAGTTGTATCTTCGACTTGCGCTCAATGAGGATAGGCAGCGACTTGATGAGGCAATTGCGACGCAATCCAACGACGAGCTCCTCGCCTATATGGCAGTGCAGATTCGACGGATTGTGACTGATCCTGCCAATCTTCCTGTTCGGCAGGCCCGCTTGCGCATGGCTGCAGAGGCCTCGGCGCGGCCGGAGCTTGCTCGGGACTTGATCCGGTTTCAGACCGCAATGTTCGAGACGATCGCACCTATCTTCCACTCCGCAAAAGAGCGGGGGATTCTGAACCCTGAGCTAGATGTAATGGCCTATGTGGCTTGGTTTCATGGAATGTCACTCGGCCGAACATTGACGGAGATGAGTTTCACCGATACCGAAAGGTGGCTTGCGCTAGCAATCCCCTGTGCCTTGACTCCACTCAGGTGGCCCAAGGACTAGCGATTCGGGTCTCCGATCGTTGAACACCACCTGACTTCGCACGCCAGCTCAGGAGGGGTGTCCAAGATCGTCAAGCTACGAATGCGTCCCAACCGCGGTTGAGACGTGGGCGACGCGGAATTTGCGCCATCACCGCCAACCCGTGCATGACCGGTATCATCATGCTGTGAAGCAGGCGACGTACGCGGTGCAGGATAACCACGCATTGTGGGAAGGGCGCACGCTTCGCGCATGGACCGACGTTCTCGTCGATACCTTGGTCGCGGAGTTCGATCCAGTCAGCATCATCTTGTTCGGCTCACTCGCAACAGAATCAGACGGACCGGATTCCGACATTGATCTTCTCCTCGTGTTGGACGATGAACCAATGGCCGATCGTCGCCGCACGATGGTCGAGATGCGGCGCGTCACGCGGGGCGTCGCCGCACCACATGATCTGCTCGTCACGAGTATCACCGACTTCGAGCGCAACTCAGCGAGGCCGGGCACGACCGAGTACGAACCAGCCCAGCATGGTGTAGCGGTGTATGAGCGCGTTGCCGCCTGACGAGCCGACACCGGCCCAGCGCTGGTTCGCTCTCGCCGAAGAGGACCTTGCAGCTGCGCGGGTCTTAATCGCCGATGGTTCCGCAGCGTTGCGTATCGCCGGATTCCTCTCTCAACAAGCGGCGGAGAAGGCTCTCAAGGCGGGCTTGTTCGCTGCGCTGCTCGGAGCGCCGAGAATTCATGGACTGAACCAACTCCTTTCTCGCTACCCGACCGGTAGCGCACCGAGAGTCGCTGTCGACGATCTCGACATGCTCGACCCATGGGTGAGTCCACTAACGCCGCCTGGGAGCGTGGCCGCTACCAGCTGCCGCTGAAACCCATCGCGGAGTTGGCGGCTGTCCTGCAGTTGCCGCTGATCGACCTATTAGCGCTCCCGAAACCCGCCCTGCCCGCGCAGCTGCGCCGAGCGGCCGACGTCAGCATCGAAACTCTCGCTGAGGCCATCGACGTGCCCGTGGCCCAAGTCGCCGCCTCGGAGGATGGCGCCGAGATGCCCGCCCAGGCCAACGACTAGGCCGCCGCGATCCACGTGCGCAAGTCCACCCTCGCCGCCGCCTGGACCTACGCCGCTCGCACCCGACCACTGCGTCTGCTCATTCGCGCCGCCAACCAACGCGCCGAAGGCAAGACCGTTGACCTGCCCGACGTCGATCCCGCCGGAGCTGAGCCCGCCTTCGCGCTGGCCGACCTGCGCTCTCTGACCGGCATGACCATCATCATCACCGCCGGCGCCAGCCTCGACATCCACCCCTCCGCCGCGGCCCGGATCGAAAACGGAGAACTCCTGCCCAACGATCCGACTAGTTGGGCCGCGTTGTACGGACTCACTCCCGCCCAACTCGCCGCCAGGTGGTCGGTTCGCGCCGGTGATCGCATCCCCTCGGTCGACATCGAGGTTCCCTGACGCCGGATTCCGCCGGGACGGTCTGCCGCCGGCCGACGGTGTCGGCGCGTCGGTCGTGTAAACGCTGAGCGCTGTAGCGGTCAACGAAGTACGCGCTCGACCCGCAGACCTGCGGGCGAGGCACAGGCGGCTATCCGGACGTGATCATGATTGCCAGCAGGTCGGAAACAGGGTCCTTCGACACCTGGATGGGAGTCCCGGCCTTGCCACTGGCGACGGCGATGGGGGTCAGTGTGCTGTCACCGTTGCCGACCACGTAAGCGGTCGTCCCGTCGGGAGTGAAGCCGATCCAGTGCGGCTGCGACTTTGCGACCATCTTAATGGCCGGCTTGACGGTCACCGGGGTGGTGGTGAGGTCGATGGGGACGACCTCGTCCATCTCGGGGGAGTCTCCGGCGATCGCGACGTAGGCGAGGGCGCCATCGGGGGAGACCTCCATCTGGATGGGCGGTCCGGGCATCGGGATCGGCTCGCCCGCGGTGTTAGCGGAGACGTTGATGGGTGTGAGCGAGTTGCTGCCCTTATTGGCGACGTAAGCGGTGTTGCCATCTTT
>Ga0194035_1000636_pt1 | contig 19650 bp, 19 predicted proteins | sample JunL2320m_MetaG_FD_148680 | JGI IMG/M metagenome (GOLD analysis project Ga0194035, IMG submission 148680) | Anoxic zone freshwater microbial communities from boreal shield lake in IISD Experimental Lakes Area, Ontario, Canada - Jun2016-L239-20m | ecosystem: Environmental > Aquatic > Freshwater >...
ATACGCGCAAAACTTGGCCATTCGAAAAGATCGACTCGAAGAATTGCGCCCTTGCCTTGAGAAAATTGTTCCAATTTTTCAACGAGCACAACTCGACTACATTGCCGATCCAACCCGAGCAAACGCAATTATCCTCACGACCGTCGCCACATACGACAGCTGGTGGACACAATCAGAAGGTGACGTTGCTAATGGCGCTTTGGCCCAAAAAGAAATGGGCATCGTCGGCAACGGCGAGACACCAACTTTTGGCGATCTAGAAGAAACTCGAGTAAACGACTTCATTGCGAAGGCGACGCCGATCTTGCGCGAGCAGGGCCTTGAGATTGCCGACATCACTGCAGGCGATATCACCGACAATGAATTCTTGGATTCTTCAATCACCTATCAGGGATAGACGAATCAGGCGTCTTTGACGCTCCACTTACGCTGGGCCACTGGATCTTTATCGCTCCAAGGGAAATTGATCCACTGGTCAGTGTGCTTCCACACGTAGTCACACTTGATGATGGACTGTGACTTCTCGTACAACACAGCAAGGCGGGTATCTGCTAACTGACCCTTGCAAAACTCAAGAACGTGTTTCAACGTATGGCCAGTGTCGGCAACATCGTCGACGATCAAAACTTTTGAATCCTTCAAGTCGACGAGACTTGGCACGGGAGGCAGGATCATTGGTACTGCAAGCCGCTCATTGACGCCGGTATAAAACTCAACGTTCATGGTGTACGTGTTCTTGACAGAAAGCGCATAACCGAGAGCGCCTGCCGCAAGCAGTCCACCGCGTGCAATTGCAAGAATAATGTCGGGTTCGTAGCCACTCTTGGCCACCATCACTGCAAGTTCGCGACTCGCGACTCCGAAGGACTCCCACGTCATTATTTCTCGTTCTTCGCTCAACTCGACCCCTTTATTGCATCTCGTGAAACCATCAATCTAGTTCATCAGTCGGCTACATAGGGGCAGTGACGGCATCCGCTCTCGCAACAATAATTACGTGATGCCAAAAACTCGGCCGTCATGACTGAAAGCCCTGAGACCGGATCTTGATAACACGGCAAACGGTCAGCAACAGCCGAGGCATGGCGGCTCATTATTTCCGCAAAGCGTGGGTGTGTCCCCTGCAGACGGCGAAGTATTGGCGTATTGAGATAGTCATCCCTGAGAACTGGGGGTGTCATAACGCTTCGAGCATCTCCCAAAATTGTGGCCAACTCTTGCTCACAACATCTGCCTGATCGATGACTACTCCGGGCAGTTTGAGCCCAGCAACGCCAAATGCCATCGCTAATCGATGGTCATGATGTGTGTCACACGAGCCACCGTGTAGCGCTTGGGGTGAAATTTCAAGACCGTCTCCATATTCGACGACCTTTGCCCCCAGCCTTCGCATTTCACTTGCAAGATCCCCAATGCGGTCGCTCTCTTTATTGCGAATGAAACCAACATTGCGAATTCGTGTTGGCGTCTTTGCAAACATCGCAACAATTGCGAGCGTTGGAACTAGATCTGATATTTCAGACATATCGATATCAACACCCTGCAATGGCTTATCTGCATCGCGACTAATGGTGATTCCGACTTGTTCTTCCGAAACTTCGCAGCCCATCTGTCGCAGGACATCGATAAATCGACTATCTCCCTGCAACATGTTTGACCGCATACCAATTACACAAACGCGACCACCAACCACTGCTGCTGCAGCGAAAGGGTACGAAGCCGAACTCGCGTCAGGCTCGACTGCGAATTGGCAACCCACATACCCCCCGCCGGCAATCACAATGTTGCGATTATCCTCAATACGCACATGTGCACCAAATGATCTCATCACTGATGCCGACATAGCGATGTACGGAAGCGAAATGATGTCTCCGGTCAGTTCAATCGTCAATCCATTTATGAGGTTTGGCGCAATGAGCATCAACGATGTAACAAATTGCGATGAAGTGTCAGCCGCGACTTGAACCGAATGAGAGTAAGACTCACCTCGCGCAACCGTAACGGGCAAACAATATTTTTCGTTCTGCCACGAAACGTCGGCGCCCAGTTGTTCTACAGCAAGATGCAAATCCTTCATCGGCCTACGGCGTAATGACTCGTTGCCCGTCACTGTCATTGGCCCTCGACGCAATGCGCCAATGGCGGTGAGAAAACGCGCCGTCGTTCCAGCCAAATTGGCATCAACGGTGATCGCATCCGTGCGATCTAAATCAATTGATCCGTGAATATGGGCATCAGCACCGTCAAGCGAAATGCTTGCACCAAGCATTATGAGGCCCTGCAGCATCGCTTGCGTGTCATCACCGTCCGGCAACCCTGTGATCGTCGAATCGCCACGTGCAAGTGCTGCACATATCAAAGCCCGATGCGCTATCGACTTTGATCCAGGAACAGTAGCGACAGCATCAAGCGCTCCACTCTTTACAGCGACTGCGTACTCGCTTTGTTGTGTCATGAAATCTGTTGCAATATTGGCCTGAACCCACGAGCAATTAGGCCGCCACGAAACACATCTTGACTGGACTGCTCAACCACAAGCACGAGAACTCCCCGTTCGCCCTCAACCGAGTGAGCTACTTCAAAGTTGGCAATGTTGACGCCGAGTTCTGCGGCCAGAGTAAATATCTCTGCGGCCGCACCAGATCGGTCAGGAATAGGCACCCTGACTTCCACAACATCCATCAGATCTCGAACACGACTTGGCAAATTAGACCGCGCAATACGAGATTGCTGCAAACGCTTCATCAGTTCTTTGGAATCACCCTGCTCAACAATCCGTTTCATGTGAGCAAGACCGTCGATCAGCCCATCCAGTGCTATCACGATTGCATCACGGTTCTCTTTGCAGATGTCGATCCAGATAGCAGGATGCCCAGATGCAACTCGAGTCATGTCCCTAAAACCGCCTGCGGCCAGACGCAAAACCGCAACATGCTCCTCCGACCTTTCGCTTGCTAGTCCCATTAATGCTGCTGCTGTTAAATGCGGAAGGTGACTCACAATTGCAACCAGTTGGTCATGTCGCTGTGGGTCAAGCACCACAATTTCGGAACCGAGTTCGGTCACAACTCCGGCAACTTGTTCGAAGTTACTGTCAGAAATTCCTACAGAGGGCGTCAACACCCAAACAGCACTCTCAAACAATTTGGCATCTGCACCGGCCAACCCAATGAGCTCACTACCAGCCATAGGGTGTCCACCAATAAATCGAGGGTCGTTGATCTGTCCAACAAGATGGGCCTTTACACCGCCAACATCAGTAACTAAACCAGTTGTCTCGGCAAGTGCACGAACTACCTGCTCTGCAATAGAAGACACTGGCGTCGCAACGAAAGTGATGGCAGCATCCTTGTCAACGCCAATCTGATGAATGATTCCCAGTGAAAGCGCTTGGCGTTCAATATCGTCAACAGAGTCACAACCGGTGACGTGCCATCCTCTGCTCGATAGCGCAAGCCCTAGCGATCCACCTATCAAACCAAGACCGAAAACATTGGCACGTTTTTGCATCACAATTGACAATTCTACTCGTGGGTTACTGAGCAACCGATTCAATTAACAGCTTGACCTCTGCATTTGTGAGATGCCTCCACTGACCAGGCAACAAGTGCCTATCCACGATTGGGCCTATGCGAACGCGAACTAGTCGCGCAACTGGATATCCAACTTCTTCACACATGCGACGAATTTGTCGATTTCTTCCCTCATGAATCACCACGCGCAATACACCTGGTTGCAACTGACTCACATCGGCGGGTGCGGTCAATCCGTCATCTAACTCGATGCCATTTCGCATCCGACTTAAGGCAGTGTTGTTTACGCCTGCAGCAGAACACTCCACATGTACGAGATATTCTTTTTCCAACCCATAGCTGGGATGTGTGATGCGATTGGTCAATTCGCCGTCGTTGGTGAGCAGCAGCAATCCTTCAGAATCGGCATCGAGGCGACCAACAGGAAACACCCGAGGTTCCAAAGGAACAAGATCTACAACGGTCTCACGTCCGTGCGTATCAATAGCCGTTGAGATCACATCAACTGGTTTGTTGAGCAAGTAATACACAACATCGGGTCGCACGCCAACTGGTGCGCCATCAATTTCGATGAGATCTACCTCTACGTCGACCCTGCGTCCCAACACAGCAATCAAACCATTCACTGTCACCCGTTCGTCGGCGATCAACTCTTCGCATGCGCGACGACTGCCCCAACCATGGCGAGCCAACACTTTTTGCAATCGCTCACCTTCAAACAACTGTTCGTCGCCTCCCGGCGTTGATGAGCTAATAGCTACCCCTCAACTTCGTTTCGACTTGCACCCATTGGATTGGCCGGAACAATTCTCAGTCCTTGTTCGAGAGCCTCGACAACTTCGGCAGGCGGAACAAAATCGGCAATTGGTGGCAATGAGGTGAGCGAATCAAGACCCAGTCGCTCAAGAAACATTGCAGTTGTTCCAAACAAAATTGCCTGTCCTGGACCATCATCGCGAGACACTTCGGTGATGTAACCGCGAGCTTGCAATGTACGCATTACTGCATCGGGATCAACTCCACGAATCGATGCCACCTGCTGGCGCGACAATGGTTGCTTGTACGCAATGATCGCCAGGGTTTCTAGAGCAGCCGACGAAATACGGGCTTGCTGGCTATCGAGCACAAATCTTTCTACATAGGCCGAAACATCGGGGTGCGATTGGAAGCGGTATCCGCCTGCAACCTTGACCAATTGAAAACCATGTCCGGCTTCGGCATACGCCATTGACAGCCTCTCGCACAGACCCTCAACAACGGCTATGGGTTGTTCAAGAAGTTGAGCCAGCAGTGTTGGGTCGACAGGCTCCATCGCGACCAACAAAATCCCTTCCAATGCGCGCACTACCTCGGCACTGATCTGCGTTTCGTCATCAGACATTTCTCAAACCTTTCATTCCAAACTCATCCTTCATAATCGTCAATGTTGAAGACCGCTTCAAACCCAATGTCATTACCGCCAGTCCATAGCACTTGAATGTCACCAAACTTGTCGCTCTGTTCAATATCGACACGACCCTGTTTGTACAACTCGAGAATCGCCAAAAACCGACACACAACTTCAATACGATCATGGATTGCTTCGGTGAGTTGCGCAAATGTGACACGTCCAAGACTCGGCAAGACATCCAGCAACTCCATCAGTGCTTCTGCAACACTTGCACGAATAGGCGCCACGTGAAACAAGTCGATAGTTGTTGGTGGCTTGGGCTGAACTGCACGCATGAACGCGCGCTGTAAACGCACTGGATTCACACCTTCCAAAAGATCGGGCAACAGCTCTGCAAAGCGCTCATCAGGGCCAGCCATACGTGCAAAACTCAAACCTGCTTTTTCCACCAAATCGCTGAACACACTGGCAACATCCTTAAATGTCTTGCAATCCAGCAAACGAGCGAGCAGCAAATCACGTTCTTCCCACAGGGCAAGCTCTTCGTCTAGGTCCATGTCGGCCTTACCAGGCAGCAGACGACGGGTCTTCAGTTCGACAAGTGTCGCAGCGATCAGCAAAAACTCGGTGGCAATCTCGAGATCAAAGGTCTGCATCTTTTGCACTTCAACCAAATATGCCTCAACTATTCGCAGCAACGACACCTCATGAATATCCACCTCCTCTTGCAAGATGAGATGCAGGAGCAAATCAAATGGGCCATCAAAGACCGGGGTGTTCACTTCATACGCCATCGCGCTCAAGGTTATATCAAACAGGCCTTTGCATGATTGTTTGCACTAGCGTTGTGGCGTGGCCAGAGTCCTTTCCTGCATCCAACCAACTGGCGAAGTCCATCTCGGCAATTATTTGGGCGCACTACGCAATTGGGTCTCAGGTCAGCACACAAATGATGTTTTTCATGGCATTGTCGACCTGCACGCACTCACCATCACCGATACTCCCGGCGTCCTCGGACAACAAACTCTGCAACTAGCAGCGATTTTATTTGCCGTTGGGCTCGATCCTCAGATTGCGACCGTTTTTGTACAAAGTCATATCCCTGAACACAGTCAATTGGGCTGGATCATGGAATGCACGGTGAGTTTCGGTGAACTGAGTCGGATGACCCAATTCAAAGATAAATCTGCCAAGCGAGAAGCCGATTTCGTGTCTGCTGGACTCTTCACCTACCCAGCTCTGCAAGCTGCAGATATCTTGCTCTACGATGCTGCCGAAGTGCCTGTTGGAGACGACCAACGTCAGCACATTGAGATCACCCGTGACATTGCCCTTCGCTTCAACCATCGTTTCGGTGACACATTTGTTGTACCAAAAGCAGTGACTCCACCGACCGGTGCACGAGTGATGGATTTACAAGAACCAACCAACAAAATGAGCAAATCTGGTGACGGCGAAGCCGGAATCATCTATCTACTCGACGACCCTGCCTCAATCGTCAAAAAGTTTAAGCGCGCCGTCACTGATAGCGACAACGAAGTGGAGTTTGACCGCGAGCGCAAACCTGGTGTGAGCAACTTGCTCGAAATTCTCGGTGCAGTCACCAATGAGTCGCCGTCTTCCCTGGCAACGACCTACACCCAGTACGGAAAACTTAAACAAGATACCGGTGAAGCAGTTGCCGAAATGTTGCGTCCAATTCAAACCCGCTATCACGAACTCATGGCCGACCCTGCAGAACTCAGTAACTTGCTTGCACTTGGCAAAGAGCGTGCGTCAAAAGTGGCAAGTGCAACACTGGCACGAGCTCACGCTGCGATTGGTTTGTACCCAAGCAAATAGCACAACTGTGATCTTCTTAAATATCGTCGGCTCTGCTGAGCGCTTGCCTTAACTCCCCCACACACGATCCTCCGACCATTGAGATAGTCAACTCATTGCTGCCTACAGATCGGAGCATCGTTGCACCAATGCTTTCGTGATCGTGGTATTGACGAAAGCGATTCGTGCGCGGGCCTACGAGTGTTGCGATCACTCGAGCAAAAGTTCCAAGACGTGCAACAGATTTACCCACATCATGCAATAATGCTCCGGCAATCTCACTTTGCGTAGCGGTCGATCGATGCTTCACAAAACGACGCCCAACCATCACGCTGTGCCGTCGATCCTGCACCATCATGTTGTTCCATACATCAAACTCGCTTGGCGAAAGTACTGATCGGACCCACTGCCGCTCAATCTCTTGCACTTGAGAAGGCACAATCGAAAGCACGAAGCGCTTAGTGAGATGCGCAATTTTGCTCAACTGTGAGCCTTGACTCGAGCGCGCGGGTGCGACTCGCGATACATCTCAAACAACACTTCGTTATCCACCTTCGTATACACCTGCGTAGTGCTCACTGATGCATGCCCAAGGAGTTCTTGTACGATTCGCAAATCGGCTCCGTGCACCAACATGTGTGTGGCACACGAATGTCTGAGAACATGGGGTGAAAGCTCACTCTTGATACCCGCCAACATCGCGTATTTACGTACAATGCCCCATGCGGCTTGCCGTGACAAACGTGTTCCGCGCACACCGAGAAACACAGCATCGGCGTGATCACGTTTTGCCCATTGCTGCGGACACAACAACGGTCTTCCACCAGCACCCAACCAATTCTCGAGCGCCTCTTTTGCATGTCTTCCGAAAGGAACGATTCTTTCCTTAGAACCCTTACCGAACACTCGAGCGATATTGCTCTCCATGTCCACATCACTCATCGAGAGTCCACACGCTTCCGACACGCGGGCGCCAGTTGCATATAAGAATTCAAGCAATGCCCGATCACGTACTGCCAATGAGTCCACACCTGTCACTGCATTCAACAGCAATTCAACTTCCTCTTCACTCAATGCTTTAGGTATTCCGGAGGGCACCTTGACGCCATCAATAAACGCCGTCGGATTATCACTCCGTAGGCCTTCGTCCAGCATGAAGCGGTGAAACATTCGAATAGCAGCAAACTGACGGGCAATGCTTTTGGGCGCGCGTTCGTTCGACCGCAACTGCCCCACATACTTCTCAATCTGTGCTGGCTTGACTGCGCGTGATGTTGACTTTGAGCCGACAAGATACGACTCATACTGAGCTATATCTCTTCCGTATGCCTCTATGGTCCGATCTGATCTGCCCTGTTCAACGCGCATCCATGTCAAGAATCGTTCGCGATCGGTCAGACTTGTCATGCGCCAGGCACACTTTCAGCTCGAAGTAATCGATCGGCACGAAGCAAACCCACTACCGCCATGGCGTTATCTATCTCTCCCGTTTCGATCATTCGTATTGCATCGTCGAGTAGCAGGATTACAACCGTCATGTCATCTTCTTCTGGACCATGACGATCCATCGCAACTTCATTCAAGCCAATAGCGACGAATAAATGCACTGCGGCATTGGTGATACCTGGGGCCTGCAATATCCGACCCAGCGGACGCACATCAGCCGAAACAAAACCTGTTTCTTCTTGCAGTTCCCGGATCGCTGTATCTTGTGGGTCTTCACCAACCACATCTCTCATGCCAGCCGGAATCTCGAGACTGTAACTATCCAATGCTGGACGGTATTGCCGCACCATCACTACTTCATATTGATTGCGGTCATTGATACGAATGGGCACAATACCTGTGGCGCCTGGCGACTCAACATACGTGCGTACAAATTCCTCACCAGTAGGAGCACGAAACCGACTCTGAACAAGTTTCCACAACACCCACTCGTGCAAAACGGTACGTGAAGTGCGCTCGAAATGCGCCATCAGAAATAGCTTCCGATGAATCTACGACTTCGCGTCAACAGCAGCAGCGCGATCGGCAGAACGCGAAGTGCTTTCGGTCAAGGCTCGACGTTGTAATGCAGCGCCAATCATCTCGCGAAACAACGGGTGCGGACGATCAGGGCGACTCTTGAATTCGGGGTGCGCCTGCGTTCCAACCCAAAACGGATGACCCTGCAATTCAATAAATTCAACAAGACGCTTATCGGGCGAAGTGCCGCTGCAGATAAAACCTGCTTCTTCAAAACGACTGCGGTAAGTGGAATTGAATTCATAGCGATGGCGATGGCGCTCGCTCACCACGGGCTCACCATATGCATTGGCAACCTGGGTGCCAGGCGTGAGCACCGCATAGTAAGCGCCTAAACGCATAGTGCCACCCTTATCGGTGACATCTCGCTGATCGTTCATGATGTCGATCACTGGATTCTGAGTTGAAAGGTCGAACTCCGTCGAGTTGGCATCAGACAATCCCAAGACATTTCGAGCGAATTCAACGGTCATCACCTGCATACCAAGACACAATCCCAAGCAGGGAATCATGTTTTCACGCGCATATTCGGCCGCTCGAATCTTGCCCTCAATGCCACGTGGACCAAATCCACCTGGAATAACAATTCCATCCAGAGTCGTCATTCGATCATCGGCAAGCAGACCCTCAACATCTTCCGCTTGAATCCACACGATCTCAACTTTTGCTCCGTGATGAAACCCGGCGTGCTTCAAACTTTCAACAACAGAAAGATAGGCGTCTTGTAATTGCACATATTTTCCTATGAGACCAATCCTCACAGGTGCAGTTGATGCTTCAACCCTTGCGACCAATTGGCGCCACGGTGTCAAGTCGAGTGGCGCATCAATCTTGAGCACTTCACAGATCTGTGTGTCAAGACCTTCATCGTGCAAGATGAGAGGCAACTCGTAAATGTTCTTCACGTCAGCAGCATTGATGACATTCTTTTGATCCACGTCGCATTGACCAGAAATCTTGCGCTTCAGTTGATCACTAATTGGTTCATCACTGCGACACACAATCAGGTCGGGCTGAATACCACGCGAGCGCAACTCAGTAACGCTGTGCTGAGTTGGTTTTGTCTTTTGTTCGCCACTTGGGCCAATAAACGGCACCAATGTCACGTGCACATAACAAATGTTGTCACGACCGACTTCGTTCTTGAATTGGCGGATCGCTTCAAGGAAAGGAAGAATTTCGATGTCGCCAACGGTTCCGCCCACTTCGGTAATCACTACATCCACATCATCTGTAGCCAGACGCTGAATACGACGCTTAATTTCATCAGTGACATGAGGGATGACTTGCACGGTGCGCCCGAGATAGTCACCACGACGCTCGGCTGCTAAAACTGCTTGATAAATACTTCCTGTTGTTGCGTTTGACGAACGAGTCAAGTTTTCATCGATAAATCGTTCATAGTGACCGAGGTCAAGATCAGTTTCGCCACCATCGTCAGTAACAAAAACTTCTCCATGCTCAAACGGATTCATTGTTCCTGGATCAACGTTGATGTACGGATCCAACTTTTGCATCGTGACACGAAGCCCGCGCATCTTGAGAAGACGACCGAGGGATGAAGCAGTAAGACCTTTGCCGAGCGAACTTGCAACGCCACCTGTTACAAAAACATGCTTTGGCACTACTTGCTCCCGTCTCTGTGTGGAGCGCTCCCGACTGGGACCAAAAACTCCACGACGGAAGATAAGCATACCCTCGCGGTGGTTAGCGGCGTGTGCGCCTCTGGCCGCTCGACCGATCGCTAGAAGCCTTGAGCAATTCGGAGGCATAGTTGAGGGCGGCTTCCTCGGCCATGCCACCCGAGAGCATGCGCGCAATCTCTTGGACACGATCCTGATCTGCCAATTCACTGGCTTCGGCAAAAGTCTGTTTGGATTTGACCGTTTTTGAGACCCTGATTTGTCGATGAGCGGCGGCCGCTACTTGAGCTAGATGGGTGACAACCAATACCTGGTGTCTGTGTCCAAGTTGAGCCAAAGCACCGGCTACCGCAACGGCTGCCTCCCCACCGATACCAGCATCGACCTCATCGAACACCAGCGTGGATGGTCCTTGAGTGAGCACTAATCGCAGTGCCAACATTGTGCGAGCCAATTCTCCGCCCGACGCGACTTTCGTGAGTGGTAACGGTGGCGACCCTGGGTTAGCCGCAAGCAAGAAGGTGACTTCGTCGCCAGGATCAGCGCCTACGGAAACCTCAACAACTGCGTGCGCCATTGCCAACGTGCGCAGATGGAGTTGCACTGCCTTTGCCAACTTTGGCGCTGCGGCTCGCCGAGCCTCGCCCACTACCTTCTCGGCAGTCCGAAGCTGCTGTGTCGCAGCCGCACGTTCAGCATCCAATGTTGCGGCACGAGCTTCGAAACTCTCCAATTCGTTGAGTCGCAGCCCACTCTCATCTCCGTACGCAATAACTTCACTCAGAGACTCTCCATATTTGCGGCGCAAGTCAACGAGCAAGTGACGGCGTTGACGAACCTCTTCCAACTTGGTCGGATCCTCTTCGATCGATTCGGCCACATCACGCATTTCGCGTGCGACATCATCGATCTCGGCTTGCAGGTTCTTGAGTCGCTCAACGAACAGTACAAATGTCTCTCGATGGCTAATTGCCGCAATAGACCGACCCACAACATCGCTCGCTCCGTCATCATCCTGCAAAGCCGAAGCCGCCGCATACAGAGCCTCCCGATGAGCCACCGCATCAGCAAGTACATCTTCCGAGCGAGAGAGTTCTTCATCTTCGTTCGCACTCCGTAGACCAGCGTCAGCAATTTCCTTTACCTGAAAACGCAACAGGTCAATTTCTCGCGCACGAGCGCGTTCATCGCCGCCAAGTGTTGCAAGCAAGGCTTCAATTTCTGTCAATTCAGCGCGAGCGTTGCGCAATGGTTCTAGATCTATTCCGCAAAAGTGATCGAGTGCTAGGCGTTGAGCAAATGCCCCGAGCAAGCTTTGGTGTGCGTGCTGTCCATGTAGATCTACAAGATCGGCACCATATTCGGCAAGTTGCGCAACCGTTGCGAGTCGACCATTGATATAGGCACGTGATCGACCAGTTATTGGAACGACTCGACACAAAATCACTTCATTTTCGTCGGTAACAAACCTGCCTTCAACGCGAGCCTCTTCGCATCCGGTTCGAACAACCGACGCATCGGCTCTTCCACCCACGAGCAGGTCAATAGCCTCGACCAACATCGTCTTGCCCGCACCAGTTTCACCCGTCAGTGCAACAAGCCCCTCACCAATGGACAAATCAAGTTTTTCAATTACACCAAGATTCTCAATGTGTAATTCACTGAGCATCAATCATCTCCAAGACCAAATTTGGTGCGCACTATTTGATGAAACTTTGGAGTCTTAAAACGTAAGAATTCTGCAGTGCAGGTGTCTGGAGCAAAACTCACGACATCTCCCTGCGTCAGACTCATCACCTTGCGTCCATCAAGCGCCATATCTACTGGACGGGTGCCAACAACTTCAATCAATAATGATTCGTGTGGGTCGAGCACAAGAGCGCGATCAAACAACATATGAGGAGAAACTGGTGTAACCAGCAATGCTCGGTGACGTGGCGACACCACTGGCCCGCGGGCCGACATTGAATACGCAGTGCTTCCAGTTGGTGTTGAAACAATCAATCCATCTGCCGAGTAGGTGGCAAATAATTCAGAGTTGATGACAACGTCAAGCCACACGGTATGACCGGACTGTTGTTTTTCAAGCACTGCTTCGTTCAATGCGCGCCACGAAAGATCGGTGCCGCCGCCGGCACGCTTGAGCAACACCGTCAGCATCATTCGTTTGTCGATAATAAAATCTTTATCTGCGCGACCATCGACCCAACGTTGCAACGCTGAGATGCATTCGGCAGGCTCAATTTCCGTTAGGTAACCAAGTGTGCCCACGTTGACACCAAGAATCGGCACAGGTGCACCGTCAAGCAGATGCACCGCTCGCAACACTGTGCCGTCACCACCCAATGACAACACGATGTCGGCATCCATGGCCGCCCTATCGCTTGCTAGATGCTCACACCCTCTGGCATTTGCGTCTGCTGGCAACATCCACAAATTGTGGCCGTGTTTCGTGCACCAAGCCTCTAGGTCAGTCAATAACTGAGCAATCTCGCCGCGTGTGTGGTGCGCCACCACAAAAAAGGATTTCATCGGCTTATCTCCATGCCTGCAAACTTACTCAACCCCACTCACAGAGTGCGCACCACTTGTAGATTCCCTACGCAGATGGAGCAAAAATTCGGTGTTTCCATCGGCCCCACGTAATGGAGACTCAATGAGTCCCGACTGCTTCATCCCCTGCGAATTAAACGCCTGAGCAACCTGAGCGATCGTTCGCTGATGAATCTCCGAGTCCCTAATCACGCCAGCACCTTTGTCAACTTCTGACTTTTCGGCTTCAAACTGCGGCTTCACCAGCAAGATCATGTCTCCATGTGGACGCAGCACTTCGCAAAGTGCTGTAGCGACTTGGCTCAACGAAATAAAAGAGAGGTCTGCAACAATCACATCAAAGTCGCCAACCATGGCGATCGTCATCGACCGCGCGTTCGTTGAGTCAAGCACTGTTACTCGTAGATCGCGCACCAAACGATCGTGTAATTGCGACTTGCCTACATCTAGGGCAGTCACTTCGCTCGCCCCGTGTTGCAAAACACAATCGGTGAACCCTCCCGTTGAAGCCCCCACATCCAACACGCGCTTGCCATCCAATTCGATACCAAACGCCTGCAACGCCGCTTCGAGCTTTTCTCCGCCACGTGAAACAAATCGTGCGGGTGTCGACAACAACACACTGTCAGAATTAGCAATCATTCGATTATCCGTCAGCGCAATAGATCCATTGACCAGAATCAGACCTTGATCAATCAACACCTTCGCATGCCCTGCATCCGTTGCTACACCTTGCTTGACCAACCAGGTATCTAGTCGTAAACGAGTTTTAGACATCTGTCTACGAACCAACAATCATCTTGGCGAAGGTAGCGAGATCGGCAAACACATGAGTATCGCCATTGACAACATCGCTCGCATCATCCAGCACATCATTGAGCGACGAGATGCCAGAGAGTACTTGAGCAAACTTGCAACCAACGGTCTGTGAAAATAATCCATCTGTTGAAGGTCTGTCACCAACCATCCACGCATCAGAGAGATCATCAATGCCCAAAACTTGGCGCACCAAATCGGCCATTGGCTTGTGAGGCTTGCCCGCGATGATTGGCTCCACACCCGATGCAGCGGCAACCGCAGCCAAAATTGATCCTCCACCAGGAATCAGCCCATGAGGAGTTGGATATGTTGCATCGTCGTTAGTTGCAATCAGTCGAGCGCCATTGCGCACTGCGTGAGAGAGTCTTGTCAAACCGCGATAATCGAATGTTGCGTGATACCCGACCATCACCACGTCAATTTCCTGATCAGATTTATTATTTATTTGCTGTGCCTCTGAGTCACCTTGAAAGTGATCGTCAGATCGTCCGGCCAGGATTGCACCAGCATTCTTGATCGCCTCGACAGCACCCGGGCCACCTCCAAGCAACACTCTTTCGCCTTTGCGCAATAGTGCACCAGCAGCCTGAGACGACGTGACTACGTCATTGTGCGCTTCTATACCGATCTTGGCTAGCGCATTTTCTTGATCGGAAACGACAGAAAATGAATTATTCGTGACGAACAAGACGCGATGGCCAGCATTTCGAAGCGATTCAATCGCATTCACCGATCCCGAAATGGGTTGATGCATCAGCCATACGACACCATCCAAATCGCACAAAATCGGGGCTGCAGATGGCACACTGTAATTGTGCCTCGTTTTCTTCCATTTCGCGCACTTCGATATGCGCCATCTACAGACCTCAACAAAACCTGTGCTCCCCCATACGACGTATTAAACGACAGCGACCGCGCCAATTTGGTCGCACAGCACGATCACAACATTGTCAATATTGATTTGCCTATCGCGACATCGACCCAGCCAGACGCATATCTTGCAGCGGCACAAACGCTTAAAAGTTGGATCCAAAGTGGCGTGCTCGTGCGGGATGAATCGCCTTCGTTCACGTTGTATCGGATGCAGTTTCGTGACACCATCGGCAACCAGCGAAACATTGTTGGCGTCCTAGGTGGAATCGAAGTTGTAGACGAAGGAGCGGGCGACGTACTGCCCCACGAGCGCACCACGCCAAAGGCAAAGACCGACAGACTCGATCTCACCAGGGCAACAGATGCCAATCTTTCTCCTGTTTGGGGCCTGAGTCTTGCTCCTGGTCTCAGCGAGATACTTAAAGCGCCGGCAGAAGTTGTTGGTTCGTACATTGACGATCAGGGCGTCACGCACACAGTCGAACGAGTCAGCGACCCAACCCGTATCGCATCAATAACCGACTGCATAGCCAAACATCCGGTGATCATCGCTGATGGACATCACCGCTATGCAATCAGTCGCACATACAGAGACGAAACCCGTCTTCGTACGAATTCGACTGCCACCGACGCAGAGCAGACTCTCACTTTTGTTAATGAGTTGATCGACGAGCAACTCAGCGTTGCTGCAATCCATCGCCTGTACACCGATGTCTCGACAACAGCATTACTCGAAGCACTTGCAGAATCTTTCACCATCACCGATGCTCCGCCAATTGGTGCGAACACGCTTGCGACCATGGACAAAGACGGTTGTCTATGTCTTATTGATCGTGACTTAAAAACAAAGTGGCTGGCTCCTCGCGTGGATGCCTTTGTTGGCGTTCGATCACTCGACAGTGCTCGCCTCGAGCACGCGTTGCGTGATCTTGCTCATACAGTTTCTTTTCAGCACGGTGTTGCCGAAGTGGTTGATGTTCTTTCGCATCAACAAGCTAATGCAGCAATTCTGATTCGACCTGTGAGTGTCGCCGAGATCAAACGCACCGCCACTGAAGGCATTTTGATGCCACCAAAGTCAACGTTTTTTACGCCGAAACTGCGCACTGGCTTTGTAATCCGCGAGCTCAATACTCGCGATTAATTGCTACTAGCGAGAACCTAGAGTCTCAAGCCGATCACGAACATCGGTGAAGTCTGCATCGTTCTTTGCAATGCGCTGGAAAATAGTGCGAGCCTGCACAACATCGCCTGATCGGTCGTACAAGTCGGCAAGCACATACCATTCGCGCAAATGATGCTCGCGAACCTTGGCTGGGTCTTGCTTTGACTGTTGCATCAGACGCACTGCTGCCTGAATGTCACCCTGATCGGCGAGAGCACTTGCAGCAACGATGCGACCTTCGGCCACAATCGTCGGATCCGGAGATGCATCTTTGAGTTCTTTCCACAACTCGTCGACTTTGTCGTAACGCATTAACGCGCGATAACAGTCTGCGAGCACTGGATGATTGAGAGTTGAACCAGAAGTAAGTGCACGTGCTTGCTCAAGATGATCTGCAGCATCGCGCCATTGACCCATGCGATACATCGACAATCCGGCGATTTCATGAATCAGCTCTACCCCTGGGCAGTCGCGCGAAATTGGGATGATGATCTTCTTTGCATCTTGATAACGACCGCGCTCAAATGCATCAAGTGCCAACGCAAGTTTCTCAATCAGGCGCTTAGATGCGCGCTCACCGACAATTGCGATGATGCTTCCAGCGACTGTCGCTTCAACATGTGCCATCGCGGCTGCTGATGCACGGCGCTCATCTCGCTCTAAGCGAATTGGTGCTGATTCTTCTTCGCGACGAGGGCCACGACCACGTGCTGGACGAGTTGAGCCTTCGTCTTTCCAAACTTCGTTTGACTGTGTGTTGCGTGGCAACGCATCTCGATCGTTCTTGCGACCGCCTGTGCGGTAACGAACTTCGTCTGCTTTGCGCTGCGCAGCAGTCTGCGGAACTACTGGGCGATCATCTTCACGGAACGAACGGCCGGAATCTGGTCGACCACGACCTGCTGGAGGACGACCACGACTATCTGATGGACGACCGCGACCTGCTGGAGGACGACCTGCTGAATCACCACGGCTATAAGACGAACGATCGCCACGATCACCGCGATCGCTACGATCCGCTGACGGACGACCGCGACCTGCTGGTGGACGACCCGCTGAATCACCACGACCATACGACGGACGATCACCGCGATCACTACGATCCGCTGACGGACGACCGCGACCTGCTGGTGGACGACCTGCTGAATCACCACGGCTATACGACGGACGATCGCCACGATCTGCTGACGGACGACCGCGACTTGGGCCATCACTTTGCCCGTATGCAGGACGACCTGCCGGACGACTACCTGGACGGGCTGGACGTTCGCCACGATCTGATGCCGCGCGGCCGCGACTATCTGTTGGACGGCCGCGACTATCTGATGGACGACCGCGACTGTCCGAAGGACGACCCCGGCCCGCGGCTGGTCTGTCTGAACGACCACCGGCACCGCCGGGACGCGCTGGACGCGAAGGTCTGCCAGATTCTTCTTCCCGTCGCGGACGACGTGGACCGCGATTTTCAGGGGTTGGCACTTGATGAAGTCTACTTGCACTCAACGGCTAAACATCGCACATACGCAAGATGGTACTGATCAATTATTGATTGATTCGAAAAATCAGCCTTGAAAATCAATCAGATGGTAGGCAGTCTTGCCCTTACGCAACAACAACCACCTCGAGTGCAACAGTGGAATCTTGTCTAGCTTGGTGTGTTCGTCGATTTGCTCACCATTAGCCCGCACACTTCGCTGAGTAAGCAACCTGCGCGCTTCAGTGTTTGATGTTGCGAGCCCAGTCAACACCAAGACACTCACAGCATCACCCAAAGCCGCTTTGCCCATCGCGCTCCCCGCCACTTCCGAGGCGATCAAATGCAGCGCCGCAGGGCTTGCCGAAATTGGATTTGCCCCAAACAACACATCGGCCGCTTGTTCTGCTGCAACTGCTGATTCTTCGCCGTGTAGCAACTCGGTTAACTCACGCGCAAGAGTTCGTTGCGCTACACGCGACTCTGGTCGAGCGCGCTGTTCGGTCAGAATCTCATTGATTTCATCCATCGAGCGCAGCGAAAACTGTGGCAACATTTTTTCGATGTCGATATCGCTTAATTGCATCCAAAACTGTCGAAACTGATACGGCGAAGTGCGACGAGCGTCCAACCAAACAGCACCATCAGCGGTCTTGCCAAACTTTGTTCCATCAGATTTCGTAACGAGCGGCCAGGTCAAACCAAAAGCACTTCGTCCTAATGTCTTGCGAATGAGATCAATTCCTGCAGTGATATTGCCCCACTGATCAGATCCACCCATTTGCATTTCACAACTGTGATGCTCACATAAATGTCGGAAGTCGTTTGCTTGTAGCAACATATAACTGAACTCAGTAAATGAGAGACCGTTACCTTCCGCAAGTCGCGACTTGACCGAATCTTTTGCCAGCATTTGGTTGACCGTGATGTGTTTGCCAACATTGCGTAAAAAGTCAAGAGCAGATACCTTTGCGGTCCACTCTGCATTGTCAACCAAAATTGCCTGAGTATGTCCGGGATCGAAATCCAAAATTCTTTCCAACTGTCGTTTGATCGATTGCACGTTGTGATTCAGCGTCTCTGCGTCGAGCAGATTTCGTTCATCACTGCGTCCCGATGGATCGCCAACCATGCCCGTTGCCCCGCCAGCCAACACGACCGGGCGATGTCCTAACAGCTGCAAGCGCCTGAGGGAAATTTGCCCCAAGAGGTTTCCTACGTGCAGCGAATCTGAAGTTGGGTCGAAACCAACATATGCGGAAATCTGCGAAGTGGTACTTCTCGCGGTCAGTTCTGCTCTGTCGGTTGAGTCATGAATCAACCCTCGAGAAGCAAACTCAGCAACGATGTCTCGGTGCAGCGGAACACCATTCGAAGCCATGCGCCAATAATAGGTGGTTACTTGGTGTTGATCCGTGCTCTCAATGATGCAATTTGGTTTGAGAATCGTGTTCGTTGCTCTGTTGCGGCTGCGGGTCCACTTGCTCCTGGCGACGTGCGATGGCCAACACCAAGACCCTGTCCAATCAATTTTGCTGCGTTTTCGCCAAATTTTGGATCCTTACGCACGAGCTCACGCAGCGACTCATTGCCGTTAATGGATTGCTGCACCAGGCTGCCAACCATTGCATGAGCCTGACGAAACGGAGTCCCCTGTTGTACAAGCCACTCCGCAAGATCAGTTGCAAACAGCATTTCTGCGTCGGCAGCCTCGCCCATTTTCGATTGATGAAATGTGGTGGTAGCGATCATTCCAGTTACTGCCGTTATGCCCAATGAAACTTGATCATATGAATCAAATAGCGGTTCTTTGTCCTCTTGCAGGTCGCGGTTATACGCAAGCGGAAGCCCCTTCAATGTTGCAAGCAGACCAGTCAAATTGCCGATCAATCGACCGGTCTTACCGCGAGCAAGCTCAGCGATATCGGCATTCTTTTTTTGTGGCAACATCGACGATCCAGTTGCATAGCTGTCGTCAAGAGATGCAAAGCCGAACTCTGTCGTAGTCCACAATACAAACTCTTCACCAATACGCGAAAGGTGTGTGCCGATTAATGCAATGTCGAAGAGTGCTTCTGCAACAAAATCTCTGTCCGATACTGCGTCCAGCGAATTAGCAAAATGAGTTGCGAATCCCATCTCTTTTGCAGTGAATTTTGGATCCAGCGGCAATGACGACCCAGCGAGCGCACCTGCACCCAACGTAGAAACGTCAAGTCGTTGGATCGTTTGCAAGAGCCTGTCAATATCGCGAGTAAATGCCCACGCATGAGCAAGCAAGTGGTGCGCAAGCAACACTGGCTGAGCACGCTGCAAATGCGTGTAGCCGGGAAGATACACACCGTCACTACCCC
>Ga0194035_1000638_pt1 | contig 19638 bp, 13 predicted proteins | sample JunL2320m_MetaG_FD_148680 | JGI IMG/M metagenome (GOLD analysis project Ga0194035, IMG submission 148680) | Anoxic zone freshwater microbial communities from boreal shield lake in IISD Experimental Lakes Area, Ontario, Canada - Jun2016-L239-20m | ecosystem: Environmental > Aquatic > Freshwater >...
ACGTCGCCCCTCGTCGCCCCTCGTCGCCCCTCGTCGCCCCGGTACGCTCGGCCCATGCGCGCCGTGACCATCGTCGAGGGGGAGCTCTGCTGGAACGAGCACCCCGACCCCACCCCAGGGCCTGGCGAGGTGGTGGTAGCCGTGACGGCGGCCGGCATCAACGGCGCCGACATGCTCCAACGCAAGGGCTTCTATCCGGCCCCCCCGGGATCACCGTCCGACATCCCGGGACTCGAGTTCTCCGGCACGGTGCACGCCCGCGGTATCGGGGCCGAGCGGTTCGCCATGGGCGACCGGGTCATGGCCATCTGTGGTGGTGGCGGACAGGCCGAGCAGGTCGTGGTGCCGGAGTCCGCCCTCGTGTCCGTGCCTGATGGGATTGACCTCGTGCACGCTGGCGGGTTCCCCGAGGTGTTCTCGACGGCCCAAGATGCGCTCATCACCCAGGCCCACCTGACCACGGGTGACCGGGTTCTCATTTCCGGTGGGGCTGGGGGTGTCGGCACAGCAGCCGTGCAGCTGGCCCGAGCAGCCGGTGCTTATGTGGTGGCAACCGTGCGCAACGAAGCGTTCCACGGTGAGGTGCGGTCGCTGGGTGCCGATGCAGTGATCCTGCCCGACCAGATCGCCGACTTCGGTCCCTACGACGTGTCGTTGGAGCTGGTCGGGTCCCCCGGCGTCGAAGCCGTGCTGCCCCATCTAGCCACCGGTGCCCGGATCGTGGTCATCGGGGTGGGTGCCGGGGCCAAGGCCGAGGTGAACCTGCTGGCTCTGATGGGAGCCCGAGCCTCCATCGGCGGATCCACATTGCGAGCTCGTTCCACCGACGAGAAGGCGGCTGTGGCTCGCCTGGTCGAAGGGTTCGCCCTGGCCCTGCTGGCCGAGCGGGCCATCCATGTGCCGGTGGCAGAAACCTTCCCCATGGCCGAGGCGACCGCCGGGTATGAGCGGTTTGCCGCCGGCGGCAAGCTCGGGAAGATCATCCTGGTGAACAGCTGATGGCAAGCAAGGGGCGGTCTGCCCGGTAGGTTGCCGTCATGCCCGAGTTTCTGCCGCTGCCGCCTGTGGGACGCCAGTTCACGGGCGGCCAATCGGTGCGCCTAGGAGATACCGATCCCGAGGGCCGCCTGCGCCCCGATGCTGCCGCCCGCTACCTCCACGATGTGGCCAACGACGACTGGGACGACACCGGCGTGGCTACCGGAGAGATGTGGGTATTGCGTCGCACCGCTATGCGCTTAGGGCTCGCTGGTCGGTGGCCGACACTGGGCAACCAGGTCGAGGCGACCACGTGGTGCGCGGGCATGGGAGCCGCATGGGCCGAGCGCCGGACCGACCTGCGGGTGGGCGGCACCGTGCTGGTGGAGGCGACAGCACTGTGGGTGCCGCTCGATCGGACGGGCCGACCTCGGCGGATCCACGAGGAGTTCAAGCGGGTCTACGGCGAGTCCGCCCAGGGCCGCAAGGTGTCGGGCCGGGTGGCGTCGCCGCCGATACCCGCCGATGCCGAATATCGGCCGTGGCCACTGCGGCGGGTCGACTTGGATGTAGCCGGTCACGTCAACAACGCCGCTAGCTGGACAGCACTGGTGGAGGCTGCCGTTGCACCGGTGCGCTCCGCCATGCTCACCCACCACGCCTCGGTGGAGTGGGGTGACACGGTCACACTGGCCACGGCCCCGGGGCATGTGTGGCTGCTCGTCGACGATCAGGTGCGGGTGTCGGGGAAGTACCAGCTGCAAGGGTAAGGAGCGGTCGTGTGACCCATGGGGCACGCCGCTGATCAGTCGACCGGCTGACCGGCTGACCGGCTGACCGGCTGACCGGCTGACCGGCTGACCGGCCAGCCGCTCCCGCCATCGACGGCCTACGCTCGGAGCCCATGAGCCTGCCTGCCCCCCGATCCGACCGCACGTGCCTGGTGACTGGTGCCTCTTCGGGCATCGGCGAAGCGCTCGCCGGCCTGTTGGCCAGCCGCGGGTTTGGCCTGACCTTGGTGGCCCGGACCGAGTCGAAGCTGCGCACGCTGGCCGACGAACTGGCCGCCCGCCATGGCGTCCGAGTGGAGGTGCTCGCCACCGACCTGACCGACGCCACCGCCCGCGGCGCGCTGCTTGAGCGGGTGGAGGACCTCGGCCTCGAGGTGCACGTGCTCGTCAACAATGCTGGCATCTCCACGCTCGGCACCGTCTTCCGGTCAGACGCGGACCAAGAGATCGCCATGCTGCGCACCGACGTGGAGGCTGTGGTCCACCTCTGCTCGTTGTTCACGCCCGGAATGGTCGAACGCCGCAGTGGCAGCATCTTGAACGTTGCCTCGACGGCGGCATTCCAGCCCATCCCTGGACAGGCCGGGTACGGCGCATCGAAGGCATTCGTCTTGTCCTACGGCCATGCCATCCGGGTGGAGTTGCGCCCGCACGGCGTCACGGTAACCACCCTGTGCCCGGGTCCCGTGGACACCGGGTTCGGTGAGGCCGCCGGCTTCGATCCTGACGAGGTGGACGGGCTCATGCCGCAGTTCTTCTGGGAGTCGGTGGGCGCCGTGGCCCAGGCGGGCCTCGAGGGCATGGACGCCAACCGGGCCGTGGTCATCCCTGGCCTGGCCAACCGGGTCAGTGCACGCGCCGCTTGGCTGACCCCCCGCCGGGTGCTGCTGCCGATGCTGGCCAAGGTCCACCCCGGCATGCGCGACGCCTGAACCGGGCAACAGGGAGCCAAGAGGGTTCGGACCGCATAGGGCGGAGACCGGACTCCGCCCTCGCCCTCAGCGGCCGGGCCAACAGTCCTGCTCTGAGGCATCGTCACATCCGGGGACGAACTTGAGCGAATTTGTCGAAATTTCCAAGAAAATCTCGAACTCGGCTCTGACCAGGAAGTTCATCGCAGAAATCGGGCTGGGGGAGGTCATCCCCTGTCACTCCCGGCTACTTCGAGACGATGATCGATGAACCGTGGCCGAACAGCCCCTGGTTAGCAGTGATCCCGACCTTGGCTCCTTCGACTTGGCGTCCCTCGGCCTGGCCGCGTAGCTGCCACACCAGCTCGCACACCTGAGCGATGGCCTGAGCCGGGATGGCCTCACCGAAACTGGACAGCCCCCCGCTGGCGTTGACCGGGATGCGGCCACCGATGGCGGTGTCACCGTCGCGCAGCATGCGCTCGGCTTCTCCCTGCTTGCACAGGCCGATGTCCTCGTACCAGTCGAGCTCGAGGGCGGACGACAGGTCGTAGACCTCGGCCAGGCTCAGGTCTTCGGGGCCGATGCCAGCCTCTTCATAGGCGGCCATGGCCACCGACTCCTTGAAGGTCGGCCCGACCGAGGCCGAGGCGATGGACGAATCGGTCGAGAAGTTGGGCATTTCGATGATGGCCTGGGGAAAGCGCGGCGTCACCGTCGACACGGCATCGATGGTGACCAGGTCGCGGCTTGCGGCGTGCTTCTTGGCGTACTCCATGGAACACAGCACCAGGGCGGCGCCGCCGTCGGACGTGGCGCAGATCTCGAGCAGGCGCAGGGGGTCGGCCACCATGGGCGAGGCCAAGACTTCCTCGGCCGTCACTTCCTTGCGGTACCGGGCATAGGGGTTGCCCACGCCGTGGCGGGCGTTCTTCACCTTGACGGCGGCGAAGTCGGCCTCGGTGGCCCCGAACAGCTCCATGCGGCGGCGGGCGTAGAGGGCGAAGTAGGTGGGGTTGGTGGCGCCCATGAGGTGGAAACGCAGCCAGTCCGGGTCGTCCTTGCGGTCGCCGCCCACCGGGGTGAAGAACCCCTTGGGGGTGGTGTCGGCCCCGATCACCAGAGCGACGTCGCACAGTCCGGCCAGAATCTGGGCCCGGGCGTTGCTGATGGCCTGGGCACCAGAGGCGCATGCCGCATAGGCAGACGAGACGCGGGCACCGGTCCAGCCGAGCGCCTGGGCGAAGGTGGCACCGGCCACGAAGCCGGGGTAGCCGTTGCGGATGGTGTCGGCACCGGCCACGTACTGCACATCGGTCCACGGGATGCCGGCCTCGGCCAGGGCATCGCTGGCGGCGGCCAGCCCGTACTCCACGAATTTGCGTCCCCACTTGCCCCATGGGTGCATGCCGGCACCCAATACAGCGATCTGCTTGTCGTTCGCCATGTCAGGCTCCCTGTCCGCTGCGGACGCCGGTCGGGCGCCACTTCCACACCATGTACTCGTGCTCGTCGTCCTCGTACAGCGTGTCGAGCACCAGCTCGACCTCGTCGCCTACGTGTAAGTCGTCTACGCCCACGCCAGACACGATTTGGCCCATGACCACCATTTGCTCGGCGGCCAACTCGACGGCGGCCAACGAAAAGGGCACATAGGGATCAGCGGCCTCGTAGGGCTTGGGTGGCTGGTAGCAGGCATCGGTGTAGGACCAGATGGTGCCGGTGCGACTGAGCGGCGCCTCAGCAAACTCTTTGCCCTGGCACTCCGGGTTGCGGCAGAAGAAGGTCTCTTTGGGGAAGGCGAAGTTCCCACAGCTGGTGCACGAGGAGCCGAGCAGGGCGGGTGCCTGCTCGTCCATGGTGAACCAGCCCTCGATGGCCGGCACTCGGGTCTTGGACGTCATGGGCGGAATCCTAACGGACGCTCAGAAACCGAGGTGTAGCCGGCCCGGGTCAGGGGGTGTCGAGGTGCACCGTGGGGAAGTAAGGGGCGTAGCGACCACGATCACGGGTGAGCAGGCTCAGCCCGGCCACAGCGGCATGGGCACCGGTGAAGAGGTCGGGCAGCGGCGAAGTCCGTGCACCGCCGTTCTTTCGATAGTTCAGGTATGCCTTGCCAGCCAGGAACGTGGCATCCCACGGGAGCGGCACACGTAGGAAGTCGTCGTGGGGGAGCGCGTCGTCGAGCTCCTCGATCGTCGCGAACCGCACGGACACCTCGGCGTAGATCATCGGATTGATGACCAGAGGTCCACGTTCTGCGGCGGCGGCAATGGCATTGGTCGACCAGGTCGACTACACCGGGTCGCCGGTCAAGACGTCGAGGATGACATTGCTGTCGACAAGCGTCCCCACCATCACGCGGGCTCGCCACGGGTCAGGGCCATGATCTCATCGGTACTCAGGGTGACGTCGCCCCGGCCACTCATCCGCTGGGCCAGGGCCTGGCCACGCGTCTGTGCTTGGGGATCCTTTCGGATGACGATGGCGTCGCCTTCGATGACGACGGTGACGGCGGTCCCTTCACCAATGCCGAGCCTGTCCCTCAGATCTTTGGGGATCGTGACCTGTCCCTTTTCGCGGACCTTCATAGTAGGAATCCTACGAGTTAGATTCCTACTAGTTGGATTCTTACTATTCGTCCATATTGTGTGGGTGTTGAGTGCAGGTGGCCGAAACGTCGTCCGCAGTGCGGTGAATTTGTGAGGCGGAAACGGGGTAGTGCAGTTCCCGGGGTGGAAACGTAGGCTGGCGCAACGGAATGTCAGCGGAGCGCTTTGGTCGGCCCGGGTTCGCGACCGGTGTCGATTCTGGACGAGGCGGCATTTGACGGCGGTAACCAGGCATCGGGAGTTGTTGTCCTTCCTCACCATGTCCGGTGGAGCGACCCTCACCTCAGTTACGACCTCGATGATCGGACTGATCGGACACGGGCTGACCCCACAGCAACTTCTCGTGGCCTCGATAATCGGAAGCTCTATCGGTGATCTTGACTTCGCGCTTGCCGGCGGGGCCGCTCTGATAGCGAAGTCGATCGTGAATCGTGGTACCGAGGATCTCGACTTCTTCGGTCCCTCTCCGGCAGCGTGAGAAGAACTGTTCCCAGTCGTGATCGAGAATCTTGCTGCGGAAGGCTTCGGCATCATGATTCGCCAGCAAGCACCCACCTTCGTCCGCTTCACGGTGCAAGGAGCCGAGGGAGACACCGAGGTGGACCTAGCCGTCGATGCCCGGCTGTTCCCGTCTGAGCCGGGCGAGTTGTCCCCTGTGCTCTCCAGTCGAGAGGTATGGATCGCGGCAGGTAGCACCGTCGACCCGTGGCCGCCGGAACCGACCGTGCTAGTAACTCGCCTATGGAAACACGGAAGATCGGTTCGCTCGAGGTGTCGGTCATCGGACTGGGCACCAACAACTTCGGCTTCTTCATGGAGGCCGCGGCAGTGGCCCCGGTGGTCGATGTGGCCATCGAGGAAGGGATCAACTTCTTTGACACCGCCGACTCCTACCTCGACAGCGAGCGGCGGTTGGGTCAAGCCCTCGGTCGCCGTCGCGACCAAGTCGTCCTGGCCACCAAGTTCGGCAGCTCCGTCGGTGAGGGTGAGACCGGTGGCGCGTCCCCCGAGTACATCCGAAGCGCAGTGGAGCGAAGCCTGCATGCACTCGGTACCGACCGGATCGATCTCTACCAGCTCCACAAACCCGATCCGGAGACTCATATCGCCGACACGCTGGCGGTGCTCGACGAACTGGTCGACGAAGGCAAGGTCCTAGAAATCGGCTGCTCCAACTTCTCCTTGGCTCAGCTACGCGAGGCCGAGGCCGCCGTCGGACCCGACGATGCCCGGTTCGTCAGCCTCCAGAACCACTTCAGCCTGCTGGAACGAGGCGACGAGGCCGAAGTCCTGCCCGAGGTCGTGGCCACCGGCATGGGCTATCTGCCATTCTTTCCGCTGGCTAGCGGGCTGCTGACCGGCAAGTACATCCGGGGTCAGGCCCCGCCGGCGGGGACCCGCCTGGAGAAGTGGGGCGACAGCTCACTTACCGATGCGAACTTCGACATCCTCGACGCGTTGACCGCCTACGCCAAAGACCACGGTCACACCCTCTTGGAGCTGGCACTGGCCTGGGTGGCCGCCACCCCCGGTGTTGCCTCCGTCATCGCCGGGGCCACCACGGCCCATCAGGTTCGAGAGAACGCCCGCGCTGCCTCGTGGTCGCTCACTGTCGAAGAGAAGGCCGAGGTCGATGCCCTCACACCTGGTCCGGCCTGAGCGACTTGGAGCGGAGAAGTCAGCCAGCGCCGCCTAGGCCGCCCTTGGCTCGGGAGTCGGCGATCCGGTCGGCATCCCATCCCAGCAGATCGGCCAGGACCTCGGCGGTGTGCTGGCCGATGGTCGGTGCGTGGCTCGGGTTGGGCAGGGCTTCATCGATGAACTTGAGCGGGGTTCCCAGCTGCTCGGCGCCGAGCTGCTCGATCGGATACCACTCGAACCGATCCCGAAACTGTGGGTCATCGGCGATCGTCTTGGGTGAGTTGACCGGGGCGATGGGGAAGTTCTTCTCCACTCCGTAGTCGATCCACTCGAGGGAGGTCCGGGTACGAAAGATGTCCCGGAGCTCAATTTGCATCTCCTTGTTGCCCCGTGCGTGGTCGGCGAATTTGGAGCCCGGCCAGCGTTCGAACATGTCGATCCGGTCGACAGCCTCGCAGAAGTTCTTCCAGAAGGCCTGTTCGGACGCCATGAAGAGGACGTAGCGGCCGTCCTTGGCTTCGTAGACCTGGTAGCGGACACCCTCGATCATCCCGGCAGTGCCCGGGAGCCGGCGCTCGTAGTTATCGGCCTTGTTGCCGGTCACGTCCAGCTCATGGCGCTCGTAGGCCCGCCACGTCTCAGACCGGTACCAGTCCATGGCGGCGGCCGCATCGGACTGGGCGATCTCGAGGAACGCGCCGACTCCGGTGGTCTTGGCCCGCAGGACGGCGGCCACGATACCGAGCGCGCCGAACAGCGGCCCGGCGTGGATGCCCAGCGACGCGTGCTCGGGCAGGTAGGCGAACCCCTCGTCGTTCACCTCGGGCGTGACGACACCGGCCCAGGTGTCGAAGGCCACGCCGTGAGCCGGCAGGTTCTGATAGGGGCCGGTCATGCCGTAGCCGCTGATGGTGCAGAACACGATGTCTGGCTTGATCTTCACCAGGTCGTCGTAGCCGACGCCCCGCCGGGCAAGTCCACCGGGACGCATGGCCTCGACGACCACGTCGCAGGTGGCGGCCAACTCCTTGAAGGTGGCCACGTCCTCGTCGGTGCGCAGGTCCATGACGATGGAGCGCTTGCCTCGGTTGATGTGGAGGTGCATGAGGGAGACGCCATGGACGATGGGCCAGGTCATCTCCCGGATGTAGTCACCCGATGGCGGCTCTACCTTGATGACCTCGGCGCCCAAGTCGATGAGGGGCATGGTGATAGCGGCCGGGCCGAGGGCGGACACCTCGAGGATGCGGATGCCATGGAGGGGTGCGTCAGTGGACATGGAATCTCCTGGAGGGATCGGTTGACGGCAGGGTTCGAGTGGCGGTGCCACCGGTGCCTCGGATGATAACTGAGGGGGCGTCAGAATCGGTCACCCAGCGATGCCTTGGCGGGTCCTGCGCATGGTCGGTTAGAGTGGGCGACCGCATAGCGATTGGCTCCACGAACCGGTGACGGTGAGCGGGTCCAGGTAGCAGTGCAGTCACCAGCGCTCGTAGCTCAACGGATTAGAGCATCTGACTACGGATCAGAAGGCTGCAGGTTCGAATCCTGCCGAGCGCACCAAATAAGTCCAGGTCAGAGGCGAATCTGGCGAAACGGTGCTTCGGGCCACAACTAGTTGAGAACCCCCGTGAGAACAATGACGTTCGGTTGGAGCCTCGTTGGTAGCCAGCGTTCTCTGCGTAGCAGGTTCGATCCGCACGATTCTCAACGTTCAGTCCGACTGACGGGAGCGGCCTCATGGATCAGATTCTTTCTGCTGACGACCAAACCTGTGCCGACGGGCCGGAAGTCAACCTTCGAAACTGACCACCGCTTTCAGGTCGTTCCGCCTGCCACCTCGGCGATGAAAGCATTGGCCCAGTCGACAGCGTCGGCGACGTTCCCAAGCACATCGAGACCGTCCGAGGCCTCGATGTAGATCGTGTCCCAGGCTTCGTATGTGACGACGGTGGGAGGCCACTGCTGGCTACGTCGGGCCGCAAAGAGCCGCTCGGAAGTGGCGCCGATCGCGGACACGTCTAGTGGCCATTAACGGCGGATGCAGCACCTCGGCTCGACCCACTCAGTACAACTGGCCTGGCGCCATTCCGAGTGGTCCGTTCGCCCAATGGTTTGACGAACACAAGGCTGGTCCACCACTCCGACGTCTTATCCGACCTCGTCGGGACCATCGGCGTTCGGATCGACCCCTTGTTTGAGGCCCTTCTCAAACTCTCCCTTGGCAGAACCTAGGTTCTTGGCCAACTTGGGGATAGCCGCCCCACCGAAGATCACTAAGGCGACAATCACCAACACAATGATCAAATCAGGACCCATGATGTTTCCCAGCATCACCATCACCCCTTTCCCTTTTTATCAGTTCACTCTGCTGACGACCACCAGTATCCCGGAGGAGCGATCACTCGGGGATCTCTGATGTTCGGCCTTACCTCACGTCAAGGGGAATACGTCTGTGTAGATCAGTCGCTCGGCTTTCTCGTTGGTCAACAGGTTCCCTTGAGTTGTCTGAATCTGCGAGGTCCGACCGGTGTTGTACAGCTCAAACTGCTCCACAACGATGCGGTAGTTGTAGGCGGGATCCAAGGTCGGTGCATCGATACTTCCCGTCCAGACCACGCTGTCATCGGCCAATGGACCCGACGTTGGCTGGAGTTGGACCTGCGACGACGTGGCTGGTGTCCACCCAGCCATCTGCCCTGCCATCGATGTCGGCTGTCGTTCGATGAAGGCCACTGCGTCTGGAACTCTCGTCTGCGTGATGCCGAACAAGCCCTTCGTTGTGTTTGGTGTTCCTGGACCCGACAGTTGGATGGAATATGACCGCGTGACGGATGGTTGTCCTATGGCCACAATGCCCCACTGGTAACTCACCATGAGTGTGCGGTTTGCAGGAAGCTGCAGGAAATCAGCCCGGACAACTCGTGATATGTCGACCGAAAGGCTGGGGTCCGCGTACGGCTGATAACGAACGAGCGCCAGGCGAACCATGGGTTGGTAGGCGGCTGGAGCCACCATGTCGATGTCTGCATACCACAGGTCGCGATCCGGGTCGTAGTTCGGTCGAAAACCCACCACACCGACGCTGGCGGGAAAGAAGATAGGCCCGGGGAAAAAGATCGATCCTGCGTCAGGAAGCTCAGCCAGTGAAGTCCGGGTCGATGCCGGAAGGGAGTTGTCCAGGGTGGCGACGTTGGTGAAGTCAGTCGCTTTCGGAAGAGCTCCTGAAAGCGAGCCATTCGTCACGGCGATCGGATCCAAACCCCAGGTTGTGATGAAGTTTTGCTCTGGTGGGAGGGTTGGAACCAGTGGATCGTATGTGGGAGGTGGATAGAACTGTGGATCCACCACGACACCCAGCAGTTCGTCCGCTCCTGAGGTGAACCAGGGACGGTCGAGGAAAATGCGGAAGCCGTTGGTCGCCCGCGCTGAGGTAACGGTGGTGGACGTCAAGTGTTGACTGGTTGATCGTGTCCAGTTGAAGGTGGGAATCCCGTACACAACTTTGGGAGGCGATGGTCGACGGGTGTTCGTCGCATGTGCCACCGCCTTGCTGGCCGGATCAGTGACAACGACCCCTGGTGCGGGAAGAAATCGGACGGTGAGCGGAGCAGCCAGGCCAACGCCTAGCTGTGCAGTTAGATCGGTGCTGAACTGAACCGCCAGTGCGACCGCCTCTGGGGCCGTGCCGACCGGCGCAGACCCTGGTGCCGTGCCATCGAGCAGGATCCAGTTCTGGACTTTGGCTCCGGCGTCGCTCATGCGCGTGGCTTCGATGGGAAGTCCTTTGGCATCAAGCACCGAAACTGATGAGGCCACCACCCCGACTACGGAAGCTCCATCATGAGCCATCTGGTACGGCTGATTCGCCTGGGGACTCAGGGAGATCGACTCAGTGAAGTTGACGGCAAAATTGGTAGTCGCGGCAGCCGAAAAGGCCACCTTGCGGTGCTTGGTATCGCCAAAGCGTTGAGTCAGGGCTCCGTCGGGGATGGAGAACGTCTGGATACCAGCGTTCAATGGATCTTCGATCTTGATCTCTCCGACGTGGCTGGACGCGCTTAAGGCCGCGGCCCATTGCGGTGGGCCGTTCGGATCAGACGGGCTGGGCGGGGTCTCACCACTCAACGGGGTGAACTGATGGAACGGCGTTCCCGGGCCCCGGTTGTAGCTGAGGGGTGTTCCCGGTCCCAAGTCAACGAAGTCGGTCCATTCGGCAAAAAGTTCGATCTTCCCGGTGCTCGGATGGTGGAGGTTGATGCCACCGAGGACGGTGGAGGTGGTTGATGCGGCACGTCGCTTGAACGACATGGGCGTGGAGCCGTCGAACGCCGGCTTCACCATAGGACTTGACGTTGCGTGCACCAGACGTACGGTTCTCCAGGGAGTGACCATCCAAAAACGGCCGACGCTCATGCGCCCCCACAGTGAAGCGCCCGTTACGAATGGCGACTGGGTAACCCATGAAGGTGTCGAGCCAATGGTTGGCGGGGCATCTACCCAAGATGGGAGAGCGAACATCGATGAATAGGACACCCCCGCGGAGTTCGACCCCGAAACATAGGAGGAGATCTGGAGATCAGCCATCCGCCCGGGCGGAAGATTGACGGTCAGCACACCGGAAGAATTATCCCAATGGAAGGGTTGATACGACGGATTGATGACGTCCCAACTGAAAAGGCCTGAAGATGGTGGGGCCAGAGATAGGACGATCGGATCGGCCTGCAGCCTCAAAGAAGTTGGATCGGCGGCGTACGCGGTACGTGTCCGGCGGTAGTCGATAAGCACGACCCCGTTGACGACCTGGACAGTAGTCGTTCCCGATCCGTCAGTCGCCACGACACTTGAACCGGTGACCCCAGGAATTCCGTAGATGGCGACCCCAGTAGCCGCGGGATCAGGCAAGAACGTCATGGTTGCGGCTGGGTCGAACACGCTCTCCAGCCCGGCTGTCGGCTTCGATGGCGTCAGCGCACTGAGCAAGTTGTAGAGGGAAGGGTCCGGTCGGCCCACCGAGGTGTCGGTCCAGCCAGCTAACTCCGCTTCCTCCTCAGAGGCGAGGGGCGCCACGAGCACACGCTTCGCGTCTGGGTAGTTAGTCGATCCGTCGGCATGAATAGCCGGGTAGAGATTGGCGGGAGCGAGCACGCTCTCTGGTGACGACACGATCGAGCGATAGACCAAGGTGTCCAGATTCTCCCCCTGGACCATCAGGGTCTCGCCAGGCGAACCCGCGGGAAGGAAGACTTTCGGCGGAGCTATCGGCTCCAGGCGCTGGTACTGGACCGCCGGTGATGACGAAAGCAGCGGAAGACCCACATCGCCCGCCGCAAAGGGAACTCCGTTGCCAGCAATGTCCATGGGCCGGGCGCGAAGTTTGTATTGACGCCCGTAACGAAGCACCGGAAGGGTGCCGGGGGTCGGCACGGCTTCATCCAGGGAGTACTGGTAGGAAGCAGAAGGATCCGAGCCGTCGCTGCTCTCATATCGAATGATCACGCTTGCCAATCCGACGACTCCGGGATGCTGCGGCAAGGTCTTGGCGAACACGATTGAAGTGATTCCATTGGTGGTGGTCTGGGTCCAGAACGGCTTTATGGCACCGGGGGGAGACGCCGTGATGGCCGCGCCGAGCAACTTGGATTTCGAACCGTCGATTTCGGTCTTGACCTGGACGGGGTAGACCGCCACCGGATAAGTCGTCGCGTTGTTGATGACCTGGGGTACCACTTGGCCAAGGGTGATGGTGCGAGGGAACTGACCGGCAAGCAGGACTTCGGTATCGCGAGCGTTGGCCTGAGGGAGCGCCGCACCCGGCCGCGTACCGGCCAGACTCCAACCGCTCCAACGCACCAGGGACTCTCGCAGTTCGCGATAGCCAAAGTCCTCTGACGTTCCGACCGGACGAGTCATCGCCAGTCCGATCGAAGCCTCCTCCTCCGCAACCTTCAGGTCGAGCACATGACCAGACCGGCTGAAGTGGACCATCTGGTCGCGCTTCATCAGCGAGAACCATCGATTTCGGACAGAATCGAAGACATCAAAGCGGTACCCCAAAACCACGTCTTCTCCGTAGATCTCGAGGTAAGAGCCCGCGACGGCCCCATTGGCTATCGAAGCACCCGAATTGTTGTTCGCGTTGGCGGCAACAATGCCTTCGAAGCCTGTTGCGCCCGTCGAGAACTGCTTTGTCAACCTGTTGGCGACCTGAACGGAACGTTGCGTCTGGGTGACCACAATGCCCGAGTTGCGCAAGGTTGGCAGGGTGGTCGTCGTAGGTGTCCTCACATCAGCTGTCGCCGAACTGATCGCTACTTCGCCTGCTGGCGGGGGTGTCAAGGTAGGTGGGGAGCCGAACTTGGAAACATCCTTGAGGGCGTTGGCGCTCTTGACGGCAAGTTCGTTGGCTAGGTGGAGCACCTTGGTGCCGGCACCATCTATGTCATGGGTGAAGACTCGAAAGGAATTGGTATTCGCCAACTTGAGCATGCCGCGGTTTGCGATCTCTTCACGTCCATCCTCTAGATAGAACGGGGTGAACTCACCACTTCCCGCCGTCCCAACATTGACGTGAGCGGCTGCCGAGTGGATGTTCAGCATTGCCGACGCTCCGGTTGGCGCTGCGATGACTTGAACCATCTGTTGGCCGAAGGGCAGGGACGAAGACGGCCACCCGGTAGATACTGGGGTTATCTCCAGGTCGAAGACCAGTCCGAGCGCTCGGAGCATGGCGGGATGTCCGCTTAGGCCAGCGATCACCTTGTGGAAGTCAGGCACGACTTTCCCGGGCAGGAGACCCGGACCCTCGGACGCCTTGTTGCGATGAATATTCGAGAACTGGGCAAACGCTTGCGTCAGGCGCGTCATGGGATTCGAGGCCCCCCATGTCGGGTCCATGCGGTCGTAGTAGCGCTTTTGATTAAGTGTTTGCTCTGAGAGCAACTCCCTTGGGCTCATGCCCTGGCCTGTTGGGTCTTCGCTGCGCCCGCGCTGGCGCGGATCGGTCCGTCCAACCGTACCGGCCAGTCGGGCTAGCCCAGGGGACGAGGCGAGCATCGTCGATACGTTGGGGTGATCATCGGGTGAGCTGGTGGCAACAGCCAGCCACTGTTGAATGGCAAAGTCAGCCACATCGTCCATTGGGTAGGAACGGAGTTTGGTGGCCGATAGTGGCAGACCGGTTGGAATCCAGCCAGAAGGACCGGCGACGATCGTCACCGGATCCACCGGAGTCTGGGAGTTGAACAGTGCGCTCCAGAAGTCGGTGGCGATCACCTGGTTGGTCGTCACCGGTGTTGCTGTGTCCGGATCGATAAAGAGCGGAGTCGTCGGGCTGCAAGGCTGAACCCTCACCGTCCCGGAGAGATTCTGCGGCTGACTGGGGAACCCGGTTGTTTGGTAGATCTGACCACTGGCGAAGACGACTCGAAATTCCCACGCGCTGTTCCCGTAGAGGAACTGCCGAAAGTTCAACAGATCCGGGAAGTTGCCCAGCGTCGTCCTGGTCGAACTTTCGCTCTGGAGCCGAACGCCGACGTGCACGGAAAGCCGGAGCGAGGTCGAATCCGCAGAAGCGGGACTCGGTGTGAGGATGAGCTGCTCCCGATAGGTCGTCATCGGATCTCCCCTTGCTGGCTAACCCAAGGCATCGGCACCGTCATGCGAAGGCCCCGCAGTACTGGCTGTACAGACTCGGGGTGACGTATTCGTCGGCAAAGCCGGGATCGTTGCCCCCGAGAGAACGGTGGACCTCGAAACTGTCCGAGAAGCTGAAGAACAGCACGGACACGGCGATCGAGAGCGTGGCCGTTCCCGTCCACTTGTTGGAGACAGTCTCATAGCCCATGTCCAGGGACAGATCGATGCTGGCCGAGGCAATGGCCATAATCTTGGCCGTACCACCCATATGAACAAAGGCGTGGAAAACGCTCTTGTTCTTGATGTCATACGAGTAGTGGATCCCGCCTTTGATGAAGATGCTTCCCTTGACAATTCCGGCGATGTCGAAGCCCATCTGAGCACCGAATTCGAAGGATGCATCGAAGTGTTCGATCCCTCGGAACGAGGCGGTCAAGGAGAAGTATCCACCTCCGGCGAAGGTGTAGATGACCAGCGAGAATGGCTTTTCTTTCGTACAGAAGTTGAGGGCCATTCGGGCCGGACTCCCGTCGAAGGGAATCGTGGCTTTTGCCCCGAAACTCATGTTCGACAAAGCGAACACTCCGACTGACAGCGAGGGAATATCAGTGGCGAAGGCGGCCACCACACCATCGGTACCGATCTTGATGGAAAAGCCGTTCGTCTTGGCCAAGCTGGCCAGTTCCTGAACAAACTTCAGTGCACCCTTCATCTGAATGTCGCCAAATGATGGGTCGAAGTGTGCTTGCTGACCCTTACCCGCCGTGAAGACGAAACTCTTGACCGGCACTCTGACCAACTCGGTGTCGCCGGTCGGTATCCGAAGGGTCAGATTCTTGATTTCGGCCCGGGTGCTGTATGTCGAACTCGATGGATCGGTAAGCGAGATGATCGACTCAGCCTTGAGATTGAACGATGTCCACGTGGACTTGTCTTGATCGTTGCGCTGGGTCGTGTCGGCGGCAGGCGTGGTGTCGAGATAGGTAACGAACGGTAGGTGCGAACTGACTGCACCCAGCGTGGCTCCATTGGAACCATCATCATTGACGTAGGGAATGGCCGGAACCCAGGTCAAGCGATAGTGCAACTTCAGCGCATCCTTGAGCGAGAATGCCCCGATGTCGCCGACGACCTGAGCCGGAATCCCACTTGTCACTTTCACGTAGGACTGGACGTTGTCGATGGTGGCCTTGTCGGGCGTACCCCCCGACTGAATCGCCTTCAGTGCCGTCTGGGCATCACTATTGGCTTTGAGCTTTTGGTCTTTGAGTGCGCTGGCCAACTTGTCAAGTGAGTTGTCCTTCACTCTCTCAATCGTCATACCCTTCGGCGTTAGCGACTGGATGGCAGCGTCGACGTTTTGAACGACGTGGTCCGTGTCGGCGATCAGATCCTTGATAGACGGTCCGCCGAGAATCGATCCCGAAAGCAAACTGTCGACGCCTCCGACCAGATCCTGGCCATAGCGAGCTGCCGAGTCGAGTCCATCGGAGAGGAACGTCTCCGCTTTCTGCTTCAGATCAGATGCCGTCTTGGCCGCCACGAATCCGAGTTTCTCGATGTCGTTAGAGAGGACGCTCAGCGAAGATCCGTAGTTGCCTAGCGCACTTGCGAGGATTGGAGCAAGATCGCTTTTTGCCGTGTTCAGCGGGCCCTTCAGCATGTTGGGCACATCTGGTAGGGGGAATCCTTGGGTCGCCCAGTCCAACGGATGGTTCAAAACATTCGTCTCCCATGCGACGCAGTTGTCATAGAGTGCGCGCACCGAGGTCAGGTAAGCCATGGGAGAGATCGGGCCCTGCAGTGAACCCAGCACTGAGGAGAGCCCGATGATGGCCGAGTTGGGAGAAGCAAATCCGCCGAGACGGTCACCAGCGGCTTTGAGGACAGAAGCCTCCACCGACGCGGCAAAATCCTCTGCCCCCGTCAGCAACGCCTGCACGTGTGGATCCGAAAGAAGTGATCCGGCACCGGCCTGGAGGACAGAAGCAAGAAGGTGGGGAGCATCGGTCACCGCTGTGGCAAAGGTGCCAGAGAAGAATGTATTGGACAAGAGTGAACTCAGGCCGAGGTAGTTGGTTGAGTACTCAAAGGCTCCGATGACCGAGTCTGCGCCGGCGAGGGCGCCCACAGAGTCCAGTTCGGCGGTGAAGAGTTTGACCCCGGGAGTTACCGCCGACACGAATTTAATGACGAGATCCGTGGAGTTCGACCCGCCCGGCATCTTGGCAAACGCCTTTTGGGCTGCCTTCCCGTCGAAGTCCAACACCATCATTCGGACCGCTGCAGACGTGTAGTCAGGTGTGACGGTGCCTCCCGCCGGCTGAGGTGTTGGTGCACCAGCAGGCTGGTTGATCAGCTTGAGGTTCGCCCCACGTAAAGAGAGCGCCCGGACTTTCGTATGGTCTTCCCATGTCGAGGGGTCATGACCTCCGAGGAAGGGAAGGCCGAATGAATTGGTCGTCGCAACACCACCAGCGCCGTTTGATGTCGGGGAAGTCCGAAATCCGTAGGCATGCTGAATGAATGCCCCGAGCGTGTTTCCGGTAGTGATACTTGGGACGAACGCCATCGGCATGGAGAATTCATGCTCGACGCCGGCGAGATCAGTTCCTACGGCTTTGAACTCGAAGAGGTCTCCCGAGAGCAGTCTTGGGAAGTAGGGGGACGCGCCCTGGACCGGCTGTGGGTTCGGGGTAGTGAACGGAACGGGAGCCCGCAGATCAGGGGTCTGCTTGGTTTTGAGTTCGACCGATGTGAACGGCATGCGACTGGGGGCGTTCGAGTTCGAAGAACCGAGTTGACGCACCGGTTGGGTGATGTCGAGGTATTTGCGCTGGACCACAAGGGCCGCTGGCTTGTTGGCGTTTCCTGTGGGCCACGCCATCCGTTCACTGATGGTGACCTGGGAGACCTTGTGGCCGAAGGGAAGCAGATAACCGACCTCCACGACCTTGACATAGTGATCGCGTCCCATGGTGGCGCGGTGCCGCCAACCGATGAGTCCGTTGGCGGGCTTTTTGAAGTTTGACCAGTCCGCCTCTACGTCCAGCCATCCCCCCAGTGGGGAGAGCATCAAGTTGTTGACGGCCACTGGGGCCGTCTGAGTGGGCTTGAAGACCAGACTGCTAGGTCGGGCGGTGTTACCGACGATGCCGGCCCTGTTGAGTTTGGTGAGGGACTCTGCGTCGTTTCCGTTTACGGAGGTAAAGGGGTCGACATTGGTTTGAGAATCTCGGGCCATGACGGCTCGGACAGTCCTACCCGAAGGGTTCGATGTGTCGACCAGTTTCCCAGCGTTTTGTCGCAGCACACCGAGTCGGAGGTGCCAGAGTTCGTGGTGGTCCCCTCCGGTCGGGCTAGGGGATGGGTACCATCCCGCCCACTGGTTGGGAGAGATCAAGAGCCACCAGGGAAGTTCAATGGCCGTCTTGGTGGGATCAATACTGGGCTCGACCACTGGAACAACAGTTTTCATGGCAGAACCCGAGGGGCGACCGCTCGACTGGGGCCTTAGTATGAGGGTGGGAGGGTACTGCCCTATCTCGGTAGCGGCGGCAGAAAGGCGGGGCTGAAAACCGAGTTGAAGCGCTCGAGTGGCCCAGTCCATCAAGTTGTCGTCAGTGAACGCTAAGGGAAGTATCGACGGTGGAATGGTGAAGGCAAGACGGCTCCAGTCACGCGCAATGTTCGTACCGCCTTGTGCGTCACTCTGCGTCCAGATCGGTTGAGCACCTACACCGGCGAGTGCCGACTTCGGTACCGGGGCGGAACTGACGTGCCACGAACCGCTGCTTAGATAGACCAACTGGCTCTGGGGAGTAGCCAGTTCATTGATCGTCTGCGGAGGAAAGCCAATCACCATGACCGCTTCACTGGCAGGGTCAACAACCTGCAGTTTCCCCTGAACGTCCACTTGGGCGTTGTAGAAGTCGAAGCGGAGCCAGAGTTGATCTTCGCGTCGACGGAGGACATATGACACTGTCGGCGACGCCGACAGCGCAAGGAGCCTGACCAGGGGAGTTCGTGTGCTGTCGGCACCCTTCAGCAGGCTCCCCGACGCCGCAATTGCGACTGTCGCACCAATACTCAGTCCAAGGAACTTGCGGCGTGAAAGTTCGGTGCCTTCGCGCTCTCGCTGCTCAAGAGTTGTATCGCCCATGCCTGGCCCCCTCCACATGGGTCCCGTACGTACCAACCCAGTAGGAACCAATACCCGAAGTTTACTAATCGAAAGCAGGGTTGTCAACCAAAAATGAGCGGCGTACTAGTGAGCACCGGCTCAGTGGCGAGGTCCCCGTGAACTGAGCCACTTGACCTGACCCCCGTTCATTGGGGGCTCTTCGCGTTGAGGCGTGGGGTGGTGTTCAGCCGGGTTCCCCTTCAGGGCACACAAGGGGTCGCGCTCAGGGCACCCAAGGACACTGTGTGGAGTCGACCCGGCGGGGGACGCACGAAGGGTGGATTGGAGGGTGCTCAACGAGTCAGTGCTCGAGGGTTGTGGCGGGCCCGCTGGTCCCATTTTCGGGCTGGCGCTGTAAGTCCTGAGATCTGTTGAGCCACTGAGCGCTCAGCCGACTAGGGAGGGCCTCACTTCGGTTGCGTAGGGTCGTTGGGGTGAGAGCAGAGATCGCAGGCAAGCTCCCGACCCTCAGCCCCTTGGGTCAGGACCAGATGGAGGACACGCTTACCGACGCCGTCTTCTTCGCACTCCGGTACCTGCCCCGGGAAGTGCTCGGGGCGTGGCTCTAAGAAGTGCTCCCCGAACGGTGCATCCCAGACTTGACGGATGATGCACTGGACTCGGTCACGTTTGAGTTCTGGCCGACCCTTCCGGGTGGATGTGAACCTGATGTCGTGACCCACGAAAGGAGCACGAGACCCTTAATTTGCCACCTACCCCTCATCGCCAGTGGCACGCCCCTTACCGAGTACCAGGCGATGGATCAACCGAGGTACTCGATCTGACACCGCGAGCCTGGTGCTTGTGCCAAACGACGGTCTGCGGTCACGAGGGTCGCCTCTGTCATCTCGGCCAAGGCCACATATGCCGCGTCGTACGGGGTG
>Ga0194035_1000639_pt1 | contig 19616 bp, 8 predicted proteins | sample JunL2320m_MetaG_FD_148680 | JGI IMG/M metagenome (GOLD analysis project Ga0194035, IMG submission 148680) | Anoxic zone freshwater microbial communities from boreal shield lake in IISD Experimental Lakes Area, Ontario, Canada - Jun2016-L239-20m | ecosystem: Environmental > Aquatic > Freshwater >...
GGCCTTACGGCGAGCTTTGCGGCAATAGAGGATTGCAACTCGCAAACGGCGTTCCTTTCATTTGCGAACTCGCCAATCAAGCCCAATCAAGCCAGTAAACCGCAACAATAAAAATCTCTCGGCGTCCGAGGAGGCGTTGGGAGCAGCATAATGCCGCACAGCGTATGATTATGCAAAAATCAAAGGCAATCAAAGGGGCCTCGAACGAGCCTGTGGCGGAGTGGTTTGAGAAAGATAACGGCGTCAGAAATCATTTCAATGCAAATCGATGTATTCGTTTTTTGACATCTTTGTTTTTCTCTTCCTCCTGTTCGTGACATTCGGACAATCCAAAGAGCCCGTCTGCCGCTTACAAAAGAGCCATTGACTCCATCGAATATCGGCTGCGTCTTTAGTAAAGAGTCATGTAATTGCTGCGAACGGATTTCGGAAAGAGTCGCGATCCTAGTTTGTGATGTGAAAAGGAAACCATGATCGTGAATGTGTTTTTCCTCAGTCGAACAATGCTCGTCGCAGTGGGCTTCGCGTGTCTCTTCGTGATTTCTGAGACAGTCTTTGAGACAAACTGCGTTGCAAAGGGGGCGGAACCCGACCGCTTTGAATTTTTTGAGTCTCACATTCGACCTGTGCTCGTGGAGCGGTGCTATTCGTGTCACAACTCGTCCACAGATTCTTCCGGCGGTTTCGCACTTGATGCCAGAGTGCCTCTCTTGGCGGGGGGCGATTTGGGCGCGGTCATTGTTCCAGGAAAACCTGCTGAAAGTAGGCTGCTGGCAATTCTTCGGCATGAGATTGACGGCCTCAAAATGCCGAAAAATTCAGGAAAACTCGATGCCGAAACTGTGAATAACTTTTCACAGTGGATCCTCGACGGTGCCCCCGATCCTCGAGAGAAGGCCCCGTCGGCGAACGAAATCGCGAGCGTCACTTCATGGGAAGCGACATTGAATGCGCGTAAAAAGTGGTGGAGCTTTCAGCCAATTCGTAATCCAGAAACGCCGACCATTTCCGACGGATCAGCCTCACAACACCCCATCGATTGTTTTGTACTGGAACAATTGCTCGCCGCAAAAATTCAGCCTGCGACTGAGGCAGATCCGCATTCCCTTGTACGACGCACTTTTTTTGCACTTCTTGGCATACCGCCATCTCCCGAAGAAATACATCAGTGGACAAAAACGCTCAAGGATTCAAAACAATTTGAGTTGCTCGTCGATCATCTCCTTGCGCGACCAGAATTTGGTGAACGTTGGGCGCGGCACTGGATGGACTGGATTCGGTACGCCGACACCCATGGTTCGGAGGGAGATCCTGAGATTCAAGGAACGTCGCACTATCGCGATTATTTAATTCGTGCGATGAATGCTGATGTGCCAATCGATCAGCTCATACGCGAGCATATTGCGGGTGATCTTTTGAAGAATCCAAGACTCGACCCCACCGGTACGATCAATGAATCAGCAATCGGGCCGGCTCACTGGCGGATGGTCTTTCATGGATATGCACCAACCGACGCACTCGACGAAAAGGTTCGATTTATTGACGATCAGATTGCCGCTTTTTCCAAAGCATTTCTCGGCCTGACGGTATCCTGTGCACGCTGTCACGACCATAAGTTTGATCCCGTCAGCCAGCGTGACTATTACGCAATGTTTGGCATCCTCGGATCGTGCCGCCCGGGAAGAACGCTCATCGATGCTCCCGATGTGCTCGGTCGTCATCGCGAAGAACTTCGAAGAAAGAAGCCTGAAATTCGTACGGCTGTCGCAGGGCAGTGGAGTCGTCTGATGCCCGACGTCGGCACACGCATGAATGCACTGGTTGCTGCTGCCGACACACCCACGTCGCTGCTGCATCTGTTCAACGTGATCGGGAAGGACGTTGACGGTGGAATGTCATTTGAACAGGCACTCGATCGACAGCAAAACGCATGGCGCAAGGATCATGAAAATCGGCTGGCATTTGCCGGCACAACTCGGAGTGCCAACTGGAATTTTTCGCAACAAGAAGATGTTGCTGAATGGTTTGAAAATGGAAATGCCACAACTCCAGCACATCCATCAAGCGTAGCCGGTGATTTTTCGGTGGCTGCCGAGGGAGACGGAACGATTGCCACGATCGTACCGGCTGGAATTTATTCAAATATGGTTTCAAACAAGCACGCGTTGCGCCTGACCTCACCCACAATAGATCTCGACGAAAATACAAAACTCTGGGTACAGAGCATTGGCGACGGTGGCGCGGCGGTGCGTTATGTCGTACAAAATTTTCCTCGTAATGGGCCCAACTACAGCGTGACTCGATTGACGCGAGAATGGAAATGGCAGTCGTTCGATCTGACCTACTGGAGCGGCGATGAGATTCACATTGAGCTGGCGACTGCTCCTGATGCGCCGCTGCCGACAGATGACGACGCGCGATCCTGGTTTGGCGTTCGAAATGTTGTACTTCAAAAAAAGGATCAACCAGCCCCTTCTGAAGCTTTGGAGGCGCTCGACGGTCTGTTTGAAGAAATATCGCAATCTCCCCCACGATCTGTTGAAGAACTCAATGCGTGCTTTGTACGGGCACTTCTGTCTGCGGTAACCCGCTGGAGCGAGGGGAAGGCTCGTGACACCGATGCTCTGCTCTTGGATGCTTCAGTTCGGCAAAACATTCTTGAAAACAGACTTTCGAAAATGACTGAGATCGAGCCGCTCGTTCAGGAATATCGCAAGCTCGAATCAGATGTGATTGTACCGACGCGAGTCCCCGGACTCGATGAAACCATCGCCTGCGATCAGGCGCTCTTTGAGCGAGGAGATCACAAGAAACCTGCAGCGGTTGTGCCAAGGCGATTTCTCGAAATGATTGACGCGACTCCCTACCAAACCGTCGGAAGCGGTCGAGAAAAACTCGCGGAGGATATTTTGCGCAGCGACAATCCATTGACAGCCCGCGTTTTGTCGAATCGCATTTGGCATCATCTGTTCGGTCGAGGAATTGTTGCCACGCCGGACAATCTTGGCAGGCTAGGCGAACGTCCTACGCATCCCGAGTTGCTCGACCATCTGGCTCATCGACTGCGATCAGAAGGCTGGTCACTCAAACAATTCGTTCGCTCCGTTGTGATCTCACGTACATGGAAAACAGACTCGTTCCCAAGCGAAGTTGCCAAGCAGATCGACCCTGAGAATCGGCTCCTGTCTCATGCATTTGTCCGGCGATTAGAGGCCGAAGCAATACGCGACTCGGTGTTGATGGTGTCTGGTGCGCTCAATCGCACGCAGTTTGGTCCATCGGTTGACGGAAGCACGCCTCGACGAAGTGTCTATGTAAGAGTTGCACGCAACTCACTCGACCCGTTTTTACGGACATTCGATTTTCCGGAACCATTCAGCGCAACCGGGCGACGAGACGACACTAATGTTCCGGCGCAATCGCTTGTTTTCTTAAACGATCCAAGAATTGCAGCGTTGTCTGGTCAGTGGGCCGCAGCGATTCTCGCGGACCAATCGCTTGCGACCGATGAGCAGCGGATTGAGCAAATGATCTTGTCGGCGATTGGCCGTCCGCCGCGTTCAGGCGAGGTGACGAGATTCAAAGAACTGCTTGCATCGACCCGTCAGGCGGAACAGCATCGAACAGAAGAACTCTTGGACTTAGATGCTCGTCAGACAGCGCTGCAGTTGATTGTAAAACAGATAATGGATCCTCTGCGGCAGGCACTTGAATCGACGACACAACAGTCGGTTCTTGATGCTCGTGACTCTGCTCCCACCGGCATTGCACGCTGGGAGTTTGCGGACAATCTTCAGGATTCGATCGGCACAGCGCACGGCACGGCGCATGCGGGAGCGCGACTCAACGCCAAGAGTCTGCATACGACAGGCCAAGGGTATGTGGTGACAGCGCCTCTTGGGCAGTCGATCCGGGAAAAAACGCTCGAAGCATGGGTGCAGCTTGATTCGCTCAGTCAGCGAGGGGGCGGCGCGATTACCATTCAGACTCCCGATGGTCACGAATTTGATTCGATTGTTTTTGGTGAACAGGTGTCTGGCGAGTGGTTGGCCGGCAGTAATTTCTTTGCGCGTACGAAGTCTTTCGGAGGGCCTGTTGAGGCCGATGCGATGAAAGGTCCTGTACACCTTGCCGTCACCTATTCCGCCGACGGCACGATCAGCGGATACCGCAACGGCATTGCTTACGGCGAGAGCTATAAAGCTTCAAAGCCGGTCGAATTTATTGCAGGACAGGCGGTTGTCAGTTTTGCAATACGCCACTTGCCGGCGGGTGAAAACAAAATGTTACAAGGGCGTATCAGTCGAGCACAGGTGTTCGACAGGGCTCTTTCCGCGAAGGAGATAGGGCTTCTCTATAAAGCCGGTGGTGGAGGTGTTCCCGATGAAGATGTGTTTGCAAGACTAGAAGAAAAAGATCAGCAAAAAGTTCTTCAGATTCGTTCTGACATAGCGAATATAGAACACAAAAGAGCTTCCCTGAGGCCTCTGTCGGCGACCACCGATCCTTCAAAGCCCTGGTCAGAAATTGCCAGAGTCCTTTTTATGTTTAAGGAATTTATCTACCTGCGGTAACACAGTGTGATCAGCGAACATACTCAAAAGGTTGTTGACATGAAAGACATGCCAGACATGAGAGCACGGCAAGACTCTGTTGAAAAGAGATCGCGGTTCTCGCGCCGAGAGTTACTCAAAACCTGTTCAACAGGTTTTGGTGCGATGGCATTGTCGGCCATGATGGCCGAAGCAGCACGAGCGAATGCTTCATCAACAGACCTTCCTGCTGGCGCCGCTCTGCGAAAAACGCACCACCAACCGAAGGCTAAGCATGTCATCTTTCTCTACATGTCCGGCGGGGTTTCTCATGTAGATTCCTTTGATCCAAAACCGAGACTGATGACCGATCATGGCAAGCCGATGCCGGTCAAAATTCAACGCACGATGTTCAATAATAATGGCAACATCATGGGCAGTCCGTTCGCATTTCAGCCCTGGGGAGAAAGCGGCATTCCGGTCAGCGAGATGTTTCCACATGTTGCAAAGGTGGTTGACGAACTCGCCGTGATTCGCTCGATGACGTCCAGCGTGAACGAGCACGCGCAGGCCAATTTTCTCATGCACACAGGTTTTCCCTTGATGGGGTATCCAAGTGCGGGTGCGTGGGCATCGTACGGACTTGGAAGCGAGTCGAGCGATCTGCCCGGGTATGTGGTGCTTCAAAGCGGTGCGGCGGTGCCGCCGCATGGCGGAGTGAGCCTCTATAGCAACGGTTTTTTGCCGGGGCAGCATCAGGGATCTATTTTCAAAGCCGACGCGGCAGAGGCTGTTCGAAATATTCGTGCCGCGGATCCTGCGGATTGGCAGCGACGCAGGCTCGAGTTTGTGGAATCGTTCGATCAATCCTTTCTGAAGGCTCTCGACAAAGACCCGCAGATCGAAGCGGCGATTCAAAATTATGAAACAGCATTTCGAATGCAGACCGAGGTGCCGCAGTTGTGCGACTTATCAGATGAAACCGAGGAGACAAAAAAACGCTACGGTCTCGACTCAAGCACGCCCGACAAAGCCGCCTATGCCAGACAGTGTCTCCTTGCCCGCCGCCTGGTTGAAAAAGGAGTTCGATTTATTGAACTCAGTTGTCTGACAAAAAATATTGGTGCTGGCGGCGCGGCCAATCCTTGGGATCAGCACGGAGCGCTCAAGGAAGGTCACACTGCCATGGCCTATCAAGTTGATCAGCCGATCGCCGCGCTCATCGGCGACCTGCGAGACCGAGGACTGCTCGACCAGACGCTGATTGTGTGGGCAGGAGAGTTTGGACGCACTCCATTTTCACAGGGTGGCGATGGTCGCGATCACAATCCATATGGATTTAGTGTCTGGCTCGCTGGTGGTGGTGTGAAAGGAGGAACGATTCATGGTGCGACCGACGATCTCGGATATTACGCCGTTGAAAATATTTGTACGGTCTACGATCTGTGGGCTACGGTGCTCCATCAACTCGGTGTCGACCACGAAGAATTAACCTACCGGTACGGTGGTCGGGATTTTCGATTGACCGACGTTCACGGCCAGCCAATCCGAGCAATTCTTTCCTGAATAGTGCGGTCGAAAAGTTTTTCGAGACACACCATGACGCAGCGAAGTTTCCCATGATCCGCGTGCCATTATTGACTGCGACGATCGCTGTTGTTTTTTCGCATGCGTTGTGGGCAGACGATCTCTTTGTCGAGCGCATTGAACCGCTGCTGAAACAGTACTGCTACGAGTGTCACAGTCATGCGTCTGGAAAAATGAAAGGCGGGCTTACGCTCGATTCACGATCGGGGTGGGCCGAGGGGGGGGAATCGGGGCCGGCGATCGTGCCGGGCGAGCCGGAGAAAAGCCTGCTGGTGTCTGCCATCCGACATGAGTCGCTCGAAATGCCACCGACAGGAAGATTGGCTGACGAGCAGATTACGGATGTCGTTCGTTGGATTCACGAAGGAGCAAAAGATCCTCGTTCCGCAGTCGTTGAAGCGAGGCCTTCTTCTGGAGATTGGTGGTCGCTCAAGCCATTGGTGCGACCGGAAATACCGGCATCTATCAAAGGTGCACGCAATCAAGAAATCGATTTGTTTATTCGACAGAAACTCGATCGACACTCGATCGAGCCATCACCCGAAGCCGACCGTCGCACGTTGCTTACACGATTATCATTTGACCTGATCGGTCTGCCACCATCGATCGAGGAACTCGAGACGTTTGAACGAGATGATTCCCCGGATGCGGTTTCCAAAAAAGTTGATGAACTACTCGCTTCTCCCCACTACGGCGAACGATGGGCCCGTCACTGGCTCGATACGATTCACTTTGCCGAGACGCATGGCTATGAACACGATCTCCCACGAGATCATGCATGGCGATATCGCGACTATGTGATTGAGTCGTTCAACCGTGATACACCCTGGGGTCGCTTTATCCGCGAGCAACTCGCCGCCGATCATTTTTTCCCAGAGGAACCGCTTCTCATGCGTGCGCTGGGATTTCTTGGAGCAGGCACGTTTGATCATAGTAGCTACAACACCGCACCGATAACGTTTGAGTATCTCGATCGGGATGATCTTGTCACTCAAACGATGGCAGCATTCACAAGCACAACAGCCAATTGCGCGCGTTGTCACGCGCACAAGTTTGACCCGATCAGTCAGGAAGATTACTACGCATTACAAAGTGTGTTTGCAGGAATCATCGAGGGAAATGTTGGCTTTGACGAGGATCTCTCGGTTGCGGCCGATCGCCGTCGATGGCAGTCGCTCCTCACGGCCGCAGCAACGAAGGACTCGGCGGTTCTGCTCATGCCTGAACAACAGGCACTGACGGATGCATGGGAAAAAAATCAGTCTGTCGGTGCGATATGGGAGCCGCTGGTTGTGGAGAGTGTTTCTGCAACGGACTCAACGGTTTTATCGCAACAATTCGACGGAGTGCTGGTGGCCGATGGTCCGCGTCCCGAAAAGGATACCTATACCGTTACGACGGTCACCTCTCTCGAAACGATCACTGCTGTGCGTTTGGATCTGATCTCCGATGCATCCTTGCCGATGGGCGGTCCTGGTCGACAGGACAATGGCAATCTGCATCTGAGCGAGTTTGAAGTCCATCTCGTAACAGGAGAACGAGACAAGGACACAGCGAGCAAAGGGAAGCCGCTTGTTTTCCGTGGAGCGTCAGCAGATTTCGATCAGTCGGGTTGGACCGTTGCCCATGCAATCGATGGAAATCCGGCTACGGCTTGGGGCATCTATCCGTCGGTAGGACAATCGCACCGAGCCGTTTTTGAATTCGAGGAAGCGTTGGCGATGAGCCCCCACAACAAGCTCATTGTTTCGCTCAAACAGCTTCACGGCGGCGGACATTTGATTGGTCGATGGACGCTTTCGGCAACCAGTTCACCCCGAACAAGCCTCTCCGTACTGCCGCAGGCGATTGAAGCAATCCTGCGCATTCCACCAGAAACGCGTTCCCAAGATGACAAGGTGCAGTTGGCCGCTCTGGTTGTGAACGCTCGTGCATCCGAGGCGATTCTTGCGTTACCGGCGCAGTTGATGGTGTATGCCGCCGCAAAGAAAGCAGGGATTGTCCTTGCAGTCGGTGGAAGCGACGTGCGGGACGTTGGCAGTCCAAAAAAAGTGAGTCTTCTTCATCGCGGTGATTTCGATACACCGATGGCTGATGCATCGCCCGGTGCGCTCGAAGCAGTAGACGCGATTGAATCAAGATTTGTTTTGGAACATCCCGATCGTGAAAATGAACGACGCGGAGCGCTCGCTGATTGGATTGCTCATCCCGACAACCCGCTTTCGTGGCGAAGCTGCGCCAATCGCGTCTGGCAGCATCACATGGGTCGAGGGATCTGCGATACCCCGAGTGATTTTGGACGTATGGGTGGAATGCCTTCGCATCCCGAACTTCTCGACTGGCTGGCGTGTGAACTGCGCGACAGTGGCGGATCGTTGAAGCATTTGCATCGGCTCATTCTTTCAAGCGACACGTATCGACAGCAAAGTCATCATCGGGCTGATGCGGAAGCCCTAGACGCCGACAATTCTTTGCTTTGGAGAATGAACCGCCAACGACTCGACGCCGAGAGCTATCGCGACACAGTGCTTTATGTTTCAAACCGACTCAGCACGACAATGGGCGGAGTAAGCGAGCGAGAATTTGTTTCTGGCAAACCAGTGCAACTCACACCGACGATCGACTATGAGTCCTACGATTGGACAGTTCCTCACAAACACCGCCGAAGCATCTATCGATTTGTCTGGCGAGGAATCCCCGATCCCTTCATGGAGGCCCTCGATTTTCCAGATCTCGGACTACTGGCACCGACTCGCGGATTTTCAGCGTCGAGCCTGCAGAGCCTTTCGCTCTATAACAATGCGTTTGTGCTCTCTTGTAGTGAGTCGGCCGCAGCAGCGGCGGGAAATATTCGTTCGCTCGTGAGGAATATTCTGCGGCGAGATCCTTCGATCGAGGAGTCTCAAGAGTTTCACGATTTTGTGGAGAAGCATTCGCTATCAGCTCTCGCGCGCATACTCTTGAATAGCAATGAGTTTCTGTTTATCGATTGATTGTTCGATAACACGTGAATCACTTTCCATGAAACAGATACAGCCACACCATACGATCCGACTTGGCAGGCGTTCGATGCTGGCAACAGCAACGGCAGGAATCACAGGCGGTTTTGCATCGATGGCGATCGATCACATGCTGCTACGAGATGCGGTCGCTGCGGGCGGTATCGAAAAGAGGGCAGAGTTCAACGGCGGCATCCATCATCCTGCTCGCGTGCAACGGGTGATACAGCTTTTTATGAATGGGGGCGTAAGCCCTATGGATACGTTCGACTACAAACCAGCACTGGAAAAATTGCACGGCCAAATGCTCGGACCGAAGGTAAAGCCTGAAGGTTTTACGTCGGCCGTCGGAGCGATCATGAAGAGTCCGTTTTCATTCAAACAGCATGGCGAAAGCGGCCGCTGGGTCAGTAGCGTTTTCCCGGAACAGGCAAAACTTGTTGACGAGATGGCGTTTGTGATGGCGATGTACTCGAAGACCAACGTGCACGGGCAGGGCGCGTATTTGTCGACGAGTGGTTTTCTTCTCCCCGGATTTCCTTGCATGGGAGCATGGATTTCCTATGCGCTTGGAAATCTTGTTGATGATCTTCCTACATTCGTTGTGCTGCCAGATTCCCGAGGCCTTCCTTACAATCAACGAGGTTGTTTTTCGTCAGGATTTCTGTCTGCGGTGCATCAAGGCACAGTGATCGATACACAAGGAGCCAGTTCTTTTCCAGATCTCTTCGCAGCAAAACGCTTTGGGTTTGCAACACCATCCGCCGACGCCGACGGCCTCGCAATTCTCGATCGACTCAACCGAAACCACGCACAACACCATCTCGGAGACTCCCGACTAGAGGCGCGCATCGCTGGCTATGAACTTGCAGCCAAGATGCAACTCAGCGCACCGGAGGCCTTTGATGTCATGCGAGAGACAACCGCGACGCAGGCGGCCTATGGCATGGACAACAAGGAGACTGAAGACTTTGGACGTCGTTGCCTGCTCGCCACCCGATTGATCGAGCGAGGCGTGCGATTTGTGCAGGTCTGGAGTGGTCCTCAGGGCGCGGTCAATAACTGGGACAACCACGGCAACATCCAGACAGAACTTCCCTCGATTGCTTTCAGCGTTGACCGACCAATCGCAGCCCTGCTTCGCGATTTGCGAAGACGCGGACTTGCCGAGGATACGCTCGTGGTCTGGACAACTGAATTTGGACGTACGCCGTTTTCACAAGGCTCCGGTGGACGCGATCATAATGGAGGCACGTTTGTCAGTTGGCTCTGGGGAGCAGGGATTCGACAGGGAATCGCACATGGATCGAGCGACGACTGGGGCTATCAGACTGCCAGCGGAAAAACCACCGGCCACGATTTGCATGCAACAATTTTGCACTTGCTGGGAATTGATCATGAAAAACTGACATTTCGTACAAACGGCATCGATCGAAGGCTCACGGATGTGCATGGACGTGTCATTTCCTCCGTGCTGGCGTGATCGATAGACTCTCTTTTTGAGGCTGCGTCGATCGAATCAGACAAGAGCCCGCTGGGCGGAGTACACTTTTAAAAATCATTGTATTTCCTGACGTTTGATGTCAGGGCAGGTGTTGCTGTTGCAAAGGAACTGTTCAACCCATGTTTGACTTTCTAGCTTCTTCCGGCCGTGATCGTGCGGTGTTGTGCGGGACGACGAGAAGTCGTCGCGAGTTTTTGCAAATTGGAACGCTTTCAGCAGTGGGTCTCTCTTTGCCGCAATACGTGCGTGCATCGCACGAGGGAAGAGTGCGACCGGGACACGAAAAAAGATCATGCATCATGATCTTTAATCTTGGTGCGCCGAGTCATATTGATTTGTGGGACATGAAACCGGATGCCCCCAGCGAAGTGCGCGGGCCGTTCAAACCAATCCGTACGAAGTCTGAGGCGTTTGAAATTTCTGAACTCTTGCCGAAGCATGCTGCCATCGCCGATCGATTTTCACTCGTGCGAAGTTGTCATCACGACGGCGCTGCAGTACACGATGCCGGATGGCAAATGATGCAAACCGGTCGGCGTTTTACCGGAGGAATTCAAACTCCACACGTTGGAAGCGTGGCTTCACATCTGCTTGGACGTCGCACCGATTTACCTCCTTTTGTCGTGTTGCCTCAGGTCATGGGTCGAGGCGGTGGCAATCTTCCCAACGGTCAGGCCGGCGGATTTTTGGGAAAGGCAGAAGACCCCTTTTCCCTCATGGCAGATCCATCACAAAAAGATTTTCGTGTTCCAGATCTACTTCCTCCAGATCAGATCGCAGGAGCCAGACTCGATCGTCGACGCAGGATGCGGGAAATCGTGGAAAGTGCAGTCAAGGATTTTGAGGCCAGCGAGGACGCCAGACTCCTCGATGAAAATTTTCATGCCGCATTTCGCATGATGACCAGTGAGCAGGCTCGATTGGCATTCGATCTCACCAAGGAAACTCCCGAAACTCGTGAACGATATGGAATGAACCGGTTTGGACAGTGCTGTCTCTTAGCCAGAAGACTTGTTGAGAGTGGCGTTCGATTTGTGACGATCAACACATTTCTTACGGTGTTCGATGAGATCACTTGGGATATTCACGGCTCGAAGCCATTCACAAGCATTGAAGGGATGAAGGAGATCGTATGCCCCATGTACGATCAGGCTTACAGCGCCCTGATCGAAGATCTCGTGCAGCGAGGATTGCTCGAAGACACGCTTGTAACAAATCTTTCGGAATTCGGTCGCACGCCGAAAGTGAATCCGGCTGGTGGCCGAGATCATTGGCCGCAATGCTTCACGACCTATTTTGCCGGTGGAGGTGTGAAGGGGGGGCGCGTTGTTGGAGCGAGCGACACCGTTGGAGGATTTCCTGCCGAAAGACCCATTGGCCCTGGTGACATCGTTGCCACCATTTTTGAAAGTCTTGGGCTCAATCATGCCGGTCTCCTTCCCGGTCCTGGCGGACGTCCTTTCCCGCTCACGGATCTGGGTACCGAACCGATTCGAGAACTTTTCGTCTGAATGATTCAACATCAAAGGATCTCTGCGATGCGTTCGAATAGACAATCACAGATGCGGTTTTTAGTTTTGATCGCTCTGGGCATCATCGTCGCTGCGCACCACGGGGCGCAGGCAGATGAGGAGATCAGTTTCAATCGCGATGTGCTTCCAATTCTTGCAAAGTCCGGTTGCAATAGTGGTGGATGTCACGGGGCGCTTGCTGGCAAAGGTGGTTTTCGGCTTTCGCTCTTTGGATACGATCCCCAAGCCGACTACCTCACCATTACTCGCGAATCGCGAGGCCGCCGCGTCGATCTTTTTGATCCCGGAAGCAGTCTTTTCTTGACGAAACCGACCACGGCAATTGCACACAAGGGGGGCAAACGATTTGATGCGACAGGGGATGAATACAAAATCCTTGCCACATGGATTTCACAGGGATGTCCTCCCTATAACCCTGATGAGTCGCCGATTGAGTTCTTAGAAGTTTCTCCATCCGAAAGTGTGTTGAATCTTGGTGATTCACGAACTGTCACGGTAACGGCTCGTTATGCCGACGGCACCTCTCGAGATGTGACGCGGTGGTGTCGTTTCACATCAATCGATGAAACGGTCGCTACGATTGATGAGCGTGGTGTGGTAGCTATTATCGGCCGAGGCGAGGGAGCCATTTCGGCGTGGTTTTCTTCAAAGATTGCGTTGGCAAGAGTCGTAGTTCCTTTTGCGACACAGATTCCGCCGGAAGTGTACTCAAACGCTCCACGTAACAATGTGATTGATGACCTCGTTCTGGAGCAGCTTGAGAAGTTGCATCTCAAGCCTTCTCCATCGGCCAACGACGCAACTTTTATTCGTCGCGCCTATCTCGACACAATCGGCCGACTGCCATCCCCGGAAGAAGCTTCTGTGTTTGTGGCGGATCGCTCTCCTGGAAAGCATGAGCGACTGGCCGATTTGCTTTTGGCCCGTCCTGAATTCATCGATTACTGGACGTACAAGTGGTCGGATGTATTTCTTTTAAGTGGAGCGAAGCTGCGGCCAAACGCTATCGATGCCTACTATGGTTGGATCCGCGATCGAGTGAGTATCAACATGCCGTGGGACCAACTTGTACGCGAGCTCGTGACGGCGAAAGGCTCGAGCATTGAAAACGGAGCCACTAATTTCTTTGCGGTTCATCAAGACCCAGAAACCATGGCTGAAAATGTGAGTCAAGCATTTTTATCGCTCTCCATTGGCTGTGCAAAGTGTCACAACCACCCATTGGAAAAATGGACGAATGACCAGTACTACGCGTTTGCCAATCTTTTTTCGCGAGTGCGTGCCAAGGGCTGGGGCGGCGATCCTCGAAGCGGCTCCGGCATCCGCACACTCTATAGTGAGGATTCCGGCGATTTAATTCAGCCGCGCACCGGTCGTCCTTTGCCGCCTGCCCCACTCGATGCCGAATCACTCGACCCAAACGATCCGAGCGATCGGCGAGAATCGCTTGCCCGATGGCTTACCGCACCAGAAAATTCTTCTTTTACACGATCGATTGCGAATCGAATCTGGGCAAATTTTCTGGGACTTGGACTCGTTGAGCCGATCGATGATCTGCGGACGAGTAATCCGGCAACCAACGAGAAACTGCTTGCGGCACTCGCAGAACATCTTCGAGCGCATCGCTATGATTTGAAGTCGCTCATGCGTCTGATTCTCGTATCCAACACCTATCGTCGCTCGAGTGAAGTGCTGCCAGAAAACAAAGATGACCTACGATGGCACGCCCGCGCGTACCCCAAGCGACTGATGGCCGAGGTGCTCAGCGATGCCATCAGCGATGTCACCGGAGTTCACGATTCCTTCACTGAAATCGCGCTCAATGATGGATCCACCGAGAAAATAACAGGCTATGGAAGTGACACTCGGGCGATGCAGTTGCGGGATTCAGCGGTCAAAAATTATTTTCTCAAAACGTTTGGGCGCAATGCCCGAGATATCACCTGCGAGTGTGAGCGATCTCATCAGCCGAGCCTTGTGCAGGTGCTCCATCTTGCAAATGGCTCGACGATCAATGACAAGCTCTCGTCGCAATCAGGGAGAATCACCGCACTGCTCGCGGCTGATCCGAAACCCGAAGAACTGGTGCGACAGGCTTGGATGCTCTGCCTGAGCCGAATGCCTTCCGAAACAGAGCGAAAGGAGTTCGAGGCGATGCTCACCACCGCCGCGGCGCCAGAAAAACGACAGGTCGTGGAAGATATGTACTGGTCGTTGTTGACGAGCAGAGAGTTTCTCTTTCGACATTGATTTTTATTCAAACATTCGAAGGCCCTGCGAGTAGTTGGCATGTGTCATAAAAAAATTCAGCAGCGGGCGATCGTTGCACTGGTGTGTGTATGGATCGTGTGTGCAACGCATTCGCAACATGCACACAGCGCGGACTCTCCGCCATCGTTTGAAAACGACATCGCTCCGATTTTAAGAACCTATTGTGCGGGCTGTCACAATGACCGCGATCTCGAAGGTGAACTTTCGGTGGAAACCTTCGGAAGTCTTCGCCGAGGTGGAGCGTCGGCGGTCGATCCAATTGTGTCAGGAAATGGAGCCGAGTCGATCATGCTCAAGCGGATCGCAAGTGATCAACCGGACAAGATGCCCCCGGAAGACGAACCGCAGCTCCCGAAAAAGGAGATCGAAACACTCGCTCGGTGGATCAGCGCTGGTGCAGCAGGACCTGCTCGCGACCTATCGATTCTTCAGTCACTGGTGGTCCCTGTCATTCCGTCACTTTCCGCATCACAGCCAATCACGGCGGCAGCCTGGTCCCCGAACGGAAAAAAGTTCGCTGCCGCGCGGGCTCGCACCGTTACGGTCTATGAGCATCTGCCAGAAGGTGATCCTTTCAAGGGCGCGGTCTCTTTGACGATCGATCACCTTCCAGGCAAGGTCAACGCTCTGCACTTTGATTCCACGGGCGAAAAAATCGTCATTGCCACAGGCATCACAGGACTTTCCGGAAAAGCTCAGATTCGCAGTGCCTCGACAGGTGCCATAGAGTCTGAGTGGGCCGGTCACCGCGACGTGCTCTACGACGCAGAGATTTCGCCAGATGGTTCAATGCTTGCCACAGCCGGGTACGACAGAGTAATTCGTCTTTGGAAAATCGCAGATGGTTCTCAGGTGATCGCGATCGATATCCATAAGGGTGCAATTTTCGATCTCGCATGGCATCCCAGTGGAACCATTCTTGCATCGGCCAGTGCTGACGAAACTGTCAAGCTTTGGCGTATGCCAGACGGCGTGCGACTTGACACGCTCAAGGAGCCGCAGGCAGAAATTTCAAATGTTCTGTTTACGCACGACGGGACTCACATTCTGGCTGCAGGCCGAGACAAGCGCATTCATATGTGGCAGCTCATATCGCGTGATGCTCCAGCGGTGAACCCTGTCATTCACACTCGATTTGCACACGAAAGCCCGATTGCTGCAATCGCCTTGTCGCTCGACGGTCGGCATCTTGCAACGAGTTTTTTCGATCGATCCATCAAGCTCTGGAGTCTCCCCGAACTTGCTCTCGAACAAGCTTTTCCTCGACACAGCGACATCGCGTCGGTCGTGTGTGCGGCGCCGAGTGTCACCGCTTTCAACAAGGATCAGGGAAATCCTTTGTCGACTGCATTTATGGTTGCCTGTATGGATGGCACTGCAAGCCAAATCAATTTCACGCCACCTGCCGCAGGTGACATTCAGGCCACCGCGAATCTCGTTGCGAGTGAGTCACACGTGCCGCAGGTCGACATTCAACCGATTGCCGCAGTCGATACAGAGCCCAACGATACCGCCTCCTCCGCAAATGCCGTCGTGCTTCCAGCGTTGATTCAAGGCGCGATCGGTTCACCGGGAGACGTCGACTACTACCGCTTTCATGCAACCAATGGAATGCAACTACTGTTGGACGTCGATGCTGCACGGTCAAAATCAAATCTCGATTCGCGAGTAGAAATCCTCGATGCGTTTGGAAAGCCGGTGGAGCAAATTGTTCTTCAAGCGACCCGAGACTCTTGGTTTACATTCCGAGGCAAGGACTCCGATACACCGGATGATTTCCGTGTGCATAACTGGCCTGAAATGGAACTCAACGAATATCTTTACTCGGGTGGCGAGGTGGTTCGTTTGTGGCTCTATCCACGCGGTCCGGATTCAGGATTCAAGGTTTACCCCGGGGCTGGAAAGCGACACACCTTTTTTTCCACGTCTGCTCTTTCTCACGCGCTTGGTGAACCGGCGTGGATCGTCACGCCGCTGCCAGCCGGAAGTCATCCGGCTCCGAGTGGTCTTCCACTCTTTCGACTCAACTACGAGAACGACGATGATCCATCCCGTCGAAATGGAGCGGACTCACTTCTTGTATTTACCGCACCGACGGATGCCGATTACGTGGTCAAGGTGAGCGATGTGCGCGATTTTGGTGCGATCAACGCATCGGATGACTATCACTACACGTTATCGATTCGGTCGCCAAAACCTTCTTTTACGGTGACCATCGGTGGCATGGCACCAAAAGTCAGTCCTGGAAGCGGTCGAGAAATGAGATTCTCTGCGGAGCGTTTCGAAGGATTCGATGGACCGATTCGGATTGATGTCGAAAATCTTCCAGCGGGCTTTGCAATGCATTCTCCGATTGAGATTGAAGCCGGTCAGACCGAGGCTGTTGCAGTGATTTCAGCCGCACTCGAGGCAGTTGCACCGGATGAAATGGCAGACAAAGCAGTGAAAATAACGGCAAGTGCATTGATTCATGGTCTGAATAGAACCCACGAACTTGGCGGGCTTGGCGACATCGATCTTGCTGGTCCACCAAAGGTGACCGTCGAAATACTTCCTGGCAATGACCGCTCGTCGGTGATCGAGCAGCCTGGAAAACCGCTGACGATTTCAATCCATCCGGGGCAGACGATCACTGCCAAAGTGCGTGCAGTTCGCCACGATTTCGCTGGCCGCATTGAACTCGGCGGCGATGATTCAGGTCGCAACTTGTCGCATGGACTTTTTGTAGACAACATTGGACTCAATGGCCTTCTGATCGTTGAAGGTCAGACGGAGCGGGATTTCTTTTTAACAGCATCCCCAGTCGCCAAGCCCGGAACACGAATGTTTCACCTGCGGGCAAAAGTGGATGGAGATCAGGCTTCTCCACCAATTGCAATTCAGGTTCTTCCAGGTTCTCCGGAGTCGTTGCCCCGCTGATTGCATGTTTGTATCGGTGATACAAGTGAGCATTCAGAACAGTCGAAACAATTCGCCTCGAGCAACGTTCGATAGACTTCCGCTGGCCGATTGTTCTGAGACGGCGGTCGATGTTTGGCACACGCCGAATGCCGATAAGTTCACGAAATACTTGAATAGAAAATACGATGCGTAGGTGGAAAGTGGGCATTCTTGGTGGAGGCCCGGGCGGTCTTATGACTGCGTATTTACTTCAAAAACACTCCACGGTTGATGTGAGCGTCACCATTTTTGAAGCATCCAACAGGCTTGGTGGAAAAATTCAGTCCAAGCGTTTTCAAAAGTTGCCAGTTTCATACGAAGCGGGTGCCGCAGAACTCTACGACTATTCCAACACCGACGCCGATCCACTCAAGGAGTTGATTACCGAACTGGGACTTCCGCTCCACAGGATGGAGGGATGTTCGGTCATCATGGAAAATGTTCGGATTTCCAATTGTGATGACATGCGTGAATCTTTAGGAATTTCGGCTGCACAGGCATTATCAGAATTTGATCGTTCGGCCAGGGACCGGATAACTCCGCATGAGTTTTACATGGCAGACATGACGAACGCGGCAGACACTTCTCAGGCAGAAGAAAAGTTCAGCAACGTTCTCAAGCAGATTCTTGAACCGCGTGCTCGTTGCTACATCGAAAACTTGATTCACAGTGATCTCGCTACGGAGCCGGACAAAACAAACACATCGTACGGCCTGCAAAACTATTTGATGAATCACGATGCCTATTTGAGGCTCTACACCATCGAGGGTGGTCTTGAGCGATTGCCTCGTGAACTGGCCCGTCGCATTCGGGCCACCATTCATCTCGAACAACCGGCTGTCAGTATTGAAAAAGAGGGAAAAGAATTATTAAGAGTTACTTCTGTCGGGAAGAATACTATTCAAACAGAAGACTTTGATTTTGTGATCGCGGCGCTGCCTCACAATCACCTCACATCGCTTGAGTGTCGCGGTTCGCGGTTGGCTGAGGCAATGGCGAGGCATCGTAATCACTACGAGTATCCTGCTCACTATCTGCGTGTCAGCATTCTCTTTGACCGACCTTTTTGGCGAGAGCGGGTCGAAGAGTCATTTCTTATGCTCGATGCATTCGGCGGTTGCTGTCTTTACGATGAATCCTCTCGCGACCCCGGCGAAACTCATGGCGTGCTTGGTTGGTTGATCGGCGGAGAATGCGCAAAAGAAATGAGTCTGTTGGAAGATGAAGAACTGATCGCCCGTGTACGCCAGAGCCTCCCGCGAGTGCTCGGGAGCAACGGCGATAATTATTTTCTGGAGGGTAGCGTTCATCGCTGGACCAATGCGGTCAATGGAATGCCCGGTGGAAAGCAGCAGAAAAATCTTGACAGACGGCACCAGATAGAACCGATCGATCATCCCAACTTCTTTGTTGTCGGAGACTATCTGTTTGATTCCACGCTCAACGGCGTCCTCGATTCGGCAGAATATGTAGTTGGATGGCTCACAGCTCGTATGAGCGATGTTGACGGAGGGAGCGTATGACTCCAAAAGAACCGAAAGAAACAGGCATTGAGTATTTCAGTCCGGATGCTTTGCACCAGGAATTCACCACGGGCACAACCGTTCGGAGAATCAGGTTTGTTTCCGAATGGGATCGCGAAAGTACACCTCGGATGCGTTTTCAGGATCCCGTGCAGTGCGCTGCAATGTTGACCGACATCACCGAGGCAGAGCGTCGAACTGAAACACTCCCAGACGACGTACTGCTTTTGGAGATTCCTGTGAACGAGCAGGATGAGCCAGACATTCTTGAACGGGCGCACAAGTGGGTTCAGGCAACAAAACCACGATCCGATGAGCAGAGCCAAGTCATTACGCTCCACGGTGCACAGATTGTGTGGTGTCACGGTGTTGTGGCACTGATTGCCAAAGAAGACCGACTTGCATCTCTTCAGGATTCAATAATTCACTTTACATTTTACGATATCGCGATAAAGAAAATTGAAAATCAGGTTCGAGAGTGTTGGCCGCAGTTTGATTGTGACATGCCGCTGGCATTTGAGTTCAACGAAAAAGGAGTTCCCAGGCGAGAGGAACTTTCGCAGCGTTTTCAAAAAGTGATGTCAATGAAAGCAAGTCTTTTAAGGATCGCTCCTCATCTCAATCGTGCTCCAATCTATCCGGTGACTCTTGCAAGCCAAATGGGCGAACGACTCAGGGAACGCGGGCGGCTGTCCGACCGAATCGAAGCGAGTGTCGAACAGATTGAA